>Ga0307509_10004065_pt1 | contig 21457 bp, 31 predicted proteins | sample 10_EM_MG_FD_202245 | JGI IMG/M metagenome (GOLD analysis project Ga0307509, IMG submission 202245) | Populus trichocarpa ectomycorrhiza microbial communities from riparian zone in the Pacific Northwest, United States - 10_EM | ecosystem: Host-associated > Plants > Roots > Unclassified | place... | reverse complement strand
GGCACACGCGCATACCCCACGGTTATCCTTGCTCGAACTGCCGGACTCTCCGATAACGCGTAGAGATATACCAAGGTCGTTGTGCGCTCTCTCTCGAATCGCCTGGCGCACGTTGAGCGTCCCGAGCAACGAGTTGCAATACACTGGAACAAAATAAGCATAACTCCACCATCACACGACCCGGTCGTACGCACGTCGCCCCATCGAGAAATAGAAACAGAGATACAGGAAGGTGTTAGGGAAGGCGGAGGACTGCATCAGTCAGGATCAGAAACATTGTGTGTACCTGGGAAAACGGTGACTCACGGAGATGAAGGAGGCTATGGCGAAGAGGCTAGTCAACATCCCCGTTGGGACAGTGAACGCGATCTTTGGAGAGAGGGGGGTGAGCGTTGAGCTGTGCGTTTTGGGAACGCCTTACGAGCAGGTTGATCATCGTATCCGAGCTTAATGGCGGTGGTCAGCCAACACGGAAACGAGGTGCGAGAGTGGGTTACCTTCGGAGACTGGTTCTGGATCTGTGCAACAAAACACAAAACACAACCGTGATCAGAACGTCAGCTGCGACTGGGGTGGCGTAAGTCGAGGAGGAGTCATCGATCCGCCAGAAATGGTGGTACCTGTCAATACGTTTATAGTCATCGAGAGGGGCTGGGTGGGGAATTGTGAGTTGAAAGGATAAAAACCTAGGGCGGGAAGTGTACCCTGAGCTTATGGCCCGCCACGAACGTGCCCATGGGTGCTCTGTGACATTGTGAGTTGTGGTCAACAAAGGGGTCAAAAACCCTACCCTATCGCGGTGTACACTGGTATGGATGAAAATCAGCGGTATCGTTCACCCGGGAGGAGAAACAACGTACCGACAGAGGCAACTGTGATTTGAGGGGGGAAGGTGAGTTGTGGTTTCCCTCGTGTTCGGCGAGCTTACATACGAAACCCTGCCACGATAAATATGGCCTTTGGAGGAGTAAAGGGAGGGCAGCAACGGGGGAGGTAAACGGGCACTCACGAGAGCCACGGCGATCGGCAGATTCTTCTGACTGACTAATGAAAGGGTGAACACGGTGTCGGGGTAGCCAGGCGTGCCCTACTGACACTTCCATATGCGAACCGCGAAGAAACTGCGACACATCAGATTAGAGGATATGGTAAAATCTGGCGGACTTACGTTTGGACAATAAGGGCGGTGATAGCCTTGGTGATTCCGTGTTTAGGACAATTCGAGGTACGTGTGGTCGCAGGGACGACTCACATTAGGTATCACCTCGCCCTCGACATGCAGAGTGAACAAGCTAAAATGCTGGGAACGAGGTGGGGCTTACAAGGATGCTCCTGTCGATTCAACTACGAATGAGTGAAGGGGGGCATAACAGATGCAACCGGGGCGTACCAAACGACATAGCCTAACTCCTCTGGTTTATTGTAATTCGTGATGACGTAGTAATAAACTGGAACACGACATCTGAGGTGGAAGTGAGGGAGGCGTAAATCAAGTGCAGAACTCACGCGAGTGACAGATAAACACCTGATGGATTGTGTCGGACAGCATGGAGGAAATAACCTAATTGTATGCAATGAGATTTAAGAGAGCAAATAGCAGTGTACCGGGACGCACGGCGGCCTTGGTGTAGAAACCGTCCTTCTCGCTGTAGTGCTGGAAATAGTAGAACGCCTGGGCACACGACACTATGCAAACGGTAGATGAGCGAAATGAGGAAGTTGGGTGCCCAAACGGTTCACCTCCGTACAGCCTGTACGAAAGCAGGTGAATCAGAGCAGTAAGAGGTCAAATAGGTGGTCAGCTCACGCTGTCGCGAGAATGGTTCCGACGTAAAGGGCGCCGAACCTGTAAATGTCGGGTCGTTGGGGTGGGGAATTAGACGAGATGTGAACATGAGAGAAACATACGTGTTGTCCATCGTTCAGAGAGGGGAGAGGGGACAGAAGGAAGCAAGTCGTCGAGCATTCGGCTATCTTTCTCATTCTCTTGTATTGGACTGTGGTATAACCGAGAGCACGATCTAGTCGACTTTTAGATCAGCAGCGCGATAGGTTCCCACGACCGCCACCGACCCTGATCGATGCGAGCGATCAAAGCGACCCTCAACTCGGCTGCAAAGCACAAGTATAAGGTGAGCTCTAGGCGAGACCTGAGTCGTGTCATACCAAACACGATACATCCAGGTCCCTGAATGCGCCGTTGATCATCTAGTCGTTGGAGCGGGTAAGCAAGCCGCCCGTGACAGCTCTTTCTTTGAATCTGATTCTCCCCAGGCGTGGTCGGTCTTGCGGTCGCCGAGCGGCTGACCCGAAGGTTCCCGAAAAGATCGACGTATCTCGTGGAGAGGAACGCGACGTCGGGCGAGGAGATCAGGTCCGTTGTCCCATTGGGGCAAGGATATCCGTCCACAGGCTGACCACTCCACAGCTCACGCAACTCCGAAGTGATCCACGCAGGTCCGTTGTCCGCCAATCTGGCGTACCGCGACCCCCGTTCTAACGGCGGAATACAGGGTTGTATTACCCTCCCGAGTCCCTCAAAACCGACCTATGTATCCGCGGAAGGAGACTTCTCTACGAGAGGTGTCAGACGCACAACATTCCGTTTAAGAAAGTCGGAAAGCTCGTGGTCGCCCACCAGCACCAACGCGACTACATCGACAGACTCCATGCGAAAGCACAGCAGCTTCGAATCCCCCCACTCCCGCACTCGGCTGTCCCGACCCGGCTGATCGACGGGGAAGAAGCTCGACAGATGGAGCCCAGCCTTTCTCCCTCCATTACCGCGGCGTTATGGAGCCCAGAAACAGGGATCATCGATTCTCATTCCCTCATGCAGAGTCTCGAGAAGGATATCCTTGATTCCCCAGAGTCGGCGCTTGTCCACTCGACTCGTGTCGTCCGTGTCGATCCAGAGAAGGACGGATGGACGGTTCAAACGGTCACCGTTGGCAATGACCAAAGCGATACCTTCTTCGTCAGGACCCTCATCAACGCCTCTGGTCTATCTGCAAACTTGATTTTAAATTCCTTGTCACCTCCGGAGAAAAGGATACCAATATACTTCGCTAAAGGCGCCTACGTTTCATACCGTGGTCAAAACCTCAAGGGAATATCCCGCCTTATTTACCCTTGTCCAGAAGTCGGGCGCCAGGGCGCCTTTTCCTTCGCGAGTCTGGGCACACATCTCACATTGGATCTGCAGGGGAAGATCAAGTTCGGTCCAGACATTGAGTGGATCCCCCCTCCCGAGTCAACCGCCGATGGAGAGGTCGAGGACTACTGGCGACGGCATCTCGTCCCGGACGACTCGCCAGCAAAGATGCAGGAGATGTACCAGTCCATCGCGAGTTACCTTCCCGGAGTTGAGCTGGACGGATTGTCGGCGGATTACGTCGGGATCAGGCCGAAGCTTATCCCACCCGGTGGAGGTTTCCAGGACTTTGTGTTGAGGACGGATTACCCGGTGTCGTTTTTGGGTGGGGATACCGACTCGCAACGGGCGCCGATGATCAGTTTGTTGGGTATAGAAAGTCCAGGGTTGACGTCGAGCTTGGCCATTGCTGAGAGGGTCGTAAATATGCTCCCTCAGGACCCAGAGTAACGCACTCATACATTCGTGTACTCCCAGTGGTATTATAGCGCCGGGAAAATACAAGATCGGATATTCTACCTTTAACCTTGGTAAGCTAGATAATGGGGTAGCGGAGTTGAGTGACCTGACTCACATGGTCGTATTAACTGACAGTGCTCCTGGGTGCTCCGGGTAATCTTGGAGCGAGCGCCTTGACTTGGGCAGTTTGCTTCTGCTTGCGGTGCTCCGCGGTCCTCAACGCGAACATGTCTCGATGAAGCGCGTACTTCTCATGTGATGGCTTCTGGGGTGCAGGCGAAGTCACCTTCGGAGGCGTCTTGGTCGTCTTGTCCTTGCCAGATTCGTCCTTGGATTTTCCGCCATCCTTGTCATCGCCTTTCCCCTTCTCCGTTTCTTTTTCCTTGGCCATTTCAGCCTTCCGTTTCTGTTTCTCCTCCCAATCAGCCTTCACTTGAGCTATCTCTTCGGCACTCAATCCGGGTTTCGGCGGCGGATCGCCTGCGATGCGGGAAGCGAACCCAGGATCATTGAGGTGCGATTCACAGGTATAGAGGAAGTCGACCGTCTGAGCTGTGGCCAAGACGATGGGGGTTGGTCGATAACAGACGAAGCAAGGCTTCGGTGTACCCGCCGCCTACACACCGGATGGCTGGTTCAGTATGAGCTTGCCTGCCCTCGGGAGTTACGGTAGATTAGAAACGGGGCGAGTCCTTACTCGTTTGTAGTACAAGTTGGTGAACGACATTGGGGTACAGTGGGATTAGACGCCGAGACACAAATCGGAACGCCTACCGACCGTCGCGTCTAGACTTCATCTCCTTCTCCTTCCACCCGGTCCACTCTCCGAATCGATAAACTATGGTCGGAATGATTCGTTACATCCAGAACATTCGACGGTCAGGCCTCCGGCAATGGTGGCGTAACATGCAATACATCGGAGACGCAAAATATGGAGCTCTTCAAGGAACCGACCAGTCAGTACTTCCGTGGCTCCCCGTCTATCCGCTTCTGACCGTCTCCACACCGGTTAGATTTGGAAACCGATACTTCGAGAACCTTGACCCTGTGGACGAGGTACCAGGTCAGCAGATGGAGCATTTTTCACTCAGCGCCCCGGTCCTTATGAATCCCCCGATCCTGTGCAGGCCGCCACCGATGGGTCGACTACGCCCAGGTAGGGAAACTTGGCTACACACTAGGGGCCCGATGTGGTTGACTCAGTACATTTGGCTTTTCACCCAGCACGACTACCACGCTTCACAAGTTCCCCCGGAATGGCACGCTTGGCTGTCACACATCCGGAAAGAACCTCCTACCGAAGACCCTGTGGTGCAAAACCTTTCACCCGCATGGAAATCTGTATGCAGTATCTTCCAGTCTATCCTCGGACACCAATCTCACCGTGATCTGATTCGTATAGCATTGGGTAGAGAACTTGACCGGTACGAGAGGAGCATTCAGGACTTACAATACTGCCGCGCCAAAGATGACAGCTTGGGAACCGAAAGTTACAAGCCGTCCTGGTGCCTCTCAATAGATGTAAAGTTCGCAACTTGTAATCACAGTCGGCTACTGCGGCATCGTTCCTCAATATCGTCGTTTGTGTGCAGATGAACATTCAGTGGCTGCTCGGCGGAAGAGCTTGAGCCAAGCCTCAGATGGGGCTGAAGAATGGTGGCAATCAGGAACTACTGCCTGAACAAATGGCCATTTGGCCTCAGGAAGATGAATGGGTTTGAGTTCGGCAATAGACGCATTTGTCTGTCTCCTGCACGGTTACGCGAATAGGCGGCGAGCCTCAGCCGATTCCGCCTGGTCCGCATTTGGAAGGTAGCGAGTTGGGAGGGTGGCTTAGGTAATACGATCCCAATCAACAATCATCTCAAGACCGACAACGACGACGGCGAGTAGTTCTCCACGGTGAGTTTATGCTTGAAAGAATGGCCACATCGTCGTTGGATGGGTGTTTTCTACGCAATCTGGCGGTTGGAACGAGTGGAATATCCTCACGGGCGATGGATTGGGGTCTGGTGATTCGGATGGACTGACGATCCACTCTACCCCAAGGTCTCGACATGTCTCTCCAACACAAAGTCTTCCGCACAGCAAATGCACCCAGCACACCTCCAGATGAGACCGAAGTCAAGGTTGCCCAGGCTTTGATTGATCTCGAAAACAACGTCCCGGAGCTCAAGGCTGAACTCCACCCTCTGCAAATCTCCGCCGCCCGGGAGATTGATGTCCGTGGGGGCAAGAAGGCCATTGTCATCTTTGTCCCCGTACCCCAACTCAAGGCCTTCCACAAGGTCCAGGCCAGGTGCGTCGGAATTTCCGTTATGGGACGGCCGTTGTTGGGGGACCTGACGAATTTAAAATTTCCAGGCTCACGAGGGAGCTCGAGAAAAAGTTCTCCGAACGTCACGTTGTGTTCGTTGCCCAGCGGAGGATGCTACGAAAACCCACACGGACGTCCCGTGTCCAACAAAAGCGCCCTCGCAGCAGGACGCTGACCGACGTGCATGAGAAAATCTTGGAGGATCTCGTTTACCCCACTGAGATCGTTGGTAAGCGAACTCGAGTCGCCGTTGATGGGTCAAAAACACTCAAAGTGTAAGTATGATTGTCTGGCGCCCCGGGGTGATGGAGTATGCTAATTGCTATCCTTGGGCGCAGGTTCCTTGATTCCAAAGACTCCACATCGTTGGAGTACAAACTCGACTCGTTCTCGTCCGTGTACCGCCGCCTTACCGGCAAGGATGTCGTTTTTGAGTTCCCGGTGCAGCCACAAGAGTAAATACGTAGCGCCTGGCTTGTTTCCGCAACTGTAATTTCAGTTACCGCAACTTTATCCGTTCTGAGTTTCTGGTGATTTCGTACAGCCGGTCACGTGAACGGGTGAATTGGACTTTGTTCGGAACTTCGGGTTGCTGTTCCACCAACACTCTCCGTTTTCGACCCCGCCGCCTGAGCCTACTTTACCTTCCCCCACCATCAGCGACGAACCTTTGCGCCCCTCAGGTGCGCTCTCTCGTTCAGGGGATGATGTCCGAATACCCACGTACTGGCTCATACAGAGGCTCAATGTATGACCACGGCATCGATGCTAAGATTGTGATCATGGGCAACACTGGTCAGTTCCCTCTGCGCTTCTACCCTGGCCACTCCGCCTCACCCGCGTTTCTCCTTCCCGTCCCTCAGGTGTGGGGAAAACTAGTTTGTTGCAACGGTATACCCAGGACAAGTTCGACCCGAAGAACACGACATCCACAACTGGAGCGTTTTTCGTCACCAAGAAGGTGTACAAGGATGGGCTGAAGGTCAGACTCCAGCTGTGGGACACTGCCGGCCAAGAAAGGTTTCGGAGCATGGTACGTTCGAATTCGCAACGCCGCCTAGGAACCCCGCTGACCATGTCCTTCCCTGTCCCTCTCAATCTGGCGCTCCGTCCAACTTTTGATGCGTTACGAAAAGGCACCCATGTATTATCGCGGCGCAAATGCCGCACTGCTCCTGTACGATATTACGAACGCTGCGACCTTTGAAGACGTCCGCGGTTGGTTGGAAGGTCTGCACATTCCCCGTTGTCACGCTCATTCAAACCGCGTGGTTGAGCCGAGTACTGACATGACCATTGCATGCAGAGCTAAAAAGGAACTGTTCACCGGACCTCATCATCTATATTGTCGGTGCCAAATCAGATTTGATCCACCTACGGCAGGTCACGTCTGACCTCGCCCGGTTGTCACTCCACAAGTGGTTTCCACCTCCAAAACCACCAACGCCACCGCCTCCCCCTACCCCTTCCACGTTTTCGTACATTCGTCCCCGCTTTACTTCCTTTACCAGCATGACCTCTCCCAGCCCCTCCAGCTCCAAATCGAGCCCTCCAGATTCCAAGTCCCCCATCGATCAGCGATTGCTCTTCCAAAATTCGGCCCTGAAAAGGCTCAACACTACCACGACGCAGGGTATGGTTCGGCCTCGGACCAGGAGCGCCGGCCCGACGATGCTGACCAAGATCAACACCACAACCGCTGGCCTCAGCGTTTCGCCGAGCGGAACCCCGAATTCGTCACGGTTCGGGTTTCGCAACAGTTACTTCGAGAACGCGGCGGACACCGACAGCAGTTTGAACGAGGAAGAGCCGACGGAAGACGATGAAGAAAGTCAAGAATGGGGATTGGCCAAGGGTATGGAACTGTTCGAAGTTTCCGCTAAGGATGATACAGGTAAACGAGATCACGACCACGCCTCGGTTGCTTCGGGTACTGATTCTTCCCTCGTGGTCTAGGTATCCCCGAGTTGTTTGATTCACTTATCCAGGCCATCGCCCTTCGAAAGGACAATCTGGATCAGGAAAATGAGATGACAAAGCGAGATAGCATCTTCTTGTCTCCCTCACCGGCATGGGCAGCTCAAGCTGATGAAGAGGAGGCGAGACTGTCCGCTCGTAACTCATCCTGGAGCTGCTGTTCGACATAGCAAGCGCAGGCCGCGTGTAATCACTGTCTTTGTTCGTTCGCGCACTCACTCTACGCTCACCTTTTACCCGTCTCGCTCTCGCATTGCACTCCCCCACTGCATTTCTCACGTCTCGCCTTTCTTGAGTTAACCTCGAAACTTGCATCAACCCCGAGTCTCGTCGGCCCCTCCTCAATCCCCTCTGTCGCTTCTACCCCATCCCTTATGTCACGACAACCCCTTATGTTCACTTACGATCACGTCCTATCCCCGCAGTGCCTGCACTTTACTGCACCTTTCCTTTTTCTTGCACTTGTCTCATTCCGGACACCCTTACTAGTCCCTCACCGGCATCCCTCTTGCCTTTCCCACCCTTCCCATTTCCCTCCCCCATTTCTTCTTCCTCGTCATCTGTCCAGGTCCACTGAATTATCGATTCACTACAGTATATGTTATCTTATTGTGTGTGCTGTTTGGTTTGTAGTCTACCTTACCCTCTCCTTCTCGTTGTCGTGGATCGTGGTGGAAACAAGACAGCCTTTGGATATTTTAATATCGTTGTTCCAAGCGTTTTGGTAGTTCTGTTCAGATATTTCGGGGGTCCCGGCCGTATGGTCGAGATGGGAGATGTACAGTATCGATGATCGATATGATCCCGCCCTGAGTGGCTGCAGAGTAGCCGAACGCTTGGGTCCCCTTCGTCTCGGGTACGGTACGAGTGCTGTACTTATGTGGGAATATTGGCGAGACAGAGGGAGGGAAAGGAAGAGAGTCGAGGGCGGATGTCGGAGTGTTAGCCGCCAATGTCCCTTCTTCCTCTTGACCCATCTGCCAACTCGACCGATGACCAGGTGTGCATACCTGAGCATTGCTTCCACGCTTTCGACACGCTATTTTGCGCCCTGACTTCGAACGAACCGATCCCTCCAAAGTTTCAGGATGATAAATAGTGCGTGGATACCTTTCCTCTCGCTTCCCCTCCAGGTCGGCTGGATCTCACCGTTCGCCGATTTCGATTTGATTTTATGGGTGCTTCTCTGTGGATTTATCCTGCCGACCCGTACCGGGCTTGCGATCCCCCCCCCTCTCCCCTTCTCTTCCCTGTGGTGCCACCTTCCATGTGCACCCGACCGCCTGGCTGCGGACGCGGATCTGGTGATGTGGGACGGATGGCGCGTGATACATGCGCGGCGGTGAAACGGAACGAAAAAAAAAAAAAAAACAGCCCTTTGTTCGTCACTTGGAACGTTCGTCCTAGCCGGCCAGGAAGAAGTCATAGATTGAGGGGGTGCATCGGGAGCTTTGAGCCACATGCGTTACATGAAGGCATCGCCGAGTACGCGCTCATCAGCGCGTTTAAGGATTATCGGTTCAATAAGATAACCAAGGGAGAGTTAGATTCCCTAGAATGCGTGTGAGTTGATCCTCCACACCTCCCCGCCATCTTGTGGTCCCCCTCATTATGTCCCCTGGATACTGACCTGTCATCTCTCGCGTTTTTTCTCCCTCTTTTTTAATGCGGAAACAGGGTTTCCCTATTGACCGACTTCGAAGACGCAACTACCTACTTGGACTGGACGATTGGGGTGCATGGAATCTACCTCACGTTCCCTCACCCATCCTTCCTCGTCGCGAGCCAAAGCGAAAGCAGCTCTCCCTCTCCACTCTCTTCATCCACCGCCTTATCGTCCAGCGCCAAACCGACTCCCTCCGCGACTACCAAGAAAACGTTCAACGCGACGTACTTGCCGGAGGTCATGCCCGCTCAAGGATGGGATAAGATCGAGGCGGTTGATAGCGCGATCCACAAGGCCGGTTGGTCGGGACGGATCACCGAAGAGATCAGGAGGAGCGTCAAACTCAGAAGATACCAGAGTAAGGCCTGTGCCGTCACCTGGCACGAGTTCGTGGAGTGGAGAAAGGCGAGTGGCGGGGATATGTAGACGAAGGAAGAAGGGCCGTGGTTGGCACCACAGGGTTGGCGACGGACCCATCGCATCTAGATACCAGGACCGAATCGGCTAGATAACCCCAACTCGACGCACGTCTGGGATGAAGGACAAGTAGTTGTGTAAGAACACTGGCGCGTAGTGGGAACGGACTTTGAGAAAGAGATGGGGTGGTTTCGTTTTTCTTTAGCAAGAGCAACAGGCAAAGCAGGATTTTCTAAACAAACCGCGTGCAACTCCTCGCAGTCTTTGGGATGGCTATACCGTAGTATTATTGTGTGGATGGACGGGCTTGGAGGCGCACGCGCTCATCCTCTAACGCGTCGCCGATACTCCCGACCTCAGCGTGTTCGGTATTATGATAGGTCGTCCTCCGTACCCTCCGCAACCTCGACCCCCACCGATCACCCCACCTCTCCTCCAACGTCGTCCACACCTCCCTCATCCTCCAGCAATCACCCCCACTACACCTCTCGAACGCCTTGATGAGCCAGTACACCACCCTGTCCTCCGGCTTCCGGTCGGCAGGTAGTTCAAGGAACCCATTGTATATGGCACACAAGTTGTCCAAGTTCCAATCCACATCCGGCCCACGAGTCCGTCTCGGTCTGTCGTGACGGTGATGAACGAAAGGCCTTGCGGTGTCAACTCCATGACGGCAGAACCCTAAAAATATCGCCCTGAATATGGGCATGGCGGGTAGGAATCGGGCCTTTGCCCCAACTTCGCCCCTCCAGATCGCAACAGGGTCTGGGGATGAAAGCATGTCTGCAAAGACCTGGAGCGTGCGCGTGAGGTCCCCCTGGTAAGCGTAAGATTGGATTAGGGTCGTGTAAGTGATCCTGTCGGGGATCACCGTCGGGGGGATCACAATGTTCTCCACCTCGCCCAAAAACTTGGCCGTCGTAGCGATCTCTTCGTCAACGGGTCCATCGGCATCGATGTTGCTTCGTAATACTCGGTAAATGGCCTCCGCAACCTCCATGTGCTCGTTCCTCGCGAATGCCCAAATTATCGAGTTCACGCCGCATATGTCGAGCGTGAAGCCCCTGTCCAGAACCTCGGCAATTGTATTACGGACTCCGAACATCTGATTGTGATTCGTGTGAAGGTGCAGTTGGGCAAGGAGGGTGACGCGGTTCGGAATGATCCCGGAAGAGTCGAGTAGAGAACGTGCGTGCTTTAGGGCTTGGGGAGACAGAGTCCTGGCGCCATGGGATATTAGGGTTGTGTACGAGTATATGTCGGGAGCGAGGTTGTTACGAGCGACGATCGATTCTTCGTCGTGAGAACTCGAACGAACGTTCCGGTCAATGTGTTGTGAACCATTGGATTCCTGAACCTCCTTCTGGTAAGCTAACATATCATTGAAAACCTGCAATGAAGTTTTATAGTCCTCGAAACGAGTTTTCCTCCAACCTTTGGCGGAAGCGTCCATCAGTAGGTTCCATTCCCATGGGTAGATGAGGTGACCGGAGGCGCGAAGCGTTGACATAATAGAAACCAGTGACAGGTAAACCTTTCGTGTTCGAGGCCGGATGGTGGCAAGGAGGGAGACCAATCGATGGAGGTGACGACTGGGGTACTTGTTCAGAGTGGGATCCTCGGCTAGAGGGTGGGAGGAAAACGCGCGGTAGGCATCCCAAGCCTCGTTGAAAGATTGGGTTCCTATCACGTTCAAGAGTCGGGCTCTCTCGTGATCCTGCGTAAATGTGGTTGGTATTGGAGCGACGAGTATGGGAGACTGGAACTCCTCGGAAGGGTCGACCTCGGAGAGGTCTTGCGGAGGTATGCCGGGTGGTGAGGAGTGCTCATCCTCAGACGGGGATACGGGGGTAGGCGATGCGGTATTAGATCCTCCTGGGTCAGCGGCGGGTGGTAAAGTGTCAACAATGAGGTCTTTCAGGTGTTCGAGGCTCTGGGGATGGATCTTTTGCTCTTTGACGATCACACGGAGCAGCTGCCGTTGCATCCTCCGGATCCCCCCACCGACCCGCCGGAGGGTAGACATCGCGGAGATAATCCGGGAGCATAGAACCTCCGAGCGGGGGGTTGTGGCTGAGAGAAGCTGGATAAGATGGTGAAGGCTGGTGTATAACAGGATTCTGTCGCCACCGGAACGGTTTACGTTTGCGAGAGGTTTTTGTAGCCTCTGGTAGATCTCCCAGGCCTCCATAACATCCCGTTCGGACCTCATGCGTTCGAGGTCGGGAGTGAGAGTGGACAACTCGACTGTTTGAGGTGGAGGCAAACCATCTGTCGATGAAGAACGAGAAGGAGGGTGGTCCAAAGCCGGGAAGTGATGGGCCGAGTCGTGAGCACCTTCTATCGTCCCAAAACCATGCAGTTGCTGCATTCCGGAGGTGTTTGGAGGATCCCGTTCGCGCACGGACGCGCTTGTGCCGTTTTGGAACCGACCGAGATGAACATGGCCCGGAAGGGGGAACGGGACGGGATCGGGGTGTTTGCGGGGTTCGTCTGTTTCGCCGGGATGGGAGAGATGGACGCGGCGGGTCTGAGGGAGTCGACATGGCACGGCTTGAACTCGAAGAGCTAGACGCGAAAGTGTTTGTCCTGGCAAGGACGCCGCTCTTAGCATCAATGGGACGTTGGGTCATCCTGTCCAATGACAACAAACCCATTAGAAATTCTGCAGAAAAAAAGAGGGAGCATAGACGAGAGTACTGACCGCGACGTGCACTGGCAGACGACGAGTTCGAAGGCGCGTAGCCAACACGCCTCACTCCGGATCCCGCGCTATGTGCTGGTCGGGACGAAAAGCGTGTGATGGCGAAAATACCGGCGGCTAACTTGGCTTTCTCTCCGTACGCATGGAGTTCTACAACGACTTTGGGGGCGACCCCCTCAAGCCCTCTCTATTCGAGTTGGTCGCCCAGGAGCAGCTTAGGGACCTCCTGCAACCAGCTCTCAAATACATCCTATCGGTGCGCCTATCCCGAGATTCATGGGGCGCACAACACGAGTCTCACCGCGTTCATCATCTGTTAGGTCTTTGCTCAACAATACCCCCGCTACTTGTTGCGCATCGTAAACAAGCACGAAGAGTTCTATGCCCTGCTTATGTTGTTTGTGGAGAGGCACTATCTCAAAACCTATGGTAATCATCGCGTCCCAAACTCTCGGACCGGCCACTCGGTAACCTCCCCGTTTGTGCAGGAGCATCGTTTGCCGAGAATTTCTACGGGCTAAAGCGCAGGCGAAAGCCTCTGATTGAAACCGAGAGGGCAAAGGCCGCCGTTGGTGGAATTCCTCGAGAGGAGAAACTGGGTCCAAAGGAGCTTCGGAGGTCTCTCTTGTTCTTGGTGAATCATTACGACCATTTGACGTCGTCCGGACGGAACTAATACGTTTCAGGTTGGTATCCCATACCTGCGTGCGAAGGCCAAGGATTATTACGAAGAATTGGGAGGAGGTACAGATCCAGAGGTGATGGAGGACATCACCGACGTGAGGAGAATACAGTCCCTAACGGATCAGGTATTTACCTATTGGTGCTGATTATCTGTTTTCATTTTCGTTGACAGGCGAGTAGTCCGTAATGGGTAGGTTCCGATGCGTATACAAGAGGGCGTATCCTTGGCTAAACGCCAGCCTCGAGGTGTGGCTGTTTGTTGCCAACGTCAGCTACCTGTTCGACAAATCCTCGTACTACCGGCCGTGGTTGTCTTGGATTGGGGTTGACCTGCGACGGCTCGGAGCGGATGACCTGGTATGTGGGATGGGAAATGACGAGTCTATTTAACTGATCTCCCAACAGCGCGAGATGGGTTCCGCTGCATCTTCATCCGTCAAACAACAGGCGGCTGGATTTAAAGCGTACCTACGAAACTTGGTTTTCTCATCTCCCCAGTTCTTACTAGATTCACTTAAGGTTATCCTTCCAACCGCCATCTTCTTTTTCAAATTCCTTGAATGGTGGTACTCACCTTCGTCCCCTGCTCGATCACTTTCCGCATCGCCGGCTGGTCCCGCAATCCCTCCCCCACGTTTACTTCCCCCTCATCCGAAAGGCCTGCCTGTTGATTCGACAAAGTATGGGCAGTGTCCAATTTGCCTGGGCCCAATTCACAATGCGACCGCCTTGCCGTCCGGTTACGTTTTCTGCTTCCGATGCGTGCATGGCCACGTCGAAAAGCACGGTCGGTGCCCCATCACCTTACTGCCGGCGAGGACGTGGCAGATGAGGAAAATACTGTTGTGATCTCGGCAGCAGTCGGAAGTGTATAGATCCGCATGTACTTAGTCTACAATAAACTAATGCTCCTCTTAGCATGATTATTGAACTCCCGTTCATGCCTGCCTCGTGACTACGAACGTTCGTGGAAAATTGAGGCAGCCCGAGAAATGTTTGGGAATTAACAATTCCAGCCACCCTCTCGAAGACCTTTATCATCCCCCCTCTCGACCCTCTCAACTCTATGCTTCACCCTCTCAGAAAGCCGCGTCCGATTTCAAGTTTCTTTGCTTGATTCTCTTCATCCTCCGCGCCGAAAACAGCCCAATCATGAAAGTAGGCGACCATTACGAAACCTTCTGATTCACGTTGTCCATCTCCTAACCACCCACCCGTCAGTTTGGCAAGCAGATCTTATCGGAACAGGTCCCAGGATGGTCGCCTCATTATCTGGACTACAAATTCCTCAAGAAGATCGTATCTTCGCTGGCTGCCAAACGCCCCGGCGCCGAAGCTGCTGCCCTGGCCCTCGGAATGCGTCCGGCAGACATACTCTCCCCCACGCCGACAGAGGACGATGCTCAAACCCCCCTCACCGACAGTCATGACATACGGGAGTCCTCGATGATGATCACAGACCCCGACGTGCCCCCCATTGCTGCTGCCATACACGGAGAAGACACGAGTTTAGACTTTCAGGCTCACAAGGCCGCCTTCTTCTTCAAGCTAGAGCGAGAGTTGGAAAAGGTACGTGTCCCATCAACATCACGATCGTGGAGACCCTATCTTATGTACCCTCGCAGGTCAACGGCTTCTATCTCCAGAAGGAAGCGGAGCTCAAGCTTCGCTTAGAAACCTTGCTTTCCAAGCGTCGTGCGGCCGCGTTGAGGACCTTACCAGAGGCCACCGACGATTTAGCAACCGATCATGTCGAATGGACCGCCGTAGAGGAGGGTTTCCGCCTACTTGAGCGGGATCTCGCAAAACTATTGGTCAGTGGAAGAAATCCTGCCAATGTATACACGGGCATTGACTTCCCCTGCCAGCAATTCATCGAGCTTAACGCAACAGGATTTAGAAAGATCCTGAAGAAGTGGGATAGGCGGTCGAAATCTCAAACCAAAGAACTCTATCTGGCTCGGGAGGTCGAGGTACAACCCGTGTTCAACAGACAGGTAAGTTTAACCGCAGGAGCGTTGATTGAAACCCACAAGCCTCCCGTTTAGCTCATCTCGGAATTAGCTGACACCGTGGCGGCCTGTCTGCTCGACCTCACGGACCTGTCACGGGGTATCAAATACGAGAACCCTGCCGCCAACGATCTCATCCTGTCTAGGCAGCTGAGTTTGGATCAAAGTTGGTCCATGAGGCCGTTTCATGATCTCGAGAGCTCGCTTCGGAAGGCGGTGCAAGCGGCTGATGCCACAACGGTAGAAGAAGTCATTCTTCACTCGGACGTCCTCGCTCAGCAACCGGGTGGGAGGACCAATGTGACGAGGATCCTGTGGAAGGCCGTGATCGACTCTCCTCCCAAGTTCGCTGATCTCATCTTGTCCGTCGCTTCGAATCTCTTTGATTTCAACTTCGTGGATGACATCAACGGTCGGACATGCCTCCACCAGGCTGCCATGGTTGGAATGCTCCGGCTCGTCAACCTCTGTCTGGATAACAACGTTCCTGCCGACAAAGTCGACGCTTATGGACGGTCAGCCCTCCATTATGCCGCCACGAACGGACACGCTACTGTATGTCGGACGCTCCTCAAGACGAACGTCCGGGCGGACCTCGTTGACATGGATAATCTCACACCCCTCGTTCACGCGATCCTCCAAGGGTCACTGGAGTGTGTCCGCGTCTTGATCGACGAGGCTGCCAGCCCAACAAACCCTCTTTCTGCAAACACAGACATATCCCCGCTTTCCTTGGCTAGCCGCGCAGGCCACCTGGATGTCGTAAACTTCCTGATCGAGTGTGGTGCGGAAAACAAACCGAATAGCAATGGCCAATACCCCATTCACCTTGCCGCGAAGGAGGGTCACGCCGACGTTTGTCGATTCCTCATCCGTCGCGATGGGTGGGACCTCCCCGATAAGTATCACGAGTGGACCCCACTATTCCACGCCGCGAGGTACGGGCACGCGGAATGTCTACGATTGTTTCTGGAGGCAGGCGCGCGGGCGCGTATCGTCGATGAGTTTGGTCAACCTCCCATCCACTACGCCGCCTGGCACGGCCACAGCGAGTGCACAACATTGTTGTTGGGATCTTCTCGAGGAACCTCAACCGCTTACCAAACGCCCAAGTCTGGGTTCTCTCCAGCCGCACCACAGGAGGACCCTTCAGAGGACGTGGACATGATCCCTTCACTTTCTCTCCCCCCACCGATCATGCCTTATCGATTCTATGGACACAACTACTTGGATAAAAACTGTTTGGTTCAGATTACGATCGGGGACAAAGCGCCATGCCGTTCAGCAACGAGGGGCGAACCAGTAAAGTTATACCCCTCGTTCATGGCTGCTGGACACCAAGAGAGCTACCTCAACTCCTCGCCTTTGTTCAAGATCGTTACCACGGCGATCCCGGATACTACCTCTGGGCCATTCAGCATCCCCCTACCGCTACGCGACCAGCCCCTGTCATTCGCCTTCCAAGCCCCGTCGATCGAAGCCCTCCGGCTGGACTTCTCGCTGTACCCGAACTTCGGCACCAAGACCATCGGGAGGGCAGTCGCTCTTCCTGCTCTTTTCAAGAAAGCAGAAAAGGGCCGGCACATATTGCCGATCTTGGATCACAAGTTGCATTTAATTGGGGAGGTACGTTTTCCAATACCTGTCAGGAGTGTCCGCCAGGCCGACGTGTCCCCGCAGGTTACGTTTGGTCTGAACATAATCACGCCCTTCTCTGGTGTTACCCTTGAGGTCGGCGGCGCGGTCGAGACCTACTGGAAGTCGGCTGCGATTCCTACGGCTGATGCCCTCCAACCATTGTCGTCTTCCTCCACGGCACGAAGGGGTAGCCCCGATTCCACACACACGTCCCGTTCAAGCCAATCGATCACAGCGAAAAGCCACTCCTTGACCATCTCTTCGATAACGGGTGATTATGTGTACATCGTCGTCCAACTCACCCAGGACATGCAACCCGTCGCGTATCCGTATTGGAAGATTCCAGAGGACAAGTTCGACCTGCATGTCCCCGACTTGACGCTGGCCCAGTTCGATAAGCTCGCGATCGAGTTGGGAAGGAACGTGGATCTACGAAAACAGAAGCCCACGACACCGGCGCAGTGGTACTCGTTGCTACGGGGATCCATGCTGTCGTTGGCTGATCTGTTTTCGGTGAGTGATTCACCCCTTTGATAGGATCGTGTGGCTGACAAAGCGATCTCAGATCGTCCCACACAATATCGGTCTGTGTCTTGAGGTTGCGTGCCTTCCTCGCCTTCACGAAGCGACACCTGATCGGCCTTCACCGAACATCAATGCTTCTGTTGACTCCGTTCTTCGAACGATCTACCACAGACGGCCCGATAGCTCCGGGACTGGGGGTCGGAGGAGGATCGTGTTCACGTCTTTCTCGCCGGACGTCTGTGCTGCATTGAACTGGAAACAACCGAACTGTAAGCACCTCTGCAACCATTCCTCGAACCCTCTGACTTTACATTCCTTCCTTACCACTTACGCGACACCGTCCCCCTCAGATCCTGTCTTCTTCGCCTCTCTGTGCGGAAGAGAGAGTGCCGTGAACCCAAGCCCCACTGTCCTGGCGCACGCAGAGGCCGGGGATGAAAGGTCATCAAGCCTCGAATCTGCAGTGCGATTCTCGAAAGCCAACAACCTCCTTGGAGTTATCATTGAAGCTGACATCTTGGTAAATATCCATCTGACTGCATTTCACCTCTACTTCCGCATTGCTCACCACTGGTTCTCCTTATCTCCATATTTTCCTAATGCTGTCACTCAAAAATCAATTCATACACTTATCAAACCACGATCGACACGAACCGGATAAATTGGGCCTGGATCCTTGGTGAACGGGTGCGGATGGGGTGTACTGTTTTTGCGGCGGTCGTTTTGTATTTTTAGGTGAGGGTTCCGTCGCTGATCGAAGCGGTGAAAGACGCGGGGCTGCTAGTCCTCACTTGGGGAACGGCCGAAGTGTTGGCTAGCTTGACGTCGACTTGTGAGGCTTATGATGGCACGCTAGATGCGTACTTGGATGATGGGGTTTTGACTTACTGGGAACATCCAAAGAGTAAGTTTTGGTAGAATGTCCCCGAGAGGTTGTATTTTCCCCCCCTTCCTCTCCGTGTCGGTCGGATATCAGATCTAGAATTCGCACCATCCACGACTGCACCCATTCCTTCTTTTTTTTTTTCCACCGCGCCAGTACGTACAGGCTAACCCACCCCCACCAGCCTTCGCCATGCTTTAGCTTTAGACCTACAATCCTCATGCCCCCCACGATACGCCCACGATCTAGCCCCATCTTTCTTCCTACACTTCATCTTTTCGTTCTTAGAGGGCATCTCCCTCGTATTTAATTCATTGATCTTCATTTCTTTCTCCTTGCCTCCCAGCCTTCCATCACTTTTTTTTCCCTTTCATCTCCCACTCAAGTTACAACTCATCGCGCGCACTCACGTCCACGGTTGCTCTTCATTCTTCCTCATGTCACGCCCATCTGAAACGATCTCGCACGAATTGAGAGTCCCTGGTCTGGTCCTCGGCCTGTTACTGCGTTGAATTACATAGAGATCCCTTTGCGTAATGTACTACTATTACCGTATATTACATTTTGTTCTGATGAATCTAAAGTGTATAAGAGAGCGAAAAGGGGTGAAAAGGCTCTATACGGATAAGAACGAAGGTGTGGTAGGTTGTGGTTGAGTGGAGGGGAGGGGTAATCGGGAGGGGGGAGGGGAGGGGAATAGTGAGGGTGAGTAGAGAATGACACGGTACCAAATCACCGTGCATCGTTTTTAAATATAGGCTTGGTAGAGCGCAGCGTACGGGCCGTTCGCAGCAAGGAGTTCAGCATGAGTTCCAAACTCAGTGATCGTCTGTGCAAGTGAGAGAGATGAAAAAAAGTTAGTGAAAGGCGATTCAACAAGACCCCGGATGTATGTAAAAAGTTGGGAGTGGGGGAGACAGCAAGGTTTCGGAGGAAAAAAATCACACGTACCCCGTTCTCGATCATTGCGATCTTGTCCGCTCGGCGAGCCGTAGTGAGCCGGTGAGTGATCCAGATCACGGTCTTGACCCGTTCCCCAGTTGGTAGGCGGGACACGTCATCGATACTATCAAATATATCGTTTTGGGCATGCGCGTCCAGCGCTGATGTCTATATGGGGTACACACGGTCAGGAACAAGATCCGGAAAGACGGGAGCAGAATGAAGGAGGAAGGGGCGGGAATGAGAGGCAGGGCCAAGAGGAAGAGAAAAGGAGGGAAGGCGAGGACGGTGACGACGGGATGATGTAGTATGGTTGATGGCGGCGGATTCCAGGTGGGGGTTTTTGAAGAACGTAGAATGGACGAATGGAAACTGGGGCACTTGACTCACGGGCTCGTCGAAAACAAGGAGATCCACTTCCGGCCGTTTGGCCCGCATAAAAGCTCTCGAGATCGCGATTCGTTGCCACTACACGTACAAAAAATGGACGCTCCTAAGCACCCTCGTTGTTGCCCTAGGATAAAAGGGGATTACGCACCTCACCGCCCGATAACCCGTGGTAGGAGTAAGATGGGCGTTCACCCATGGAACCACTAAAGGTGTTTGGGGTGAAGGATGGCGAGCTATAGTAACCAGAGGCGTCCAGCTTGGTCTCAAGCCCGTCTGGCATCGAGTCGACGATATGTGCAGCCTTGGCCAGCCCTGTGGCCTTCTTGATGGTTGAAGGAGAGTCCATCTCCTCGACGTAACCCACACCAATATTTTCTCTCGCCGTCCCGTTGTGTTTTGAAAACGCCTGGAAAACGGCGGACATGTGGGAATGGAGCTCGAAAGGTTCGTAGTGTTGGATCGGGACGTCGTTGATCAAAAGTTCACCAGCATCAAAATCAAATATCCGGAGTAGGATATGAGCTAGGGTCGATTTGCCTAAAGTCAAACATTTGTCAAGTGGCGTTCCGCAAGACAATAAACATGAGGTAAAACCGGAAAGGATCCGGCACGACCGTGGGGAGGGTTTCTTGATGTTTGGAGCAGAGTTACTTACCTGAACCATTGCAACCGACAATAGCCAAACTCTCCCCTGCTTCGAGTTTGAAGCTGATGTCTTTCAGGGTGGACTCCGAGCCACTCGGATAGGTGTACGACAGGTTCCTAAGGGTTGACGAGAGAAATTGAATAGGGCGCTCCTTCCAACTATGGGTTAGCGGAAGTTTATGCGTACCTAGCCTCGATCTTCATTCCCCTCTTTGTGGGGTGGTATGGGGTACGGAGGTCTTTGTTGGGCTCCAATTTTGGCTCGTAAGCCATAGCGCAGCAAAAGGCACCCATCAGAAATATACCCTGGAATGCGAGCCTGGCCATGTTGATCAAGTTTCTGATGGAGTACACCAAAGACTGAATGGAGGTCCTGTACAACGTAAAGGAACCCAGAGTCGCGGACGATGACTGCATCATGATCACGAGTGGTATCTGCGTGGAGAAAAAAGAGAAAAGCCGTGTAGGTCAGGACGGGGACATGGGGAAATGAAGGATCGATGCCGATATTACGGACATGTTGGGCGGCAACCATAATCTCGTTGAGGCTGACCTGACCGAGGAAGGCAGTCTCGCGGAAGATGTTTGGTTTTTCGAGCCCCAGAAGAGATTTACGAGCCTGAGCCCAGCTCTCGAGAATCCAGGGACCAAGGCCAAAGAGCAAGAGTTCTGGGCGATGGGAGTCGTTGTGAGCGAGATGGCGCATCTTTTCCTGTTTCTCCGCAGCCTGGGCTTCTTGTGGGGTGTATAATGAGTCCGGGTGGGAGTAACCAGAATGAAACCATGGTAAGATGAACGGGAGGAATGCCGAAGCGATCGAGAACGACAGCATCCAGATGTGCGTAAAGTCGCTGGTGAGGGTGTAGATGACGTAGAGATGAGAAATGATCTCGGACGTAAGGGTGAGCATAGAGACGAAGTCAAATGGAGACAAGAGCCCGAGACTGGTCATGCCGCTGAAGGAACGAACGAAGAGATCGGATTCTTGAAAGAGATCGCGGGTAACAGGATCAGACAAAGAGGGTACGTCAAGCTGTAGACGTT
>Ga0307509_10004064_pt1 | contig 21457 bp, 14 predicted proteins | sample 10_EM_MG_FD_202245 | JGI IMG/M metagenome (GOLD analysis project Ga0307509, IMG submission 202245) | Populus trichocarpa ectomycorrhiza microbial communities from riparian zone in the Pacific Northwest, United States - 10_EM | ecosystem: Host-associated > Plants > Roots > Unclassified | place... | reverse complement strand
TTGGCCTATCCCGGGTTCTTCATCTGCTGGCGCTTATTCAAGTTTTCCAAATTTCGTTGTTTCCTGCTCGCTAACCTTGCATAGCAGGGGTATTGATCTTTCCGATTTTTATGGACACACCCGAGTAGGAAAGGAGACAGGTATTTATTCCCCCACATCAACTGTGCCATGATAGGCTCTTTAACGATCGTTGGACGACCAGCGGACGCAGTCTAGCATTCAACTATATTATGCAAATCATCTACATCTTGCAGCGCTACTATTCTAGCTGTGTCCCATAGGACACCAAATAAATTAATAGGGACTTGCTTTTTGTTGTCGGTTGAGTAAATCTCACGCACTAAAATCTTTATTTACCCCAATAGCCAGGAACTTTAGAAGCCACCCTTCCAGGCACCGAGAATGTAATTTAATCTAAGTTGTTAAAAGGCAGCTAATACCTGTAATCTACCTTGGTATTTCAAATGCAAGGAATAGGTGCAGGCTTCCCGAGTGCACTGCTTGGAGCGCATCACTTCTTCGAAGTAACCTGATCCCTAACAACCCTTGCTACTTCCTCCTCAACCTTCTTATTCCCACCGATCATATCAATCCACAGCCCCCCAACGACATCACTCTCCAAAAGCCTAACCGCCACGTCGGCCACATCCTCCCTCGTAACCCCCCCAGTAAATTTACATCTCCCTAGGGATACCAACCCAGTCCCCGGGTCATCACTCAACCCCCCAGGCCTGAGACAGATATCCCTGATCCCCCGCTTCCTCCCAACCTCGTACAAATGCTCATCAGCAACAGTCTTAGCCTCAAAATACACCCCGATAGTCTCCCAGCCATAGTGATAAGTTTTAACATCATTCTCATCCCACCAACTTGCTGGTGTCCTTCTCGCGCCCGAAGCTGAGACCATCAAAAATGTATCCACGGATGGAGCCTCCGCTGCTGCGTCAATATACCTCTTGGCAGCAATCTCGTCAACGGCTCTGGTCCTTTGAGGGCCACCTTTACCCCCAGCACCGGCAGACCAGACGACCCAATTGATGTTCTCCATTTCCTTTTGAATACTGGATGGAGTGGATTCCTCCAGGGAGGAGACCAGCGGGGTTACGTTTTCATGGAGGGATTCAATCGTGGGGGATTGAGATGGGTCACGGATGACAGAGGTGACCCGATGCCCTTTCTGTGCGAGCGTTTTGGAGATTATTTGGGCGATTTTCCCGTGGCCTGGGATTGGGGTAGGTTAATCAATGAGGGAACATCGTGGAGGGCGTGTGGTCGTAGATTACCTCCTAGAACTAAGACGTTCACCATGATGAATTGTGATGAATTGACGGATTTTCTATCTCTTTTAAAAAGGATATAATTTTAGAGCACAAGACCTTTTGCAATTGCGGGGAGTTTGTGGAGGTTTTTGTCTGCAATGAGTGCGGGGGTGTTATTGGTGATTTCTAAGACTGCTGACGTCATAGGAGCTTCGCCTGTGGATCCTAGCAAATTTACCTACAAGGCTTGGAGGTAGGAACTGGAAGAGCAAACGGGCGCCTAGAGGAGCCACACTCAACCTGACCAAACTTATGACTAATTCCGGCGGTGGTGGCGTTCACTGATTCGCTGTTTTACTTTCGTAGTTGCCTAGTTTCTAGATAACGAACTAGCCTTGAAAGCTACAGCGGTCTCTGGGAATACAATTTAAGGCATCCAAACCAGCTTTTTGCACATATATATCGGTATACCCTTCTACCACCGCCTCCATCTCCAATATTCAGACTCCATTCTTACCAGCACAGCTCTACTCCACCCGCAGTCTTCCAAGACGCATATTCACCTACCGTCCTGGTCTTTTCATTGAGGCCTAATTCCGCCATGTCAGAGAGTCCTAAAGTTAAACTCTCGTCAAAGTACAAAGTGTTAGGCCGATGCTCCCTGCTTTTGAAATTGTGCCCCTTGAGCCCCTTGATTAACTTCTATTTAGGTTTATGTATGACGGAACCGTCACCTTGTATATTGGACCCGATCGCAAAAAAATGGAGATGCATAGAAAGCTCCTCGCAAGCATATCCCCTGAGCTAGACAAGCATGTCAACAACAACATGAAAGAGGGTATCGAGGGCAAAATACATTTTCCGGAAGAGGGGGAAGACACGCTCGCCCTTTTTAGCGAATGGGCATACACTGGGAGTTACGCTATTGTAGACGACACGCCGGCCTCCCAACCCTTGGACCCCAGTAAGCAGCCCCAGCCACCAGCGAACGCGGATCCGTGGCCTAGGCTTCGTTTGCACCTTCAGCTCTACGTGTTCGCCGACAAATTCAACGTACCTACCTTGAAGCAGCTCGCCAAGGCCAATTTCTCGAGGGAGATCAACCCCGTCGAGCTTACGCGCGGGGGCGATGTGTCAGGCCTCATTTCGGTAATTGAGTATGCGTATGATAACCTCCAAGACTCAGACTCGGTTCCGAAATTCCTGGCGCGATACGCTTCTTGGAGATTGTCGTTGCTGAGGGCGAGAGATGAGTTTATTCAACTAATCTCCACCCACCCGGAGTTTGCGAAGGAATTGCTTGCGACTGTGACGGGACTACCGAGCAAGCAAACCCTCTCCGTATGACGAGGGTCTGAATGGTGTGGCTATGGGTTCTTGATCTGCGTGTCCTTGCTGTAATAAAAGTACTTTACACTCTTTCTTACGGCGAGTCGGTGACATCTCTTCTACGATTCAAGCGCGAGAATTGACTTCGATTCCATAAAGCGTACAGTACACCTCCGTATCCTATACACGCCAGCCAAAGCACCTTATCACATCCTTTAGCTTCATAAATCCTCACTCGCTCTTCAACCCGGAAGCCCTGTCAGAAATTCTGTGTGCGAGATATTATATGAGATTGAAGAGAAAGTAAAGATTGGGTGACCGTGAGAACAGTATTTTTTGTAGAAGGAGGATCAGAATTGTCCGATGTCTCTTGTATATTACTACTCAGGTATCGGGAGATGGTATTTATACCCATGAGAGGTATCTATATGGAGAGCCGGCGTCTGAGTCCCACTATTGCCCACCAGATCTACTTTCGTCACACTGAAGCCATTTCCCCAACAGCCCCAATGGTCAGAATTAGCAGGTGGCGCCTTGACTTGCGGTGTCTGCAAAACAGCGTTTTTCCGTCCTAAAGCCTCATACCATAAAAGGTGGGGGGGGTAAACACTGAACCTGTGCCTCCCGCGCAAAAGAAGGGCCTACTTCTAGGCCTCGTACTATGCCATCTGATTTGCCGCTTGTCCCTCACCTTAGGTTAAGCATCCCTGGTAGACCTAAACTTTAGCTTGTCTAGCCTAGTTTTTTTATAGCCAATCCCAATATCCACCAGCACCTGTCCTATGCTACGCAATTTATCTTAGTAGTTCTAAACCAAAGCATAGACGACAAGACACCAATCACGTATACACCTTTAAACCATTTAATATCCATTGCTTGTTCCTTCGTTAGGTTAGGTTCCGGGCATCACCAATACCGTAAAAACTGGAATAATCGAGTCGTGTGCTGTGTAGTCGGAGTTGCCCTCTTTGGTTAGGTCTAATGGTGTTTTGTTTTTGTTTTCTGCCTCTTAGAGGAGCTGAGCCGCTCTTCTTTTGCTGTGTTTTTCGTCCCCCACTTTCCTAAAGTAGGGAATTCTCAACGGCATAGCGCATGACTCGATTATTCTAGTTTTTATAGTACTGTACCGGTAGATGAGTGGATGCACGGGTATCATAATATTATTATAGAATTTTCCTTCTCAGAATGTATCATGGGTGTCACTGGATAATTTGTCGCAGCAGCCAGATAGCCATCTTATAATCAATGGATAGGTAGCCGACACTAGCGGCCTGGAAATCTTGTGAGTATACTCGTAATACTGTCATTGATCTCAACACCAGTAGTCTATCCCACTTTGCTCTATTAGTCTATTGGTCACACTATTGCCCGAATTGGAATACGCACGGCAATGACGAAGTAATTTGTTAGTACTTTAGCAAGTGTGATTGAATTCACAGGGTGGGTGAATAGAGAGTTTGCGCAAGGAGGCCTAGGTGGCAGGAAAACAGGTTAGGTATTTTCTGTTAACCTAAAAGACTTGGACACTTAGATGGGTGGTGAGACCTGGAAGAAGTGTAAAATAGGGCTTTTCAGACCTGAAGATATTCGATTGCTGCAGAGCAACAAATCAGCAGCAACACAGTGCTCTTTTTACATCTTATTAAGAGATTTCACTGATGATAATATTGGGCATTCAATAGTAGATTAATACCTGTTCTATGGCAGTCAGTATGGGTAGTACCCAACCTATGTAAGCCGGGAATCTTAACTTGAGAAGGGAACAAATTTGCCGCAATGTGATATTGCTGTACCCGATCCCCATATTCCAACTATGTACCAAGCTATCATACCTATGATACACCTATTGCGAAAAACTCATCCTTTGACCTACTGTAGGTTCATTTCCTATTAACCGCCATCTATGTCCCCATGCGCAAAACCCTCTAATACCGGCAGGATGGGCTTTTCCTCCTGTAAAGCGATAGCTCCGCTTTTTTGAGTCTCCTGGTAACATACCGCCCAAGAGTAAGCTAGATCGATAAAGTCAAAGCGGCAGTATGGTCCCAGAACTCTTGCTGTAACCTGACCAGTAGAAAGTATCTCGGCGGTTGGGATACTTGACCTATTCTAGGGAATTAAAAGACTACGAATGCAGGCCTGGATACAAGTAGTTCTCTGGAGAGTTTTCCCTATTCAGTGTTAATTTTACTCGAGTAGGTTCATAGATGCCTGTCCATAGAGCCCAAAGCAACGCCTTGTCTTGGCGGAATACTACTCGTGATTTCCCGACGTTTGTAAAAAAGACTCTACCGTATCGCATATGGGCGAAATCTTGAGGCTCCGGGAATTTTTTTGCCTCTTCTATGCAATAGCAGTCGTTTTTACAAATGTCAGGAAATTACGAGTAACTTGTATATCCCTTGGGCGGTTTGAAACACTACTCAGGTAGAATTGGTTACCGACCAGATTAGGCAGCTGCTGTCTCTACTTGGTCAGGGAATGTATGTTTTCAGTCTCTTTAGAGCTCAAATGACTCAGCGATTATGGCCAGCTTAAATCGCACCAAAATAGCCTTTGAGTGCGGTAACAAATTCTACCGGGAGTGTTTCAGACAGTCGGGGGGATACCTCGAGCGAATAGAGTAAATTTTGGCCCATTTGGACCGACTTTTGCAGCTACTGTGCTCAGTAGATTGCCAAACCAAAACGGTTTGCAGGCCCCGGTGCCGTATCCATCGGGCTGATAACACTCCCGGTTTCCCCACTTTCCTAATGCTGGGGTGGCCCAACGACCCCGCTTCACAAAACTTTTGGCGGAAAAGCTTTCAGCAATAGAGATTTACCGGTACCCTGTTTGAATCGCGTGGAGTTTGGCACACTCCTTATCAGTCGATAGAATGGCCAGGATGGCACGGTTATAGCTGGAGTGGGTTTGGGTTTCGGATTAAGGCCTACAAGACAGCACAGTACAGTACTCAGGACATACTTTTCATATAAAAATTGAAATTCCATCTCACCATCTGCCCACGACTTCTTTCCCAGTGCTCATATTGCACTCTATCAGCTATAACCCGCCCACAGTTTTCCAACGAACATTCCGCTATCCTCCTATCGTATCAGCTGCTCTTGGCCACAATTACCGTGGCCGGGCTGGCTAAGGAAATTCCGCACCAGTTAACGAGATCCACCTTGGTTTGTTTGAGCCCACCGTGTTAGGTAAGTTCTATTCCTCCGATTGCGACTGTTAGGCCTGACCGCAGTAGTTTTCCGATAGTCTATATACTGTCAAGAACCTAGCGCCATGAGTCGAAGGAACGCCCCTCTCCCACCAGATTTCATTCAGCCGACTCAGCTACAACACACGACCTATAATCCCACAACGAAGCATTCTCCAGAATACAAAGAGTAAGACTAACACTCCCTACTTTCCCAATGTTTGCCGCTTGAGTCTCTGTGATTAAAATTTGTTTATTAGCTTTTTGTTTGGCGGAACCATCACGTTGTATGTTGGGCTAAACCGGAAAAGAATGGAGATCCACAAAAAGCTCCTCGCGAGCTTATCCCCAGAGCTCGACAAGCATGTCAACAACGACATGAAAGAGGGTATTGAGGGCATAATACATTTACCAGATGAAGGAGAAGAGGTGCTCACGCTTTTCACTGAATGGGCATACACGGGAGAGTATCCCCACAAGAGAATTCCAATTCCGCTGAGGAAACCCCCGGATCCGGAAGATCGATGGCCGACCCTTCACATTCACCTTCAGCTCTGCGTATTCGCCGATAAATTCAACATACCCACCTTAGGAGAGCTCGCAGAATCGAAATTTCACACGGAGATCAACTGCCTCGAGCCGAACAACGAGAGAGATGCAAGTGGCCTTGTTCTGGTGATAGGCTATGCATATGATAACCTCCCCGATTCGCATCCAATTCTGAAATTTTTGGCGCAATATGCTTCTTGGAAGCTGGGGTTACTACGGGGGGCGGCTGGATTTAAACTATTAATTTTGACCCAGCCAGCATTTTTGGAGGAATTCCTTATGCATTTGAACGGGTTAAACGCTAAGCCGATGGCACCCCAAAAGCCTATGGCCCGCCAAAATACCCCGCAGTACGATGCGCGCGCAGCCTCGTTAATAGCTCTGCTTCGTTCGGTGCGAGAGGAATGATACGAGTAAATTTATGTTAAGCTAAAAGTCTTGGACATCCAGGTGGGTGAGAGGACCTGGGGGAAATGTAAAATGTAGCTTTCAAGACCCGGAGAGGCCTGGTGGGCCCCGTGACGTCAGACTAGAGACTAAAGCATAACCAAGTGGGGAAATGGCAACATATTACCAAATCTCAATTCAAAGCAGAAAAGTGACAACCGACATACCAGCTGGGTTCACGGTAAACAAAATGTCATATTCCTCAGATTATCTATTGGCTTACTGATACACTGCCAAATTTTGTTAGGTTCTCTTAGGCATTGTGTTGTCAGAGGATAATCAAAATGGACACTTTTGGTGTAAAAAGGGTATCGGGCAAAAAACTTTTGTCCTAGTATGATATGATACTATAAATTACATTTGAACACCTACCGAAACAAGTTTTGCCATTCTTCCTCAAGTATCATATATCCAAGTCAATTCTTCCGCCCTCTCATAGGGCGCCCATCTTTAGCCGATTATCGCGCACCACCGCTTGCTGCAATTGATCAAGCATCACAAACTACCGGATATTCTGATTGTATCTAAGTCTGTTTGCGAACATTGCACTTGAATAGGGAGTTGAGGGTCATCGGTTGTCAAAATTGGCTTCCATGAACACCCCATGATACGGTTACGATACCTGACTGTTAACGGAAAATAGACCCAGGTGCAAAAAGGGTTTGCGCACCAGGTTCAGGTATCTTGGCACCGATCTAGGTCCCTAAACGCAAACTCTCTATTAGCCAGTGTATATCGGTAGTCTAGACCGCACGGAAGGCCTACCTTAGAGTTACCATACCGGTATGCTATTTGTGCTTCAACTGCATTTGATCCGCGATAGGCCAGTTCTCGCGTGATGGCAAGGATCGAGATTATGGATATGAGTTCCTATTTTCCGTCTGATATAATGAATGAATTCAACACTCATTTCCTTTTCATAAACTCCCACAACCTAGAATAGACAAGAATGCAAAAGTTATCGAGACTGACATCATATGGCCCAGCAGAGCCTAAACTGCACTACTTGTCCATCTTTACTGCAGCTACACCCCTTCGTGTTATAATTGACACAAGTGCAAGAGCTGGGCCCACCTCCGTAAAGCATCAGTCTCCAGCCTACCGCATGTTAGCTGAAACGCCTCTCATCACATCTTTTACCTTCGTACATCCTCGCTCGCTCTTTAACCAGGTGTCATACCTTCATGGTCAGAATCAGCATGTCGCGCCCTGGCTTCTGGTGCCTCCAAAACTGCGTTTTTTCCAAGTTAAAGCCCCATACCACATAAAGTCCCCTTGCTGGGGTCGTTAAACACTGAAACCTGTGCCTTCCGCGCAAAAAAAGGAGCCTAATTTTAGGTCTCGTACTATCATCTGATCTGGTTTTCGTCCCTCGCCATAAGTTAAACATCCCCCGTAGGCTAAACTTTGGCTTGTCCGGGCCTCGTTTGATAGCTAATCCTAATATCAACTAGGACCTATCCTATCCTACGCAATTGTCTTAGTAGTTCTAAACCAAAGTATAGACGATAAGACACCAATCACGTATACACCTTTGAACCATTTGATATCCCTTGCGTGTTCCTTCGTTGGGTTAGATTCCGGGAATCACCAATAGATGAATGAATGTATTGGTATCATACTCTTGAATTTTCCATCTCAGAGTGCATCATGGGTGTCACTAATAATTGTCGCAGCAGACGGATAGCCACCTTATAATCAATGAATAGGTAGCCAACATCAGCAGTCTGGAAATCTTGTGAGTATAGTCTAATACTATCACTGATAGCAACACCGGTAGTCTATCCCACTTTGCTCCGTTAGTCTAGTGGTCATACTATTTCCCAAATTGGAATACACACTGCAGTGACCAAGTAATTCATTAATACTTTAGCAAATGTAATTGAGTTCACACGGTGGGTGAATACCGGCGGGATGGGGTTTTCCTCCTGCAAAGCTATAGCCTACGACTGAACCTCCTGGTAGCTTACTGTCCATAGGGTAGGCTAGATGGATAAAGTCAAAATGCGAGTATGGTCACAGAACTCTTGTTGTGACTGGACTAGTAGATAAAATATCCGCAGTTGAGATATCGTACTCGACCTATTCTAGGGAATGAGAAGGCTACGAATACAGGCCTGGATAGTGCTATGGAGAGTTTTCCCTACCGGTGCTCACTATTAATTTTACTCGAGTAGGGAGGTTCATTTTAGATGCCTGGCCATAGAACCCAAAGCAACGCCTTATCTTGGCGGAATACTATCATACTCGTAATTTCCTGACGTTTTTAAAAAAGGTTCTATCGCATATGGGCAAAATATTGAGGCTCCGGGCAATTTTTTGCCTCTTCTATGCGATACTGGTACTTTGAACTGAAAAGGTTGTTCTGGTACTTTAGTTGCCACCAAGACTGCCACAGTATGATACCCGTCCTTCCGCGAAAACTTTGCGAACGGGAGTGTACTAAGCCTTGGCAGCCATCCCCGAGGCAACGCCCGAGAAGAGCACGGGATATACAATGACACGAACTTCTTGCTGTGAAGAAGTTTTCTTCCCTCCTAAATATTCGCCAAGAGTTCCAACTTCCAACTTCCAACTTCCATTCCTACACGGGGCGCCGTCACTCTAATAGCTAGGATAGTACTCGAGTACTGTACCTGGAGTGGATTTGGGCTTTAGATTAAGGACTACAAGGCAGCACAGTACTCAGTATACCTTTCGGATATAATTTGAAATTCCACCTCACCGTCTGCCCACGCCTCCTTTTCTAGTGCTTATATCGGACTCTACCGGCTATAGCCCCCCCACAGTTGTCCAATAAACATTCCCCTATCCTACAATCATATCAGCGGCACTCGACCACAATTCTGTGGCTGGGCTGGTTAAGGAAACTACGCACCCCAGTTAACGAGACAGCTTGGCTTGTTTGAGCCTACCGTGTTAGGTAAGCTCTATTACTCCAGTTGCGACAGTTACGCCTGACCGCCGTTGATTTACCAAGTTTTCCGATAGTCTACAGTACCTACAATCAAGATCGTTTCTCCATGTTTGGAGCCAGCAGTAATTCGGCTACCGGGTTTCGTACAACTAACAGTCAGCCCACGGCCTACAATCCCACAACTAAGCATTCCCCAGAGTACAAAGAGTAAGGCCCACAATCTCTACTTTCCCAAATTGTGCCGCTCGAGCCCTTGTAATTAACATTTTTTATTAGCTTTCTGTTTGGCGGAACCGTCACGCTGTACGTTGGGCCAAACCGGAAAAGAATGGAGATCCACAAAAATCTCCTTGCGAGCATATCCCCAGAGCTCGACAAGCATGTCAACAACGACATGAGAGAGGGTATTGAGGGCATAATACATTTACCGGACGAAGGGGAAGAGGTGTTCACACTTTTCACCGAATGGGCATACACGGGAGGGTATCCCCACAAGAGCATTCCACTGAAATCCCCCCCGTATCCGGAGGATCCATGGCCGACCCTTCACATTCACCTTCAGCTCTGCGTATTCGCCGATAAATTCAACATATCCACCTTAAATGAGCTCGCAGAATCGAAATTTCACACCGAAATCAACCGCATCGAGCCAAACAGCGAGAGAGATGCAAGTGGCCTTGTTCTGGTGATAGGCTATGCATATGATAACCTCCCCGATTCGCATCCAATTCTGAAATTTTTGGCGCAATATGCTTCTTGGAAGCTGGGGTTACTACGGGGGGCGGCTGGATTTAAAATATTAATTTTGACCCAGCCAGCATTTTTGGAGGAACTCCTTATGCATTTGAACGGGCTAAACGCTAAGCCTATGGGACCCCAAAAGTACGCACAGTACGGTACGCCGACATACGCAGGCTCATTTGGCTATTAATAGTCTAGGCTGCACGGAAGGCCCGCCCAAGAGCTGCCATGTGCCAATTGCGCTTCGAATGCATTTGATCCATGATAGGCCAGTTCTCGCGTGATGGCAAGGATCGAAATTATGGATATGAGTTCTTATTTTCCGTCTGATGTATTGAATAAATTCAATACTCCTCTCCTTTTCGTAACCTCTCACAACCTAGACAAGAATGCAAAAGCTATTGAGCCGACATCATACAGCCTAGTAGAGCCTAAACTGCAACACTTGTACAATGTCACTCCCTTTATAATTGACACAATTGCGGAAGCTGGGCCCGTGTCCGTAAAGCATCAGTCTCGAACCCAGCGCATACTAGCGGAAAAACCTCGTCACATCCTTTGCCTTCATACATCCTCACTCGCTGCTCAGCCTAGGACCCCAATGGTCAGAATCGGCAGGGGGCACCCTGACTTGTGGTGCCCCCAAAACCGCGTTTCTTCCAACCTAAAGCCTTATACCACATAAGGTCCCCTACGAGGGGTTGGTAAACACCGAGCCTGTGCCTTCGGCGCAAAAAAAAGAGTCTAATTTCAGGTCTCGTTCCATGCCATCCGATTTGCAGCTTATCCCTCACCTTATGTTAAGCATCCCCCTTAGACCTAAACCGCAGCTCGTCCGGGCCTGGTTTGATAGCCAATCCCAATATCAGCCAACGCCAGTCCTATGCTACGCAACTTATCTTAGTAGTTCTAAACCAAAGCATAGACGACAATACACAAATCACATATACGCCTGTAAACCGTTCGATATACATTGCGTGTTCCATCGTTAGGTTAGATTCCGGGCATCGCTAATGGATGAATGAATGCACTGGTATCATAATATTATAGAATTCTCCATCTTAGGATGTATCATGGGTGTCACCGGGTAATTGTCACAGCAACCAGAAAACCATCTCATAATCAATAAATTGGTACCCAACATCAGCGGTCTGGAGATCTTGTGAGTATACTACTACCAGTGATCCCAACACTGATGTCCCACTTTGATCCGTTAGTCTAGTGGTTATACTATTGTCCAAATTAGAATACTCATGGTAATGACAACCTAATTCATAGGCACTTTAGCAAGTGTAATTGAATTCACAAGGTAAGTGAATACCGGTAGGATGGGCTTTTCCTCCTGCAAAGGGATAATGCAACCAGCTATCATAATCCTCTCTTTCTCACAAATCGCCTGCACTAGCCAACTTCCCCGGGGGTCTACGGGTATAGCGACCAACTTACCTACTCCACATGATGGAGGAAACCACTCCAAACCGTAAGTCCTAGCACAAGTGGATCGAAACATTATAGAGATTTCCCTGTTTCACCCATTGGGAAGCCTTCGGCCTACCCTGTTCCATGCTTCTTTCCATATCTACCATTTACAACTTATTCTCCTCGTAGCATACCGCCCATGGAGTATAATACCGGTAGGGTAGATGGATAAAGTCAAAACGCTAGTATGGTCACAGAACTCTTGATGTGACCAGACCAGTAGAAAAAATCTCTTGCGGTTGGGATACTTGACCTATTCTAGGGAATTAAAAGGCTACGAATACAGACCTGGATAGTTCTATGGAGAGTTTTCCTTATTCACTGTTAATTTTACTCGAGTAGAATCATCCGAGATGTCTAGCCATAGAACCCAAAGCAACTCATTACCAGTATCTTGCCGAAATACTCTATCCCTCGGGCAGTTTGGGACACGGCTTGAGTACGGTAGAATTCGATACCGGCGAGATTAGGCAGCGGCCCTCTCTACTTGGTTAGGAAATGGACGTCTCTTTAGAGCTCAAGGGACTCAGCGATTGGCGGTAACAAATTCTACCGGTAGTGCTTCAGACAGCCCAAGGGATACCTCGAGGGAAGAGAGTAAATTTTGCCCCATTTGGACCTACTTTTGAAGCTAGATTGCCACACCAACACGGCTTGCAGGCCCTGGTGCTGTATCCATTGGGCTCATAAGACAGCCAGATTCCTCACTTTCCTCACAGACTACTGGTGTGCCCAGCGGCCCCGCTTCACAAAACTCGTACTTGTATGATAGCAGAAAAGGCTCCTCGCAGCAATAGAGAGTTACCCTGTTCGAATTGCGGGGAATTTGGTACACTCCTTATCAGTCGGTAGAATAGTCTAGCCAGGATGGTGTAGCTAGAGTGGGTTTGGGTTTAGATTAAGGCCTAAGTTCTTAATACAAGGGCAGCACAGTACTCAGCGGATACCTTTCATATGCACATACCGGTGGTATGAATCGGAAAACAGGGGAAGCGAAATTCTATGGCAAGAGAGAAATACTTGCGTATTATTAGTCGGGAGGACTTTGAGAACCCTCTAGTACTCTCTAGTACCGGTAAGTCAAGTGAAGAGAATCAGCTAGAAGAGCTCAAGTAAATATGCGGATTTTATATTTGCCACAAGCTTCGCACTGGATCTCGCTTCCCCCTGTTTCCGATTCATCTTACCGGTATGTGTATAAATTGGGATTCCATCTCGCCGTCTGCCCACGACTCCTTTGCCAGTGCTCATATTGTACTCTATCGGCTGTAACCCAGCCACAGTTTTCCAACGAACATTTCCCTATCCTACTATCGTATCAGCGGCACTCGGCCACAATTACCGTGGCTGTGCTGGCTAAGGAAATTACACACCCAGGTTAACGAGATTCGGCTTGGCTTGTTTGAGCCTACCGTGTTAGGTGAGTTCTATTCCCCCAATTGCGACGATCAAGCCTGACCGCAGCAGTTGATTTACCAAGCTTTCCGATAGTCTATGTCTTCCCAAGACGCTTTCTGCGTGGGTTGTGGAAACCTCGCGCATTTCCCTTGGGGGTATCATCAACCCAGTCAGCCCACGGCCTATAATCCCACAACGAAGCATTCTCCAGAATACAAAGAGTAAGACTAACACTCCCTACTTTCCCAAAGTCTGCCGCTTGAGCCCCTGTGATTAACATTTGTTTATTAGCTTTTTGTTTGGGGGAACAGTCACGTTGTATGTTGGGCCAAACCGGAAAAGAATGGAGATCCATAAAAATCTCCTTGCGAGCATATCCCCAGAGCTCGACAAGCATGTCAACAACGACATGAGAGAGGGTATTGAGGGCATAATACATTTACCGGACGAAGGGGAAGAGGTGCTCACGCTTTTCACTGAATGGGCATACACAGGAGATTATGCCCACAAGAGCATTCCGCCGAAAAGCCCCCCAGATCCGGAGGATCCATTTCTGAACCTTCACATTCACCTTCAGCTCTGCGTATTCGCCGATAAATTCAACATATCCACCTTAAAAGAGCTCGCAGAATCGAAATTTCACACCGAAATCAACCGCATCGAGCCAAACAGTGAGAGAGATGCAAGTGGTCTTGTTCTGGTGATAGGCTATGCATATGATAACCTCCCCGATTCGCATCCAATTCTGAAATTTTTGGCGCAATATGCTTCTTGGAAGCTGAGATTACTACGGGGGGCTGCTGGATTTAAACTATTAATTTTGACCCAGCCAGCATTTTTGGAGGGATTCCTTATGCATTTGAAAGGATTAAAGGCTAAGCCTGTGGCACCCCCAAAGCCCCGGCAGCCCGGTGCGCCCACATATGTCGTAATTGACGATGGTTGTTAACGGTCTATGCCAGACGGAAGGCTATGCCAGACGGAAGGCTTGCTTGAGAGTTACCACGTGCCCTTTGCGCTTCGACCGTATTTGGTCAATGATAGTCTAGTTCTCGCGCGATGGCAAGGATCGAAGTTGTGGATATGAGTTCTTGTTTTCCGTCTGATGTAATGAATCAATTCAATACTCCTTTCCTTTTCGTAACCTCTCACAACTTAGACAAGAATGCAAAAGCTATCGAGCCCGACATCATAAATTATGGGCCGATAGAGCCTAAACTGCAATACTTGTACATCTTCACTGCAATCACACCCCTTCGCTTTATAATCGACACAAGTGTAAAAGCTGCCCCCGTCTTCGTAAAGCATCAGTCTCCAACCCACCGCATACTAGCTGAAACACCTCATCACATCCTTTACCTTCATGCCTTCTCACTCGATCTTCAACCCGGGACTCCAAAGGTCAGAATTGGCATGTCTTGCCCTGGCTTTTGGTGTCTCCAAAACTGCGTTTTTTCCAACCTAAAGCCTCATACGACATAAAGTCCTCAGCCGGGGGCGGTAAACACTGAGCCTGTGACTTCCGGACAATAAAATAGAGCCTTATTTTTGGGTCCCGTACTGTGCCAACTGATTTGCCGCTTATCCCTCACTTTAGGTTCAGGATCCCCCTAAAACCTGAACTGCAGCTCGTCCGGGAATGGTTTGATAGCCAATCTCGCTGTGAACCTATGATACATCCTCCTATGCTACTCAACTTATCTTAGTATGATGATATGATAGTTCTAAACCAGAGTATAGACGACAATACACCAATCACGTATACACCTATCAACTATTTGATATACATGGGGTGTTCTAAGTTAGGTTGGATTCCAGGCATAACTAATAAATGAATGAATGCACTGGTATCATAATATTGTAAATTCTCCATCTCAGAATGCATCATGGGTATCACTAGATAGTTATCACAGCAGCCAGAAAACTATCTCATAATCAATGAATAGGTAGTCAACATCAGCGGACCGGAAATCTTGCGAGTACTGTGTACTACTATCATTGATCACAACACCGATATCCCATTTGACCCGTTAGTCTAGTGGTTATACTATTGTCTAAATTGGAATACCGTAAAAACTGGAATAATTGGACCTCCCGCTGAGGCGTCTAGAATCCCCTCCTTTGGATTAAGGGGGAAAACACAGCGAAGATACCGGTACTACCTCCCTGCCCTCCACTCAGACAAATAAAAAGCAAAAAACCGATAGACCTTACTAGGAGAGGAAACTCCAACGTCCTCGCTTGAGACCCAATTATATCAGTTTTTAAGGTACTCATGGTAATAACGGCCTAATTCGTCAACACTTTAGCAAGTGTAATTGAATTCACAAGGTAAGTGAATACCGATAGGATGGATTTTCCCTCCTTCCAAGGGATAATGCAACCAGCTATCATAATCCTCTCTTTCTCACAAATCACCTGCGCTAGCCAACTTCCCCGGGGGTCTACGGGTATAGCGACCAACTTATCCACTCAACACGATGGAGGAAACCGCTCTGAACCGCAAGTCCTAACACAATTGGACCGAGATATCATAGAGATTTCCATGTTTCACCCACTGGGAAGCCTTCGACCTATCCCGTTCCATGCTTCTTTCCATATCTACCATTTACAACAGAGTCTCCTCGTAGCATACCGTCCATGGAGTATAATACCGGTAGGCTAGATGGATAAAGTCAAAACGCTAGTATGGTCACAGAACTCCTGATGTGACTAGACCGGTAGAAAAAATCTCCGCGGTTGAGATACTTGACCTATTCTAGGGGATTAAAAGGCTACGAATACAGACCTGGATAGCTTTATGGAGAGTTTTCTTTATTAGCTGCTTATTTCGGTTCATCCCAGATGCCTAGCCATAGAGCCCATGGCAACGCCTTGTCCTGGCGAAATATTGTATCCCTCGGGCGGTTTTGAACACTACAATTCGCTACCGGCCACATTAGGAAGCTGCCCTCTCTACTTGGTCAGGAAATTGGGACATTCTCAGTCTTTTTATAATAGAGTTCAAATGACTCAGCGATTATTGCCAACGAAAATATTCCCTCCACTCAAATCGCACGAAAATAACCTTAGCGTGAGGTAGCGAATTCTTGTGTTTCAGATAGTTCAAGGGACACCGGTAGCTCGAGTGAATCATCGATTAAATTTGCTACACCAGCACGGCTTGTCAGCCCTGGTGCTCTCCATCGGGTTGATAAGACACCCAGATTCCCGCTTTCCAAATACTATTTATTTTGGCCCAGCGGCCCAGCGGCCCCGCTTCACAAAACTTGTGGCGGAGAAGCCTCGTCGCAGCAATCGAGAGTTACCTTGTTTGAATCGCGGGGAATTTGCAACAACCCTATCGGTCGATATAGTAGCTAGGAGGGTACCGTAGAATTATAGTAAATAAGCTGCGCGTCTTATTCAAAGGTTGAGTTGCGGAGCAAGGGATTATCTAAGGGCTCATACTCACTTGAGCTAGGGATTGGGTGGCTGCCCCCTGTTCCAAGGCGCGGCTTATTTATGGAATTCTACTGATACCGGTGGCTGGAGTGGGTTTGGGTTTCAGATTAAGGCCTACCAGGCAGCACAGTACTCAGCACATACCTGTGGTGTAAATTGAAATTCCATCTCACCATCTGCCCACGACTCCTTTGCCAGTGCTCATATTGCACTCTATCGGCTATAACCTGCTCGCAGTTTTCCAACGAACATTCCCCTATCCTGCTATCGTATCAGCGGCGCTAGGTCACAATCACCCTGGCTGGGCTGGCTCAGGAAATTACACACCTTGTTTGAGACTCCCGTGTTAGGTGGGCACTATTCCTCTAATTGCGACGGTTAGACCTTGTCGTAGCAGTCGATTTACCAAATTTTCCGATAGTCTATCTGTTCCCAAGACCCTTTCTGCATGGATTATGAAAACCGCGCGTATTACCCTTGGGGGTATCATCAACCTAGTCAACCCACAGCCTATAATCCTACAACGAAGCATTCTCCAGAATACAAAGAGTAAGACTAACACTCCCTACTTTCCCAAAGTTTGCCGCTTGAGCCCCTGTGATTAACATTTGTTTATTAGCTTTTTGTTTGGGGGAACCGTCACGTTGTATGTTGGGCCAAACCGGAAAAGAATGGAGATCCATAAAAATCTCCTTGCGAGCATATCCCCAGAGCTCGACAAGCATGTCAACAACAACATGAAAGAGGGTATTGAGGGCATAATACATTTACCGGACGAAGGGGAAGAGCTTCTCACGCTTTTCACCGAATGGGCGTACACGGGAGAGTATACCAACAAGAGCATTCGGCCAAAAATCTCCCCGGATCCAAAAGATCCATGGCCGACCCTTCACTGTCACCTTCAGCTCTGCGTATTCGCCGATAAATTCAATATATCCGTCTTAAAAGAGCTCGCAGAATCGAAGTTTCACACAGAGATCAACGGTATCGAGCCAAACAGCGAGAGAGATGCAACTTGGCTTGTTTTTGTGATAGGCTACGCATATGATAACCTCCCCTGTTCGGATCCAATTCTAAAGTTTTTGGCGCAATATGCCTCTTGGAAGCTGGGGTTGCTACGGGGGACAACTGGGTTTAAAGAGTTAACTTTGACCCAGCCAGCCTTTTTCGAGGAATTATTTATGCATTTGAACGGGTTAAACGCTAAGCCTACGGCACCTCTTAAGCCACTTTTAACACCTCCCTACCCAACCTATTCTCTCCTGCAGCCTTCCTATCCTTCTGCATCTTTATACACTCCTCTACCTCATCCTGGTCCACCTATACCTCTCTCCCAAACCCTTCCTCCTCCTGATCCCACTCTTCACCAGAAGCGCAGGAAAAAGGGGAAAAAGGGACGGTAAACAGCAGCATGGCTGACATAAGGCACACTTTTAACAACCCAGGCCGCATAGAAGGCCCGCTTTAGAGCTACCATATGCAATTTGTGTCTCGTCGGCAAGGATCAAATTATGGATATGAGTTCTTGTTTTCCGTCTGATGTAATGAATAAATTCAATACTCTTTTCCTTTTCATAACCTCCTCCCACAACCTAGACAAGAATGCAAAAGCTATCGAGCCTGGCATCATATGGCCCAGTAGAGCCTAATCTGCACCACTTGTCCATCTTTACCCCAGCGGCACCCCTTCGCTTTATAGTTGACACAAGCGCAAAAGTTGGGCCCGTCTCCGTAAAGCATCAGTCTCCAACTCACCGCATACTAGCTGAAACACCTCTCATCACATCCTTTACCTTCATGCCTCCTCGCTCGATCTTTAACCAGAAACTCCAATGGTCAGAATTGGCAGGTCGTGCCCCGACTTGCCCCCAAAACTGCATTTCTTCCAGCCTAAAGCCTTATGTCACATAAGGTCCCCTACCGGGGGGCGGTAAACACTGAGCCTGTGCCTTCCGCCCAAAAAAAGAGCCTAATTTTAGTTCTCGTACTATGGCATCCGATTTGCGGCTTATCCCTCGCCTTATGTTCAGCATCCCCCTTAGACCTAAACCGCAGCTCGTCCGGGCCTGGTTTGATAGCCAATCCCAATATCAACCAAAACCAGTCCTATGCTACGCAATCTATCTTGGTAGTTTTAAACCAAAGCATAGACGACAATACACTAATCACATATACGCCTCTAAGCCATTTGATATTGATTGCGTGTTCCATCGTAAGGTTAGATTCCGGGCATCGCTAATGGATGAATGAATGCACTGGTATCATCATATTATAGAATTCTCCATCCCAGGATGTATCATGGGCGTCACTGGATAATTGACACAGCAGCCAGAAAACCATCTCATAATCAATGAATAGGTAGCCAACATCAGCGGTCTAGAAATCTTGTGAGTATACTAGTATCATTGATCGCAACATTGTTATCCTACTTTGATCCGTTAGTCTAGTGCTCATACTATTTCCAAAATTAGAATACGCATGGCAATGACCACCTACCGGACATCAACACTTTAGCAAGCGTAATTGGATTCACACGATGAGTGAATACCCGTAGGATGGGTTTTTCCTCTTGCCAAGGGATAATGCAACCAGCTGTCATCCCCTCTTTCACACGAATCACCTGCACCGGTCAACTTTCCTGTGGTGTGTGAGTATAGCGACCAGCATACTTGCCGGTACTTCACGCGATTGAGGAAACCACTCGGAGCCGCAAGTCCTAAGACAATTGGACCGAGATATCATAGAGATTTCCATGTTTCACCCACTGGGAAGCCTTCGACCTATCCCGTTCCATGCTTCTTTCCATATCTACCATTTACAACAGAGTCTCCTCGTAACATACCATCCATAGAGGATAATACGAGCACTAGTAGGCTAGGTGAGTCAAGTTAAAACTGTAGTATGGTCACAGGACTCTTGCCGTTACCTGGCCAGTAGAAAAAATCTCTGCGGTTGAGATACTTGACCTATTCTAGGGAATTTGAAGGGTACCAATGTAGGCCAAGATAGTTTTATAGAGAGTTTACCCCCTATTCACTGCCGATTTTGGGTTCATCCTAGATGCTTGGCCATAGCGCCCAAAGCAACACCTCTTGGCGAAATACAAGTATCCTTCTGAGGGTTTGGAACACTAGAATTCGCTACGGGGCAGATTGGGCAGCAGCACTCTACTTGGTCATTGAAATGGACGTTTTCATTCTTTTTAGAGCTCAAACGACACGGCGATTATTGACAACTTAAATATTCCCTCCACTCAAATCGCACCAAAATTGCATTAGCGTGAGGTACCAAATTCTTGTATTTCAGATAGCTCAATGGATAACTCTAGCTCGAGTGAATAGATTAAATTTTGCGCCATTTAGAAAACCAGAATACCGGTAGATTGCCACACCACACGGCTTGCAGGCCCTAGTACTGTATCCATTGGGCTGATAAGATACCCAGATTCCCCACTTTCCTAATACTGGTGTGGCCCAGCGACCTCGCTTCACAAAACTCGGAGTGGAAGGGTCTCCTCACAACAATACCGTAGATACTGTGCTTGCGTTTTTCAAAAGTATCCGGATGTCGTCAATTGGCTTGGCGCCAAGGCCCTGACCCGGTGGGTTGCTGAGTGGCCCTTTAATGCGGGTGTCGGTCATATTCTTGATTAAATTAAGCCTCATCAGAGAGAGTCGGAATCTAGGAGAAGAAGTAACCGTGCCAAGGTTCCCGCCACTCCGAAAGACGCTACGCGACATTCGAAGAAGCCGGCACTCCCTAAGAGTGCCTCACAGCTCAACGCAAGTAACAGCTCAACGCAAGTTTCCCGCAAAATCAAAACCAAAGTCCCACCACATGAAAATAAAAGTTGTAAAAGAGAGGGAAAAAAATGGGAGACTTATTTTTAAAGACTTAAAACAGTGTGTGAGAAAGCCAAAAGGATTTTTAAAGCATCAGAGAATGTTTGGTTGTGGTTCGAAATTCTCAATTTCATATACAAATTGAGGCCCTGTTTGGCACGCCACAGGAAAAAGAAACTCTGTTTTTCCTGAAAACCGAGGATTTTTCTGAATAAAAATACTGTGTATTTGTCAAAATACTAGCGTTTGGCATGACAAAAATCCTTTGTTTTTTTTAGTTAGTAGGTGGACTACTTTTTGATTATTTTAGGGTAAAAGAAGCTAGGCCACAATAAAAAGTTTGATGGTTTATCAGGGTTGTGACCAGAAAAAAGATTCCACCGTAGAAAATCTTTGCTTATTTTTTCTCTCTCTTCCCACCACTCCGGCTGCCTTCCACCACTCTACCACCCTATCACTCTAGCTGTTCCCTACCACTCCGGCTATCTCCCACTACTCCGGTATCTTCACTACTCCACCTCCCTTCTACCACTCCGGCTGCGTACCACTCCAGCTGCTTACCACTCCGGCTGCTTACCACTCCGTCTCCTCACTATCCTAGCGGCGCCCTACCACTCCGGCACCTTCTGCCTCCTTCTCCAGTCTCCGATTGAAAAATCGGAAAATTGGGATCAGGCTTCTAGACTTTTGATTAGAGGGTTTGGTGGACTCGAGCCAATTGAGCAACCGTGTTACTGACTTTTAATTTCCAGAATTTCCAATCCTTTTCACTAAAGGCTATTTAACTCCAGCTTTTCACCTCGCCAGCTTCCCCTCACACCTCCTGTCACCCTCCACTTGAGTACCAATTTGGCTG
>Ga0307509_10004063_pt1 | contig 21460 bp, 17 predicted proteins | sample 10_EM_MG_FD_202245 | JGI IMG/M metagenome (GOLD analysis project Ga0307509, IMG submission 202245) | Populus trichocarpa ectomycorrhiza microbial communities from riparian zone in the Pacific Northwest, United States - 10_EM | ecosystem: Host-associated > Plants > Roots > Unclassified | place... | reverse complement strand
CTGGATACTATATTGATCCCAATAATCCCCTTACAACACTACAGCAATCAATGATGTTACCGGATGGCCGTCTAAAAGGCTTAAAAATTGTCTTACAAGAAAGAGGTCTCTGGCTACAACAGTCAAAGTTTCTTATACAATGCTCAATGCAGGAAAAGAATCCAGGGGAAAGAAAACCTAACCCAGCATGCAAACATGCCAGCAATGTGAACTGTTGTGCCGGGGCACTACTATCTTCCGAGTCTGATTTCCTAGCACAAAAGTGTCAATTGCAGGAAATATTAGAGGCTGCAGGGCATCAAGTAATATTCTATCCAGTTTTCCACTGTGAACTAAATTTTATTGAGTATTTTTGGGGTCGTGCTAAGTTATACACAAGAGCTAATTGTCAATACACCTTTCCTTCTCTTGTTTGTACTGTACCAGTGGCCTTAGCCCAAATATCAAACCAGTTAATCTGGAAATATTATCAGCGAACATTACGTATGATGAATGCATATCGAAATAACATTGTCTATGGGTCAGAGGATTTTACTCGGCATGTATATACTAGATATTCATCCTATACTAGGTGGATTGCAGAGTCTGAAATTGATGTAAATTAATTTACTTAAACAAAACATCTTCCCGCTTTTATCACTAAAGGTAAACCTAACTTGTTTAATACATGAAACAACTATGATAATTCTAAACATTTTCACTATTATGCTTTTACAAGATAGGGTTGACTAATTTAGGTATGAGGGTTATGTAGTTTTTGTATGTTATACTTGGCGTCGCAATAATATTGTCACACTTTTTGTTTGAAAATTGGTATGGAGGCTAGTCTTCTGGAACCATAGTAATTGAAAACCTCTCTCACCCCATCTAGTAAGGAACTCTCTTGCTATTAATGGAGATCTCATGTAGTAAGCGCCCACAAGTCATAAACCTATCTTCCTATTTTTTTGTAAGTTATTAACATGAATATACTGAATTATCTTCCACCAACTCTATTCCACTAACATTCATTGCTTGGCCATATAGGAATTAAAAACAGACTCCTTTGCAGTTAGCTATTTATTTTTCTGTATTCCATATTAATCTATATTATCTATAGATCTGAGTAAATAGTTTTATTTCTATACACATAAAGTTGGTTATCTTCCTCATTCTCGTCATGTGCTCTTATTTATTCTTGCAACCCAAACCCCCAAAACATCCATCAATTTCCTGCTTTTTCCTTATATGTACGATCCCAAGGAATAGCCAGTTTATCCGATACCACAAATGCAAGAAACTGCATCCTATTGTTACACTTATAGTCAGAGTAGAACAACTCTTGGGGCTAGTTTGCAGATAAGTGTGATAAATTGATTAATAAATATTATTAATAAAGTTTCAAACAAGATCCACAGACTTATCCTGCTTATTCGTTTTTGAACAGTATTATTGTTGGTTTTGTAGGATTTAAGAATATATGATTATATTCTAACTTCCCACTTTCAACCAAATTCAACAAATAATCTTTAAATCAATGTAATCAACAAAACCAGAAATAGACCTTAGCAAGTGCAGTTTTTGGTACTATATGATATCAATTCTGAAAGTGACTTAGTATTACAAGAAAAACTAACAGTTTACAGATTTGGTTTGTGAAAGAGTAGAAGAATTCCCAAAACCAATTGTTACTATAACTCTTATTCATCAAACTGTTACTATTCTAAATAGGGTGTACTCAGTAGCGCAAAATCTACATACTACATCTGCTACAATGATAATTGCAGAACTTAGAAGAATATACTCGTGTCCACTAATTGTTTCACAGACAAAAACTGTCTTTCCATTGGTTGAACATTTGTAATAAGATAACATGGCAGTGAATATCTAGTAATCATCCACCCATCTTTGCTAATCCCAATGCAGAAACCAGATTTACCAAAATTCTCTATACCTTATTGAATGCTGTGTGAGTTCTCCGCTCTAAGTATACACAATTTCTCAAGCAAGCTGTGAATCTAATAAAGGTTCAGAGACTTCTTGCAATTAAAATCAAAAGTTTATTGTTTTTGAATAAACTACTCAGGATGGCATGCAATAAACAGTTGCCAGGGAGTCTAGTTCATGCTAACAACTAGTGGAGGAATAGTTTTAGTATTTGCCTGTTGTAAAATAGCATTTGCATATTCTGAAAACCTTTTGTAATCATGTACCAGTATCTATAGTATCAATCCGGTCACGATATTGGCAGAGGGCTTGCTCCTGCTAGCGGTTAGGAGAAGGTTTGCAATTTGTTGTATGTCTAGTTTTGGTTAGCAGCCTTGCCACTGCCTTCAGAGATGTGAGGCTCGAATTTTATACTATTCTCAAGACATTGCAGTTATATTGCAATTCTTTTCTTCTGATACTTAAAATGCAGTTATGACAACCTGAATGCAAGCTTCAATAGCTGTATATAGCTCAACTCATCAGCTGGGAGGCATAACAGATGATTGTGGTGGCATAATGAATAGTGGTAGTAGTATGACAGATAGTAGTAACAGTGTAATAGTGGATGAGGATGATTGTACCGTAAAAACTTGAATAATTGAACCGTGTGCTAGACGGTTAAAATAAAGTCTGAAACAGCAAGGGCATGGCATGCATATCACGCAATATCAATCTTGGTATATCTTGGCATCTACTCATATACAAAATTTATTTCTTCATCTGGACTAACATCGACAGCTTCCTCCAAATCCTCCACATCTTCACCATCATCATCCACATTCTCCCCAATCCTCCATTCCTTAAGCCCCTCTACTAGGAAGTCATTTGCTAACCCCTTAATAGATAACGCCAAATCCTTACTCCCATCCATAGGGAGTGAGAGGCCAACAACCCGGAATGAATGCCGGATAACCTCTACTCTCTCTTGCGAGAAGGTTTCCCAGGCCTCTCCAACTGCCCAGGTAATGGCTATCCGCCTCCTCCCCACCATACTCCCTAATAAGGCTCTTCCTTCGCTAACCTGTAGTTCCTCCTCCGCCTCAATTTCCTCCAACCAAAGGTCCATCTTCTCCTATATTTTTCGTAAGTGAGTCTCTCTTTAGTTTTCAATTCTGATAGAAGATATACTAACTTTTAAAATGTCCTTAAATGGACGGTTTATAGATATATCGAGGGGCTGTACGAGGCCAGTACAGCCCCCAGGAATTAGGCTGACAGTAATGTCATTGGCCTTAAAGGTATCGAGCACCTCTGCTATTCGATGGGCTTGAAAGAGATCAATCGTGAGTAGAGTTGGCTGACCATCAAGAATAGGAATTAATTCTTTGTCTAGCCACTCGAGCACGCTGCTCGAGTTGGCGTAGGCTGTTGGATTAAACTTTATAACAACTCGGGGATCGTACTGCTGCCGCTTCCTTCCTATTGTCGGGCCAATACCCTGTCCACGAAAAAAGATAAGAGGCTTGACACAGGAAATACCATCTGCGAAGACAGTAAGTTGAATGGTGCCCTGCCTCTTATCCCAACCTGACTTTGAAGATTGCAGCCAAACTGACTTTTCTCTGACCAGATTGTAAGTTTGACCCTCCAAGTACTCATATGGAACAGGTGTCTGATCCATATTGCAGATGTTCTGCAACCTATAACGCCCAACTGCTGGCACCAAGGTATGGCTCCTCTCCCAGTTTACATCTTGCTCACGTGTTTGAGAGTTACGGCGGTTGAACTTCAACCAGTTAAGTATAGTCCCAGCAAAGTGTGCCGGCAATTGACTGGCTGTATTTGTCACAAAGCGAAGGCTAATTTGGTGCCAGCGGAGAAAGTTTCGAAACCAGCCATTCGAGAAACGAAATAAGGTAGGATCTTGCTCTGGATAGTGAATGGGAAAAAGTTCTTTGCTAACTCTAAGAAACCACCCTTGTCTCACTGGTCTCCCCATCGCTCTCCGCTCCGAAATCGCTCGAACAACGCCTTTTCCATCGCTGCCCACAACCTGCCCCTTCCGCCTCCTCCCGCCCGCCTTTGTCCAGCCTTTTGGGTTATAAACTTACCTTCCTCCTCTTCTTTTTTCCAACGGGATAAATTTCCTGCGGGAATTTTGAATCGGTGAGCAACCTCTGCCCGTGTTGGTTCCCTTACCCTAGTTGGTCCATAGAGGATCTTCGTTCCCATCTAATATGAAAGTTTGTAACTAACAGTGTATGAGCGATAGGGATTAGCCACTTCCTCTGAAGGGCATCGAAGTACTTCAACAAGGGGTTTCCGGGCTGGCCCTCTTTTTTTCGGTATAGCAGCATAAAACTTGTCGGCTGGCAATGGGGGTAGATTGGGCTGGACATGAATGCGTCCGCTTCTTTGACTAGCTAGTCTTGCTGGCATCTTGGGTTTGTCTGGCTCGTTTGTGGTTTCTTCTTCGCCCCTTGAGTTTGTCATTTATTGAACACTCTTGTATTATAAAGTGAGTAATCAAAAGTCTCGGTGATGGCTTAGTCAGCCAGTGCGGAAAGAGTAGACCATGAGGGATCGGTAACGTGTACTCTGTGAATTTAGCAACAATCATGCCTCCTAAATTCAGCAAAACAAAGTCTCGCTCTCGCCGCCAGCTCTCTGATGTGGAGAAAGGCATGATAATTGCCTTCTTCTGGACTTTTCAGAAGATTTACATAGTGGCCCAATTGGTTAACTGACCATGGTCAACCGTCAGGAATTTCCTTGCCCAGGCCCTGCAACGGGGTAGTACGGATAATTTGCCCCGGTCAGGGCGCCCTTCGAAGCTGAGCAAGCGAGATCATCGTGCAATTATCCGGGAATCTCGCAAGAATCGTGACTGGACTCGGCGGCAGTTGCGTGACTGGTGTGCCCCACATGTTTCACTCAGCACAATCGATAGGGTTCTTCGCGAACAAGGGATACGGAAGTGGCTCAGTACCAAACGGGCAAAGCTTTTACCCCTGAACATGTCAAAAAACGACTCAATTGGGCTATCAAGTATCGTGATTGGACCTCGGAGGATTGGGAAGATGTCATATGGAGCGATGAGTGCAGTGTAGAGCGGGGGCGCAATTCTCAGCAGAAGTGGGTTTTTCGTCACCGAGATGAAAAGTGGCTTCCGGAATGTGTTCAGCCTGTCACGAAAGGCAAGGGGATCTCACTGATGGTGTGGGGCTGCTTTTGGGGGGAAAATCGGGGTACCTTTGTGCCACTAGTTACCCAATCAGTGGATAGCTGGGTCTACCTACGGCTTCTGGTAACATGTGTGGTACCGGTAATGGAACGAGTGCGTGACACAATCGGCGATGCCATATTTCAACACGATAATGCGAAAATCCACACGGCGGGCATCATAACTGAGTGGTTTGATGCAAATGGTATTGAGGTTCTGGATCACCCTCCCTGCTCCCCTGACCTAAACCCAATAGAGCATGTGTGGGTAGAGCTCAAAAAGCGGCTTCATGATCAGCATCCAGATATTGGCGCCACCGCCGGCGCTCCCAAAAAGGTGAAGGAGCGGCTGGCAAAGGTGCTTCCGAAGGTATGGGAGACAATACGACCAGAGTTCTTCGAGAGTTTATGGAGGTCTATGCCCAGCCGAGTACAGGCTGTGCTTGACGCGAAGGGGTGGTATACACGATACTAGTATATTGGAGGGGCAGATCAGATCTACAGCTACCGTTCTTCATGTATTTTTTCAATTCATCTCTCAGTCTTTAACTCCCCGACTGTTAGGGCTAGATGATCGTAGTATGGCGCAATAAGCGAAATCACGTGATCACCAAGACTTTTGATTAGTCACTTTATATTTGTATTTTTCTATCTTCTGTTTATATTTACAAAAGAAATGAGCTGTTGCTCTTTCTCTATGAGTCTTTTTTTTTGTTTACTTTCTCGTATTCTAAGTCAGGGTCTAATGAGATGTCGTTGAGTTTAGCACTGAGTCACACCCTCAAATGTCACTCTCAGACACTAATTTCCCGTCCCCCTTGTCTTAAACCTTATTCTAACCCTATAGCACACGGTTCAATTATTCAAGTTTTTACGGTATTTGATATGTTTAATATTATAAGCCTTCTACATATTTTGAGCCTCACAGTCATGCTCAGTCATACTGTTACTATGGTAACCCTCACATTTACCCTAAACTGTCACAACATTGCTATCATAGCAACCTACCAAGTTACGTTGAGCTGTCCCGTGACGTTGAGCTGTCAGGCACTCCTGACAGTGCCCAGCGAACATGCGGGGGTTGCGGTCGCTTGCCGCCACCTTGGCACGATTACCTTCCCGCAAGGGGACCACATCAAATATTTCTGATTGATGTTGCTTCCAGTTTATCACGCATATTCTCAACACTAAATTAAAACATTGGCACTATTGACACCATTAATCCCATATCCTAGAGCACCCCTTTGAAACATTTTCCTTGGCCAAAAAATCAATTGCGCTGTGATTGTTTTATTGTATAATTTCCTAGTGCTTATTATTGCGCTCAGTCTCCCCTCCCTAGGAGTTTCCACTCCGTAGATCTTGATAGTTCTTCCTGGCAAGTAAACCTCTAGCAACGGCCTGGAATCCCGTAATAGCCTCTATTGCGATTCCAATCCTCCGCTGAAACCTTTTTTCCCTGACATCTCTCCACCTCTGCTGCAAATCCAAGACCGCAGACCTGTACTTCTCCGTCTTTTGGCGCAATAACTTCCCGCGGATGGCAGACTGAATGGTCGTGATGCTATTAATGAGTCTAGTGATCTTGATATGGAGATATCGCCGGTAAACAGTTTGAATTGTGATGGCGGCATTGATGACACGATTGCGAGTATTGACCACATTCGAGCATTGGTGAGCTAGTAGCAAAAGGTTGATCCGCTTGTGGGCATCGCGGCGGTATAAGTAAGCACGGTAGGACCTCTGGATCGTAGTTGCCGCCTATAAAGCGTTAGCACCTCGAATCCCTATATGGAAGATAAGTAGACATACCCGTTCTTTGACAGACCATTGGAACAACCTCGAACACAGGTAGGCCAATCCAGCAACAACAAAATCTTTATCAAAGACTCTATCGGATTTCTGTCCATCGTCAAACAAACTAGCTACAAATTTAGGAAAAATTAGTACATATCTCGTACAGAAGACCAGCCAAGCCTTACCAAAGTAGGAACTGCAGCCGAGTGCCCGCAACTTGGCCTTCAACGGGGCGTCCCTCTCCATCCTTACACTCGCCGGGAAGTATTGTTCATATTCTTCAACGATCTTTTGGAACACACGCCCATCACCAAAGCTCGTTGTCAAGTTATCGACCTGGATTCCATGAGCCGAGGCGATGCATCCTGCCCAATCCTTCAACAACCTCACATAATTTGTGGGCTCGTTGTTGTCGTAATCCATGGTCGGCAAAGCGGGGTATCTCATATCTGCCAGTGCCTTTCGAGTCTGGAGTCTTTGGATTTCCCTCTTGAGTTGGTTCCAATCCACAAGCTGTTCCAAACCCCATCGGCTCACGATACCCCAGAGTAGTCCTACTGTCTTCTCCCTGAATCCGTCTACAACATCCTTCGCCGTAATGCCACGGGTGTTACCCCCAACGGAGCCTAAGGCCGAAAGTCCTATCGAGACATTGTGCAATTTGTGAGCTCTGGATGTCGCAGGGAACTTGAGGTTAGAGGTAAGGGGCCATTTCCCTTGAGCCTTTCCGGCATCGGCGGCTGGAGATTCCGGGTGAAGAAGTAGTTCAACCACGCGCGAGAGGCGGACCCCATCACGCATATCAACGGCTAGATTTGTAATCTCGTATTCGTATTCTTCGAGCGGAGACTGTGAGACCTCTGGCAAGTAATTGAGATGCCCCAGGGGTCGCAAAATGTCACCAACTGAGGGCAGGAGTAATCGTGAGAAGGCATGCAGTACCGAGGCCGAAGATTTGTGAGGCGATGACTATTGCTGTTAATACTTCCAATGTTTGGGAGCGCTCAGCGAGTTTTTACTGACCTTCTTGAACAAATTGTTTTGGCCTAAAATTCCTCGAGACTTGGCTTTGTCCATCAATAATACGAGCATCAAGCTGCGCAGTATGCTCTTCCTAAGCGACCAGATTGTACTGCCCCAATCTTCATTGTCACCTCGGGAATGCCGTTCTGCGGCGCCTCTCCTGCAAGTATCCTCGATCGGAGGGCAAGCTAGGGCGTCCTCGTTGCGCATCAGATACCTTTCAACAAATCCCTCGATGACCTTTCTTTGATCCAAAACGGTCCGAGGCGTAGCAACAAACAGTTCCCTGCCAATGATCACCTCCAGCCCAGGAACCAAAGCCACAGTCTCATAAGTTTCCATAAAGAGATTGAGAAACTTCCTTCTCACAGCTAAATCTTCTGCCCATCCCCAACCTTGGCCATTCAAACCCATCCCACTGCCAGTAATTTTCGCAGCTGAGCTGTTCTCCAAAACATCTTTGGGCACTGCTAGCGCTCCATAGAGCAGGCTAGCTTGTAATCGTTTGAACAGCAGGGGGAACGGCGGTGAGGAATATAGGTCTATGAAGCACGTCCGAATTTCAGATGCCTGAGGATTTGAGCGTTCCGCGAACGCCAGGGAAAGAATCGAATTGAGAAGTTGCGAGACAGAAGATTCCTGGGCGAGAAGCCAAGAGTCCTCGTACATCTCCGTTCTTGATATGTCTTCTTTGAGAAGAGGATTTAGTTCTAGTTTAGTGCGCTTATCTTTCACATGGCGGAGGGAAACTGCCGAAGGCAGCAGGCCCAAAGGTAGTGAATATGGTGCCAGCTCTGCCTCTTCCTCTTGTGACAATGATGGCGGTGTTGGTAGGAGTTTGTTGTTCACTTTCCTGCACTTTAGACGGAGTTGTATAGAACCTTCTAGCGAGCTTCTTTGAGAATCCGTAGATTGAGAGGATATGGATGAAGCAAACGATACATCTTCCTCATCCAGAACCACAGCTTCATGGCATCTTTTCATAGACCCCCGAGATAGTGTGGGCAGGCTAGCCTCAGGCTTAGACGGAGCTATGTGTTTGGTCCCGGCCCTCCTCTTATTCAAGTTCCGGTCAAGGGATTTGTTTGTCGGCATCCTAGAGGCCCCCACCCCCCTCACCTTCACTATTTTACCCCCGGGTGGTATATTCTCCTTGCCTCCAGAATTCCCACGACAGGAAGCATCAGAACTAGAGCGGTGGGAAAGTCTCGACGGGGGCTGGAGCGTTTTCCGCTTCGGCGGTGCGAGGAACGGTTTCTTCTCCGCTCGCTTGAACTCGTCCACGGGAGGATGGGGTTCTATATTTGCCGTGCTATAAGTTTTGTCCCTAAGCATTTCATTACTCGCAGGTTGTGAGGCTTCCGATTGACTAGTAAGTTTAGTTTCAGCGCTGTTAGGGGATCTAGTAGCAGCTTCTGCTTGCTGCTTAGCTCTGGCAGCGAGCATAGCACTAATTCTACGCCGATTGTTAGCATCTATCTTTCGCTTCGCTGTCATTCGGCGCGGTTGCTGGTGTAGAGATTGCGCACGGCTCTGTTGTGGCTGCAGAGCTAATGCTACATCACTGTAGAAGTTTGGTTCTGATGCTCGCAGATTCGCTTGCTCTCTCTCTCTATCTCTTTCATGTTCCCCCTCCCCTTCCGCCTCCGCCTCCGCCTCCGCCTCCCCCTCCTTCTCCCGTTCCCGTTCCTCTTCCCGTTCCCGTCCCTGCTCTCGCTCTCGCTCCCTCCCCTTCTCCTTTTCCTTCTCATCACTAGCTCGTTGATTATGAGTTGGCACAAATCCAGTAATTCTCCTTGGCGGTTCATGCAATACTGCTCGTCGTCTGTGACTTCGTCCAGAAATAGTGAATAGTTCAAAATCTGTAGGTATAGCTCTTGTATAGTCAAGATTGTCGATGTCGTTGTCATCGTCGTCGCTCCCGGCAGCAATCAAGGGAAAAGATGTGGGTGGGTTTCTAGCGCTCTGCTGGTTATTTTCCGATTGTGTGAATGATGGACGAACCGGGCACGGGGTACCGTCCTCTTCAGTGGGGAATCGAGACATCTCGGTTTCTGGTTGTTAAATTCTCAGTGTCCGGGAATGGTTGTCGACTGGGTTGGTCTGTCGCAGCAAAAGATGGGGTGAGATTTCAAGGTCGGAAGTTCGGGCTGGCAAATGCTTGTGTTGTTTCCAAATAAAGAGTTGTTGCTATAGCAACACACGACAACAGGCTCATCAGAACTCACTCGAGTTTCACAAGTGGGAAGTTCGGAGATAATAATTTTCAAGGTATCTAAACCATAGCCTGATGCTAAGCAATGCCTAGGGCCAAATTAGGATCCAGTCGGTAAGTCTATTTGCACATGAAAGCATTATATACGGCCGATTCTTTAAGTTACAGAGAACAAGTTTGAGAATTGGCAGAAAAAGAAACCCAAATGAATCATGACACCAATAGGACCTGTTAAGAAACGAGCTTGAAAACAAATGGAAAAATCAAGAACAGACTCCATCCTTCGCATGAACAAAAAAGAAAAAGGAGAAACAGAGGATAAACTCCAAACGGAAAAAGCAGGCGAAATTTGGACAAGGTCACGCAGGACGACGAGAAAGGATGAAAATAACAAGAAAGAAGGGTAAATGCATAAGCTATCACCATTCTCCCTTGACCGCTCTCCTGGAGCGGGTAGAGATGCTTTCCGCTTTGCGAAAGCTCCGGAGCATCCCACATATCCCCAACCGGATCCTTAGACATGCCCCCATAATCTCTTTCGACAAAAGAACTGGATGAAGAATGTAGCACATAATTTTTACCCCGAGCCCGAAAAAAAGCGATTAAAGCGACAAAAATGTTCAAAGATTAAAAGAAAGCCTAGAGGATTCACACCGAAATTTTCATATACTCGTGAGGCCACCCACATCATGCATGTTCAAGGAGAGAAACGAAGAAAACACCTTATCATGGCAGATCTCACCCTGGCAAAAAGATAAAACAATCAAGAGCCCAAACGACGACGACGGCCTCTGTTTCCACCCTCAGGTCTCTGGGCAAGGACGTCCCTGAGTAGTGGGTCGTCCTTGTCTTTATCCATATGGTGGACCCTGACGTGGCTGTTAAAAGACAGGAGAAGTCAGTAGCGCATAACTTTTACGAGCAGGGTTTTGAAATACCGTTGGAGATTGTCCGGACGGGGGTACTTGTGCTCCCTATCTGGGCAGAATGGGCAAACATATCCGGGTGAATCGTGAACGAGGCCATGGCGGATCATTTCGTTTTTCCGCTTGAAGCCTTTACCTCCCTCACCACGAGAACAGCCCTTGACTGGGCAATAATGAGGGCGGACGGATGAGTGAACGTTGGCATGGGAGCTGGGTAATTTAGTTGAGTTAACTCCGCACATGAGGGTCCGACTCACTTAAGCAAATATTGGGTCTGAAAAGGAGCAGCCTTGCAACCAGGAAAATCACATTTAAATCCACCGCTAGCCAACGGCCCCTGAGCGCCGGGGACCACAGTCGAGCGACTTCTAGGACTCGTTATCGTATCCTCGGTACCAGAGCTAGGCATTGTGTCCCCTGTGCTAGGCCCAGAGGGTGGCGTATTACTTGTTGGGTAGTATTCTATGTTGGCGGAGTCCCTACGCCCAGAGAGAGCTGGAGGGCTGAAGAATCCACTTGAAGATGGGGAATGGTTCTGCATAATTCCGGGTAATTCGCGAGGATGAGTGGCGCTAGACTGAAACGGAACCGTAGACCCATTGGTATTGGACGAAGCACCTTCCTTCATCGGAGGATATTGAGATTGGTAGTGCTGGTGGGGGTTGCCGTAGTAGGGTGACTGTGGATCCTGGTTGTTCATAAGTTGCGCTCTTTGTTGTACTGACATATGGTGCACCGGAGGTCGAGAGTTTGAGTCGGGACCAAATCCACCACGCGGAGACTGCCCAGGCGGGGCAGGAAAACCAGGCGATCGTGGGGCTTGAGCAGTTCTGTTAGAAGGAGCAACACTCACATGAGAGGAGACGGTTGGATAAACTGTCCGGGGATTTGGAGGCAGACGATTGTTGGTCCGAAAGGTTGAGCTTTGGGTGGGCAGGGCTTTTTCGGCCAGCTCTGCTAGAACCTGGATTGACGAAACTGGTGGTAGGGTGGTGTGCCGCCCGTCGTTTCCAGGCGGTAAACTATTCGGCGAACTCGTTGGTTGGGAGTTCATGGATGACACCATCGAGGGAAGTTGAGTTGGCGAGTTTAGTAGTGGAAGCTTGTTATTCTGGTATAACTGTGTTGAAGGACCAGGGGACGGTGGCAGTCCACGGCTCTGACTCGGGTTGGGAGATTTTGCCCTCGCGTTTGGAGCCCAAGCTGTCCCGCCGGCCCCCGAAGGAATGCCGGGTAACGATGTTGCTGATGTAAAGGGTCGATCATCACCAGCCGCCAAGGCCATTAAACTAACAGCCGTCTCGGATGAAGAGGGCTCGGCTTCCGCAGGACCACCCTCGTGCTCAGGCGGGGGAGCGCCTTTTTTGGGCTTTGGGATATCGTGGCCCTTGAGCGCATCCGTCGTGACGGTGTCAATATCCATATTATCGTTTCCTGTTGACTGGGCCTTTTCCTTATCTTCATCCTTATCCTCGTCCCTATTTTTCTCCTCGGTACCCTTCCCCTTGCCCAGATCCTTGCTATCCTCATCATCGCCTTTGTCGTTATCACGACCTCCCTTTCCTCCCATCCCACCCCCCGAATTCCCTTTCCGCTCATCACCACCCCCATTTCCACAAGGCCCGGATTCCCCATTGTTCGTACTTCCTTCACCACTTGCCTCACCCGTACCTCCATTCGGCTGATCAGTCGACTGTTCTCTGCTCTCGTTCTGATTATTTTCCTTACTGCTGCCTCCTCCACCATCACCATCTTGTGCGCCGCCTTCCATGTCAATCTCGTTATTACCCTCACTCCCAGTTGACCAGGAAAGAGGACTTTCGCCGGCTCTTATTGCAACCAGTGGTTGATCAGGTGCAAGGAATTTGAGGAGGACAGTGTCCGCCTGAGTTGGTAGCGGCCGTCTCTCTCGTTTCTTCGATTTCGGGCTGGCTGGTTGGGGACTTGAAGGAGCCACTGTCGAATCGAAGGATACCACCGAGCTACGCCGCTCGTCAGGATATATATGGGGATGAGCTTGTTCTAATCTCGGAGATGAACCGCGGGACCAAGACTCGTCCGGCGGGGAACGAGTTGAGTCGAGCGACCCAGAGAATAGGTAGGGATTCAGCGTAATTTTGCTAATGGGATCCGTTGAAGCGTTTTTTTGAGGGAACGCCTGCCGCGAGCCCTCCGTGTGCAGTGATGATGATAGCTTGCGAGTTCGTTTGGCAGGTTTATAAACCAACCAGTTTATCGAGGTCGACGAGGCGGTGGGAAACGAGGCAGAAGCTGATGACTCTCTTGGCAGTTCGCGAAATGTTTCGTTTATCTGCTGCTCTTTTCGCACCCTAGGAAATTCTAGCACATGCTCTGAGAGATTACACTCGCTTAAGTGATCACTGTGTCCACTGCCTTTGCACCGAGGCTCTGATCGGAGAGTGACCTGATTGGGCTCTTTGGTAACAGGGATTTCGTAATGATTGCCTTTTGAGTTACGCCTTGTTTTCCGGGTCGCTTAATTATATTTCGATTAGAATTGCTCAACAAAAGCGAGGAAAGAAAAGAAAGGTAGGCATTCGCAATTGGGGTCTTGATAGCTACTCCTTACCCCAAATTATTTGATATTGGTAACAAAGATTTTGAATTTCGCTTGTTGAAAACGGTTCTGCTACCTCTCTGCTCGTGTTGCTGGGACCAGCCTCTGGAGCAGATAGAGTTCGTGATGAACAATAATGGTATGTTGTTGGCTGATCAGGATCTGGAGAAAAGCAAAGAGATGGGTCTCGGTTAGCCTTCTCACACCAACAATAAAATAACAATAATAACAGTGATAAGGACGATAACGAGGATGTATAATAAATAAGATTGTATGATGAGAAGGTCAAAATGCTAAGGATGATAGTATATGATAGTAGTAATAATCAAGAAGGGGAAAAGAAAATAGAAGTCGATGGTTTCAGGTGGGGAAAGAGTATCGGGAAGTGCCTAGCAGGGTGGAGGCGGCAAGAACGGGGAGATTGAATCGAAGCAATGCAGGTGATGGCCAACGTGGTTCCATTCATTTCTGGACCACGAAAGACATGTTTTGATATGGTCGTGCTCAAGACAGACCGGTGATGCGGCTCAGTATGAGGCTCTGGACCAAGCAGAGCCCCACAAATGAGCCTATCACCACTGCTCACGCTTTCAATCCCGAAGGGATCATCGCAATCGCAATCATGAACCGTTTCGAGTGTGGCCCCAACATTCTTCGCCAAAAATGAAATAAAACGGAATAAAGACAAAAACGCGATCGGGGAAAAAAAAAAGAACCAAAGCCAAAACCAGGACCAGAAATGTAAAACCAAAAATTAAAAGCATAAGGGGTAGTGGTGGGAAGCCGGAAAAAGTATCAAATGAGATCAGGAAGCACAAAAAAGGCCATGACAAAGAGGACAATAACACGGGAAAAATGATGGAATTATTGAACCCACTTATTTTTGTTTCGTGCGATTGGTATTGATGGCGGTGGTGGGGATGGTAGGGGACAGCAAACAGCATAATAGCCCTGAATGAAGAAGCAGATGTAGATGAAGCCAATGCGAGTCGCAATTGACTCGTCTCGTAATCCTGAAAGGTCCCCTAAGGTTTGACTTGTCGCGCGGACTCGCGATGCGGGTCGTTAGATGTATGGTGTTGATGACGAGGATGAGGCTGAGAGGCTGAAAGGAGGTGGAAAATAGCGTCGCTCCAACGGTCTTTTGTGTTCCGTTCAAAGGTAGGATGGCTCGGGAGGCAATAGCTAGGCTCAAGAACAAAAACAGGTTGTTGAGCAGGACAAAGGTTAATGGTAGAAGTTTGGCAGGTTGATGGTAGTATTAGAACAGCAGGAAAAGGGTAGAAAGAGGCTCGCAGAATAGAGTAAGGGAGAGGGACGGAGGGGGAGAGTCTCCCCCAACCTATGTAATGTATTTCTTGCTGAGCGGCAGGAAAAAGGAGGCTCAAAGGCGGCGGCGGCACATCAAGCTGTTTGCGCTACTAGGACTAGCGGCAGGACCGTGTGGTAATCGACCCTTTCCCCCCAGCGTCAAACAGTCGGGTGATCAGAGCCAGTAGTGAAAAAAAGGTGTGTGCCCTTCCCTCCGAGGATTCTATCAGGGACTCTCTCGCCCAAGTTTTCCTTGCTTCTTTTGTTTCTGGGAATATCCCTTGTAATGAATGATATTATGGACTCTGCAATCGATAATATCGATTGAATGGTGCTACGCGATTCAGCTGGTACGCCTCCTCCTCCTGGACAAGACAAGACAAGACAAGACAAGACAATGCAACAACGACAACGACCAAAGAAGATCAAGATCCGAAGAGGCCGCCTACAAATTGTTGATTCTAGTACCGAGTTGAGCTAGCCTTGCTGAGCAAAATTCATTCCCTGGCCCAAGATCCACATATAGTAACTGACCCCCTCAAGTAGAAATGTAATTAAGAGGTAAGGAGTGGGAGAAGACAGGGCAGTGAGTCCCTTCAGTTGGTGTGATGGTAGACAAAGTGTTTGGAGGAGTTGTCGATGGAAGGAGGAATGATTCGTGATTCGAAGTGTCAGGGAAAACCGTGGTCGGGACCCAGAGAGACTTCCGTATTCGGTTCGGCTGTGGGGGATGGGTGAGAGGGTGGGGTGGCAGGGGAAAGCAGCCTCAACGGCGTCCGGGGAAGGAAAATTCCCCGATTCAGAGCTACCGTAGGGAAGGTATATGTAGAGCAAATATCTGAGACGCGAGGAAAAAAGTGCGGCTTGCGGGAGGAGAGCTTGAAGCACAGTTCCTCGACTCACGACTATGGATACCTGGAGCTTCCTGTCGCAGCCAGCCTCGAGCACAGCGAGTTGAATCGAGGGGGTGGTGGGGAGAGGGTAAATGGCGAAAAGAGGCTCGGAAGGTGGTGGTGTGTTTGCGGCTTCAAAATTTTGGCAGGGGATTAGACAATTATCTACAGTGCGGCTGGGGTACCGGTATTTACTCTTGACTTTACATGCCTGACACACCCGAATTCGAAATAACGGTCTAGTGCTGGCAAAAGAGCCGCGCTGATTTCTGGGGTTGCGGCAGTGGACATGCCTGCATGTCGCAGGCTCAAAGAGCAAAACTGACCGGGGTTGCTTATCCCAGCAAGGATGGGGCGGTTCAGACGAAAAGGATTGGCTCGGGGGAAGCTCGAGTTCAGGACAACCGGCTGGGTCGGTCGGGTGGGAGTTTATTCACAAGGCCAAGAGGGCGAAGGGGAGGAGGAAGGGAAATGTGAGTAGGAGAGGGTATGATGGACAAATAAGGCTTCACTATGGGTTAAATGGGGCACGAGATACTGCAATATTTTTTAATTTTTTTAAGTTTGGAATGAGCGATGGGTGGCGGTGATGGGGAGTCCAAAAAACAACTTTCTTAATGGACAATGTGGTAACTCAAGCTTTACGATATGATATTAGTATGGTTACTCTACAGCACGGCAAGTTTGAAATACATACTATGAAATGGGCAACCCTAATTCGAAATGCAGGCATCCCATTCGGTTTCCTGAAGTTTGCTCGTGCTGCTTTCTCAAGGTTACTCGCATTCCCTTGTGAACACCCAGCGATACTTTCGAGTCTCTTAATGCCCCGCAGCCCCCGCAGGATTATTTGGTGCTATCATACTTGAGTACTTGCACCGCGCGAGAGGAGGACCTTGTTCAATCTGCCGCGCGACAGCGGAGTGGAGGAGGGGCACTTCTTGGGGCTCTTCCACTCTACGGTAACCGACCGTCACCCAAGTAGGCCTGTCGCTTCGCCTTTTCGCCCATGCGTCGATCCTACAGCTCCTGTCTCATCGAATTCTAGACTCAGGTTGATATGATCCGGATCTTATGACACCGGCGTGTCAAGTTCCTAAGGAAGCTGGAGGGTGGGCAGGACAGGGCAAGGAAACATGGGGATTTTAACGCGCGAACGAGAGATCATCCTGCCCAGGCAAGAGGTACCCGGAATCAGGTGGGGCAGATTTTGTTTTGGCGCTCAGAGAACCACAGTTTTTTTTATTACTATGCGAGTACCGGGGGTGATGTTTATGAACAGTTAATTTAGGTTAACCAGCAGCATAGTCCTTTTCCGGTGCGAAAATGTCCCCCCTGCCACTGGTATTTGGATTTCTTTTGGTCCCTGTTTTCTGGTCCTTCTTGCCCAGGACAGGTAATTTTATTGCGTAGGGTAGACCTACCTCAATGGCCCGTTCGACTCGAGGGGTCTACGGCATCATACCCACAAGAACCAGAATAACCGAATCACCCCAGAGCGTCGGAGTTGCCTCCCCTCGGTCCATGGGATTTTTGCTGTATTTAAATTTTATGTTTGCGGATGGCTGAATGACTGTTTTGTTTTTTTGTTTTTTTTCAGGGCGATTCCACCGTGTATCCGAAGTGGGGAATTTTGGACGTCCCAGCTTGGGGGTCAAGGATCCCAGGCTGCACAGTAGGCAGTTTTTGTGCGAGATAATGTTGAGCACTGGAGTACCTGTTCTGCGTGTACAAGTGTCATGGGTGATGTTTTCGTAAAAGACAGGGATTATTTTGCGGGTTAACCTAAATTAACTGTTCGTTAATTTTCTAGAGGGGCACTTACACGGCACCTACAAGTGCTGGGGTTATTTTAGTGTGGGGCAGGTAGTATTTTGCAGGTTAGCCTGGATTAACTGTTCACTAACCTTCCTATTATTATTGGTGCTTGTGTCACACGAGTACTTGTACCTGCGACTTGATTCTCACTTTATTGTTAATCCTAGGTAGGGATGTGAAGGTGAGTGGTTACTCGAGTACCAGTACTGTCCTCTGCTGGGGCTTGCTGTGCCGAATTTGTGGATTTTGGGAGAGTGAGGAAAAGAAAAAAGGAAAATCAGAGAGCCAAGGGGAATGCAGGAAACTTTCCGCATAGCCCCCAACTTTGCGGCGAAACCACGCACGGTATCAAGATGTGAAACTTTAAACGAGGCAAAGTGGAGAGACCCTCAACCATCGAGCTTATTGGTTTATACCCTCAGTTCACCATAGGCAGGCTTCCGGTACTACAATGACTTCATCCAATACATCTCCAACCACGCCTGTGAGAGCCGTTTAGCAGGAGTACGAGTATATTGAGTGACGGGGTATTTGTGCTTCGACGAAGATCCTCCGCCACCCAACCGTTCTTGCACAACTGCACTTCCACATCAACTCTGATTCGCAATTTTTGCCCCGAGAAGTGCTTGTCATATACCTTGCTTTATTCCATGTATCTGAGTGTTTCCTAGATTGTCAGATTCTTTCTCTACCATGTCAGTATTGTCTGTTTAATTTTCAATATGCACCAGTTTCTGCTCTAGAGGGGTGGTTGAAAGGTCTCAAGCGCGGGTAGGGAATAGAGCCGAGCGGTCTATTCATCTACTCGAGTAGGCATGTGGACCAATTGAGTCTCTTGTGCTTTGCATCCTGTACGATACTGTACTTGAGAATTTATTTGTTCTCGCCTAGACGACAATGCCTAAACAGCATGCACAGTGTCAAATTTGCAGCGCAGAAAGCGCCATCTCTCCGACTCGTCTCCGGCCTTTGTATCCCCTCTATCATCCTTCGATAGCCCCGCTCGCGATAAATTCTGAGATGCTGCACTTGTTTAGCTTGGTTATTGGGTAAAATAATGGGGTTTGTTTGCTCCTTCCAATTTTGGGGGTAATCCTAGGTTTCCAGTGTGCCTTATTGTCAGGTGGAGCCCACCAAAATGCACGTACCGTGATGCAACGAGAATGGGGGGTTGACGAAATTGGGACTAGTGGGGTGTCTCACCTGCTCAAAATTTGAGTCGAGGCCAAATTATTTTGCGTACCTTTTGCCGGCAGCCATCGCTTGAGGCTTCCCCACAAAATGCTCGAACTTCAAAGAAAGTTCTGTTCCAGCTCATATGTGCAGGAATCGAGGCAATGGATTGATACAAGGTCCGGCGAGAATTTATGGAACGGTTATTTGGGGTTAACCAGCCAAATATATCCCTGTCCGTTCCTGTTAATGGGTTCCTACCCTTGAACGAGTACTCGAGTACAAGTGCCATGGGGGATGTTTTGGTACAAGACAAGGGTCATTTTGGTGGTAAACCACCCTTGTCTTGTACGAAAACATTCCCCATGGCACTTCTACAGGTTTCTTGTTTTTCTGACTTAGAAAAAAGACTTCTTACCATTACTCGCGGTAGGGGTGAAGTATTGGAACAAACTAGGGTCAAGATAGTCAATGCAAAATTTCCTTCATTCAGATCGCCGGATACCTAAGAAGGAAACTAACCGCTCTTTTTCTGTTCCTCGCACAGACAACTACCCCCCTGTTTGTTCCAATACTTTACCCCTACCGCGAGTAGTAGTTGTGTCACTTGGGACCACAAAACTCTCGCTACCCCAAGCATATTTATCGTTCCTGGCACAACGGGAGGGAGTGACTAGATTTCTGAGCTAGACGGGGATATCTGCTGCGCGGCTGATCTCGCTCTCCCTGACTTTGACATAGTAGGGGTATTCAAAGTTGAAAAACTCGGAAAAACTTAGCTTACTTTGCTGTTTCGTGTAAGCTTGGCACAACCAAAAGTAGCTAATCTACCATTGCTTTACCTTACAATACGATACTATTTTTTCATGTTGGGACGGCGGGTAAAAGGACCGCAAGATATCTTAGTAAAATATGTAAATCAAGTGAAGTGAGAGACTTGTAGTCAAACCATCAACAAAGAATCAACAAGATGGCCAGACATTTGTAGAAGTTAAATCATCCTTCTGATCTTAAGATATATTGTAAGTTTATCCTATTTTAAAATTTTCTCCTGACTACAATGATTTTACGTGTTTACTACAAGTTCAGAAATGTACTAGTAGCAACAGTCTAGGCTCATTGAAAAGAGAGGGCCTTCCGAGGTTGGATTAAAGCCTGTATCTCTTTCATTGCCTACTAGTATAGTGAAAGACCTCTTGAAATTTGTAACATAATTGCTCACCATTGATTCGCTATTGGATAATTGGTGGAGAGAGTTGAAGACAAAAATTCTTTTTATTTCATGTATGCTAATTTTTGCTGTTATCACCAACACTTTCTGGTGGGGCTCTCAAATATATTACTGAAAATCTATCAATATAATTGGCTGGTTGTATAAAGTACCCTAATGCAAGATCTGGGGTTTACTTTTACCAAAAATTTTACTTTTTAACTTTGAATACCCCAAGTAACCGGTGGTTACAAGCAGGTAACCGGACACTAGTAGAAAGTTTTTGTCACTACAAGTTGCGGCTAACGTATTTCACCCAGTAATGGGTCACACCCCCCAGTAATGGGTGACTTTTTCCCCACAATCTGATTTGAAATATTAGTAATTCTAGGGGGTAAAAATTGTCTAATCTTATTTAACGCATCATAATTTCCAAATTGTCTCAAGACTCTTGTATAATCCTGCCAATTTTTGAAACCTCTATTTTATTGCCCCCTCTGTAAGTAAAGTGACTAAGCAAAAGTCTTGGTGATTCTCTGGGTTCCACACCAAAAACTGGCAAAAGCAGCAATTTTGAACTGCTGGTATCTCATCAGAAATTGGTTCTCCTTTTTCTAAGTTCATGATTTAAAGTTATTTTATTCATGGAATGTCATCTTATTGATTTCAAGTATCCTTATCACTGACTGCAAGTCCCACAGCCTTGTAAAGTTCCACCTCACTAAGATAATTGACCACCAAAAATTGACCTTTTGTTTTTTTTGTTTTAACTAAGCTCCTCTAGTAAACCAGTATGAAAAACTTTCCAAAAACTACCTATGTAGTTATCTTATATATAAAGATTATTCTCCAGCTATTAACAGAGTCTTCTAGCACTTGGTTGGTGTGGTACAGCAGATCAAAGATTAGACAATTGTTAGTGAGCCGTTGCTGGTCCAAAGAGTCTGATTACGAAGACTTTTGATTAGTCACTTTAGTACAAGTGAGATATCATGATGATGTATACAAGTATTGTAAAGCAAAGGGGCTACAGAGGGAAAAAATCAAAGATTTCTCAAGATTATTGTATAGATGATGTACTGTAAGACTTGTAAATATGTTGCGGGGTAGCTAATATGGTAGGATTCCGGGCTAACTAGGCCGAGGATATTCAAGACAACAGATTGTAGGTCAGGAAGGCTCAAGAGGAATTGTTCGAAAAAGTAATGGAAGAATATCGTAATAACTTATAATATTGTTAAGGTCTCTTCTCCGTTGCTTGATGATGTTTTCAACCATTGGAGAGAGCCCTACTATTTATACTAATGTTCACGCTACTTTGACTTCTCTAGTAAAGAAGTATCTTTCTAAGAATTCAGTTCGTCAGAACAAAGTGCGAACACTGTT
>Ga0307509_10004062_pt1 | contig 21462 bp, 18 predicted proteins | sample 10_EM_MG_FD_202245 | JGI IMG/M metagenome (GOLD analysis project Ga0307509, IMG submission 202245) | Populus trichocarpa ectomycorrhiza microbial communities from riparian zone in the Pacific Northwest, United States - 10_EM | ecosystem: Host-associated > Plants > Roots > Unclassified | place... | reverse complement strand
TCATCGCCCCGCCGCGCCTCCTGCGCGACCTGCCGGTGCTGATCGTCGACGACAACGCGACCAACCGCGACATCATCGCGGAGTGGCTGCGCAGCTGGCAGATGGAGCCCCTCGCGGTCGGCGGCGGTATGGCCGCGATGGACGCGCTGTGGCACAGCGTCGCGAGTGGCAAGCCGTACCCGCTGATGCTGCTCGACGCGTGGATGCCCGATCAGGATGGCTTCACGATCGCGGCGATGGTGCGCGAGCGCGCCCAGCTCGCGAACACGCGGATCATCATGCTCACGTCGAGCGTGCGGTTGAACAACCCCGCGAAGGTGAGCGAGCTGCGGCTCGACGGTCACCTCCTGAAGCCGCTCCGCCGCGAGGAGCTCCTCGACACGATCTACCGGGTGATGAGTGCGACCCAGGAGCTCGCGCCCGAGCAGCCGCTCGCGGTCGAAGAGCCGACGCCCGGCCTGCGCTCGCTCCGCATCCTCGTCGCCGAGGATAACGAGATGAGCGCGCTCGTGATCGAACAGCTCCTGCGCAGGCGCGGCCACGACGTCGTGCTCGCGACCAGCGGCCGCGACGCCCTCACGTACGCGTGCGAGGAGAGGTTCGACGTCGCGTTCATCGACGTTCACATGCCGGAGCTCGACGGCCTCGAGGTCGTCCAGGCCCTGCGCGAGCGCGAGACCGGCTCGTCCCGCCGCCTCCCCGTGATCGCGCTGACCGCCCGCACCCGCAAGCAAGACCGCGATCGCTGCATCGCCGCCGGGATGGACGACTTCCTGACGAAGCCGATCCGCCCGCTCGAGGTGTGGGCCGCGATCGGGCGCGTGATCCAGGACGCCTGAGCATCAGACCCCTGGTGCATGCTCGCTCGATGGACGAGCAGCCCGCCGACGAGATCTCGGACCCCCGCCTGTGGAAGAAGGAGGGCTGGATCGCGCGCGTCGTCAAGAACGAGGACGATGATGGTTGGGCTGTCGAAATGAGCCGGCCCGGCGACTCCGAGCCGGCGCTCGTGACCCCGTGGACGATGGGGCGCGACAAGAAGAACCCGAAACCGATGGACCACAGCTCGTTCCGCACGCTCGTCAAGACCGTGACCGAGGTCCTGCTCCGTCACGAGAAGGCCGCGCGCGATCGGATGCACCGCACCCTGACGATCGCTCTCGACGATGGCCGGCGCGTCCGCGTCGACCTCGACATCGCGCCGGACGAGGACGATCCGCACGCGATGCTCGCGGCGTTCGATGACCGGTCCGGCGATGCGATGCGCTCGACCCGGGTCTCGCCCGCGTTCGTGCTGACCCAGGCGGCCGCGAAGCGCTTCGCCCAGACCGGCGACGCGTAGCCCGATGAAGGACCCCGCCGAGCACGAGCTTCGCTTGTATCGAAGGCTCTGCTTGTTCGTCGGGGCCGTGTACCTCGTGTGGTGGGCGGGGGTCGAGGGCCTGCTGCCACACGCGTACAACCCGCTTCCGGGCCGGCTCGTCGTGGTCGTCGCGATCTGGGCGATCGTCCCCGCGAGCCATGCGAGCGCGTGGGTCCGCCGGCACATCCGGCTCGTGTGGACCTGCAGCCTCTGGCTGCTGACGGCGCACTACTTCTATCTGTTCTACGAGAACGCCGGAGACATCAACTGGGTCGTCGGCTCGTTCGTCACGGTGACCGCGGTCAGCCTCGGCATGATGTCGCGCGCGTCGCTCCTCGCGTTCTCGGCGTTCGCGGCGTTACTCGCGATCGCGATCGTCGTCGAGCTCCCCGCGATGCATCAGTCGGTGTTCGTGCCGGGCCTCTTGACGGTGCTGCTCCAGGCGAACCTCGGCCTCCACTCGCGGCTCGCCGTGCTCCGCGACCTCGCCGCGAGCAACGCGCACTTCCAGCTGCTGTTCGACTCGACGTTCGAGGGCGTGATGATCCACGCGGGCGGTCAGATCGTGCAGGTCAACGACGCGCTTGCACGCATGCTCGGGTTCACGCGCGACGAGCTGATCGGCCGCGACGCTATCTCGCTCGTCCACGCGGCCGACCGCGCCGCCGTTCACGAGGCCCTGCTCGCGGCGTCATCGGCGCCGCTCGAGCTGCGCTGGCTGCGCAAGGATGGCAGCGAGGTCGACGTCGAGGTCCGCGGCAAGCCGTTCATCCAGGGCAAGCGCGCGCACCGGCTCGTCACCGTCGAGGATGTCAGCGAGCGCAAGCGCCGGACCGAGGAGCTGCGCCACACGAACGAGGCGCTCGCGCGCAGCAACCTCGACCTCCAGCGGTTCGCGTACATCGCGTCGCACGATCTCCAGACCCCGTTGCGCAGCATCGCGAGCTTCGTCGATCTGCTCCGCTCGACCTACGGCGACGCGCTCGACGCGCAGGGCGTGGACTGGCTCGTGCGCACCGGCAACTCCGTCGAGCACCTCCAGACGCTGATCCGCGACCTGCTCGAGTACGCCCGCGTCGACGCCGAGCCGCGCGCGTTCGAGAACGTCGCGATGCGAGACGCGCTCGATCGCGCGACCTCGCTCCTCGACGCCGCGATCCGCGACGCCGGGGCCACGGTGACCACGGGCGAGCTGCCCGACGTGCCCGGCGATCGCTCGCAGCTCGTCCAGCTCCTCCTGAACCTCGTCGGCAACGCGATCAAGTATCGCGGCGACGATGCGCCGCGCATCCACCTCACCGCCGAGGCCCGCGCGGACGACTGGCTATTCGAGGTCCGCGACAACGGCATCGGCATCGCACCGAAGCATCACCAGCAGGTGTTCGAGATCTTCAAGCGCCTCCACGATCAGAAGCAGTATCCGGGCACCGGCATCGGCCTCGCCATCTGCCGTCGCGTGGTCGATCGCCACGGCGGCAAGATCTGGGTAGAGTCCCGTCCGGGCGAAGGCAGCAGGTTCTTCTTCACGATCGCGAGGACGCAGCGATGAACGATCTACGCACACCCGTGATCCTGCTCGCCGAGGACAACGAGAACGACGTCGAGCTGACCAGGCTCGGCTTCCAGCGCGCGAAGCTCCCCGTCGACCTCCATCACGTCGGCAACGGAGAGGAGTGCATGGCGTTCCTCCGTAAGGAGGGCAAGTATGCGGGCACGCCGCAGCCCGATGTCGTCCTCCTCGATCTCAACATGCCGCGGATGGACGGCCTCGAGGTCATGGAGGAGGTCGGCAAGGACGACCGGCTCAAGCACCTCGTGATCGTCGTGCTGACCTCGTCGAAGGCCGACGAGGATGTCCTCCGCGCGTACGCCTTGCGCTGCAGCTCGTACCTCGTGAAGCCGATCAACTTCGAGGCGTTCGCCGCGATGATCCAGGCGTTCGGCGCCTACTGGTTCAACCTCGTCACGCTCCCACCGACCTGACGCTGGTCAGAACCTGGTCGCCCTAGCCAGGCCGTTGCCACCCGGCTGGTGCGATCGGATCGTCGATTCCCTCATCTCCCCACGCGAGATCGTCGGTGCGACGTGCAGGCCGCGAGCTTCGGCCGTCGCGATCCGGTCGATCTTCCTGCGGTCGAGACGTATCGGCTTCTTGTTCGACGGTGCGCTTCCGTTTCCACATACGCGATCGCAAAGCAGCTTGCGTGCCGACCGGCGGCCTCGCGGTATTCTTCGCGGAGACAGCCGTACGGCGCTGGGTACCCGGAGTAGGATCGCGCGATGTCCGAGGAGGTGGACGCGTGGGTGCGAGACGGCGAGCGTCGCCAGCGCCGCTGGCTCCTGGCCGGCACGATCGCGCTCGTTGTCGCTGGCCTCGCGGCCACGATCATCTGGCTCTTGATCTCCAGCAACGCCATCCCGGCCGGTGACAAGCGAGCGATCGACACGGTCGAGGCCAACGGCTTTCGCGACGTTCTTCTCGGCGGTGTCGACGTCCTCGCGTGCGCGGACGGCGAGAGCTCTCGCCACTTCGCCGCGACGAATTCGGCCGGCAAGCGCGTCGAAGGCACGGTGTGTTGTGGCCTCAGCGGCGTCGGCAAAGGCTGCACTCTCCGGTTCTCGCGATAGTGTGGCGAGCTCGCACACCCGATCCTGGACGTCCGTCCGCGAGTCAGCGCAGCGCGGGCGTGGTTAGATGCGCCTGAACATGAAGAAGCGCGTCGTCGTTATCGGAGCCGGCTTGTGCGGATCGGTCGTGAGCACCCTGCTGCGCAACGACTTCGAGGTGACGCTCGTCGAGCAGGGTCGCAAGAAGAAGCCGCTGTTCGACGACGTCGATTGCGACAGCGGCGAGCTCAACACCTCGATCAACCGCGCCGAGGGCCTCGGCGGCACGACGAACTACTGGCACAACGCGCTGATCGAGCTCGACGACAAGGACCTTCGCAAGGCCGGCATCGAGCCGCGCGGGTTCGCGCCGTACTACCAGCAGGCATGGGAGTTCTTCCTGTCGAAGAACGAGCTCGCCGAGTGCAACCGCGCTCGCGATGCGAACGCCGCCGCGCTGCAGGGCGCGCGGTCGACGATCGGACACATGGTCCTCCCGCAGACCCGTCACAATGCGTGGAAGCTCGCGAACCAGCGCTACCCGGGCGACAAGATCGAGGTCGTCTACGGCCACGCGCAGCGGATCGTCGACGGCGGCGTCGAGATCGACGGCAAGCGCCTCGACGCGGATCACGTGATCGCGTGCGGCGGCGGCCTCGGCACGCCCGTGCTGCTCGCGAAGTCGCTCGGTCACGACACCGGGTTCGTCCCCGGCTATCACGATCACCCGATGGCCTACGTCGCGAAGGTCAAGCTCCGCCCCGACAGCAAGCTCAAGAAGATCTCGAGCACGACCACGCTCTCGGCCGATGTTCGCGCCGGCCTGGTCTACGACACGGACGACCTCAAGACCGTGGTCTACCTGCGGCCCGCCGTCGACATGCGGCTCGGCTCGATCATGGGGCCGGCGCGCTACATCCTGTCGGACCTCCGCAACGATCCGTTCTCGCCGAAGAAGATCATGATGCTCCTCGGCAACCTCGAGGCGGTGCGCGAGGCCATCCTGTTCAAGACCCGCCTCGGCTACCGCGGCAACTACTACTCGGTGTTGATCCTCGGCGAGCAGACGCCACTCGCGACCCGTGGCCTGCAGATGACCACCGGCAAGCGCCCGGTGCTCAACTGGCACGTCACGCCCGAGGAGCTCCGTTCGTACGAGGCGAGCGTCGCCAAGTTCTACGCCGAGCTCGCCGACGAGATCCTCGAGACCAAGGTCGTACCGACCGCGCAGTGGGAGTTCCGCAACGCCGCGCACCACTCGGGGACCGCGACGTCGTTCGTACCGATGCCGGGCGACACCTCGAAGGAGTTCTTCGGCGTGACCGGCCTGCCGAACACGTACGTGTGCGACGGTTCGCTCCTCCGCGCCGCCGGCATTGCGAACAGCGGCCTCACGCTCGTCGCGCTCACGTATCGGCTCGCCGAGCTGCTGCGCGGCGCCTGACGGGTCCGATCGGGCCCAATTTGGCTCGAGGTCGCGGGCGACACGCGCTCGGAGATCTGGCATGACCATCCCAACGGCTCGTCGGTTCGAGCGTGGTCCGAGCTCATGGCAGACACCCGGCGTCTGGAACAGCAACTGGAACGCCTCCAGCGGCATCTCGCGCTCGCGAACAAGACCGCTGGCCTCGAAGTGTGGACGTTCGTGTTCGACGGACCGTCGGTGGCGGGCTGCCGGCTGATGCCCTCCGACGCGGCACTCGACGAGCACCCCACGAGCGAGTGGCTCCGGTTCGCGGATGCCATGGAACGCTCCGGCGTGCGTCGCGCTCACTGCGAGGCCATGGTCGCGGAGATCCAGACGCGGGTGGACGCGAAGGCGCCGGACTTCGCCGTCGAGTATCCGCTGACAGTCCCCGACGGCCCGGTGCAGTGGAAGCTCGCCCGCGGCGCGATCAGCTACCGCGCGAACGGGGCGCCCACGACGCTCGAGTGCGCCGCGATCGATATCACCGCGCGCAAGCTGAGCGAGGAGGAGGCCCGCCGCCACGAGGAACGGCTCGAGCTCGCGATCCTGGGCTCGAAGACGAGCACGTGGGACTTCGAGCTTCGCGACGGCCGGCTCTCCGAGTCGAGCGCGACGTTCACGAACGTGTTCGAGCTCCTCGGCTACGAGGCGGACCACACGGTGGACTTCCCGACGGCGCTCGGCACGTTGATCCCGGCGGAGAACCGGGCCGAGCTCGGGGCCGACATGCAGGCTCACCTCGATGGCACCAGCCTCGAATGGGAGCGCGTGTTCCCCGCCCGGTTCGTGGATGGATCCACCCGCTGGCTCCTCGCGCGCGGTGTCATCCAGCGCGATCCGAGCGGGCGCGCTCGCCGGCTCACGGGCATCAGCATCGACATCACCCAGCGCATGCGGACAGAGGAGGCGTTGCGCGAGAGCGAGCACCGGTTTCGTGCGGTGTTCGACAACGCCGGCGTCGGGTTCTCGATCGCCACGACCGCGGGCGTACTCGTCGATTGCAACGACGTGTTGTGCAAGCTCGCCGGATACACGCGAGAGGAGCTCATCGGCCAGCACCTCCCCACCGTGTTTATTCCGGACGAGGTCGCCGCCGCCAACGAGCGGCTTCGCATGCTCGCCACCGACCAGGTCGCTCGCTATGCGTACGACCGGGCGGTGCGGCGCGGGGACGGAACCACCGTCTGGATCAACTTCACGTTCAACGTGATGAGCCGCGACGTGGCGGGCGCCCCCAACCGCTTGCTCGGCGTGTATCAGGACATCACCGAGCGCAAGAAGCTCGAGGACGACGCGCGACGCACGAAGGAGCGGCTCGAGCTCGGCATTCGAAACTCGGGAACGACGATCTTCGATCTCGACATCCCGCAGGCGGAGCTCGCCGCGTCGGCGCAGACGCCGAGACACGGTCCCCGAGCCACGCTGACGCTCGTCGGCTGGGAGAATTTCGGCTACCCCGCCGACACGGACATCACCGAGCCCGAGCGCATCGGTGGGCTGCTCCACCATCCCGACGACCACCAGCACGCCGACGAGGTCACGCAAGGATACTTGAGCGGCGCGTTGCCGAAGCTCGAGACCGAGTATCGGATCCGGCACGCGGACGGTTCGTTCTCGTGGCGTCTCGTCCGCGGCCAGGCGCTGCGCGACGCCCAGGGGAGACCGACGCGACTGATCGGCAGCATGGTCGACATCACCGAGCGCAAGAGCGTGGAGAACGAGCTGCGCGAGAGCGAGCTGCGGTCTCGTGCGACGTTCGAGAACGCGGCGGTCGGCTTCGCGATCGCCTCGACCAGCGGGATCTTCGAGGACTGCAACGCCACGATGTGTGCGCTGTTCGGCTATTCGCGCGAACAGCTGATCGGACAGCACGGCCCCAGCCTGCTGTTCCCGTATGACGTCGAGCTCACGCGCGAGCGGCTGCGTGCGCTGGTCGCCGGCGAGATTTCGTTCTACACGCTCGACAAGCACCACGAGCTCGCCGACGGTTCGAGGGCGTGGGTGAACGTCTCGTTCTCGATCATGAGTCGAGACGCGAGTGGCCAACCGGATCGCATCCTGGGTGTCTTCCAGGACATCACCGAGCGTCTGAAGCTCGAGGACGATCTGCGGCGGACAAAGGAGCGCCTCGAGCTCGGCATTCGCGGATCGGGCACCGCGGTCTTCGACCTCGGGTTGGCGAATGCGGAGCTCGCCCCACTGGGGGCGCAGAACCATGCTCCGCAGGCGACGCTGACCCTGATCGGCTGGGAGAGCTTCGGCTACGACCCGACCACTTCCATCACGGATCCCGACCAGATCGGCGCGCTGTTGCAGCATCCCGACGACCGCCAGCAGGCTCGCGAGGTGACCGAGGCGTACCTGCGCGGCGAATCGCCGAAGCTCGAGTCCGAGTATCGAACGGTACACAGGGACGGTTCGGTCTCGTGGCGGCTGTGTCGCGGCGAGGCGCTGCGCGACGGCGACGGGAGACCGACACGGCTCATCGGCAGCCTGGTCGACATCACGGAGATCAAGCGGATCGAGACCGAGCTGCGCGAGAGCGAACAGCTGTTCCGCGCGACGTTCGAGAACTCGGCGGTCGGGTTCGCGATCACCGACGTCAACGCGGTCTACGTCGATTGTAACGAGACGCTGTGCCGACTCTTCGGGCTCGAGCGCGACGAGATCGTGGGGACGTCCGGACCGACCACGCTGTTCTCGGAGATGGCGCCGGCCGCCTGGCACGAGACGATGCGCCAGCTTCGCGACGGCGAGATCGCCAAGCACACCGCCTACCGCAGGTTCAGCCGCAAGGACGGCACCCACGCCTGGACCAACGTCACGCTCTCCGTGATGAGCCGCGACGCGGCCGGCAAAGCGGAGCGCGTCCTCGGCATCTACCTCGACATCACCGAGCGGATGGAGCTCGAAGAAGATCTGCGGCGGACACGAGAGCGCATGGAGCTCGGTATTCGCGGCTCGGGCACCACGATCTTCGAGATCGAGCTGCCGCACGCGCGGCTCGAGAAGGCGACGTTGTCGCTGATCAACGGCTGGGAACAGTTCGGCTACGATCCACCGCCGCCGTTGCTCGAGGCCGAGCAGGTGCGCGCGCTGATCGTCCATCCCGACGATCAAGCGAAGTCGCACGCCACGACCGCCAGGTATCTGCGCGGCGAGACTCCGAAGTTCGAGTCGGAGTACCGGGTCATCCACAAGGACGGTGCGATCTCGTGGTGGCTCACCCGTGGAGAGGCCATCCGCGACCCCGACGGCAAGCCGAAGCGACTCCTCGGCAGCATGGTCAACATCACGCAGATCAAGCGAATCGAAGAGGAGCTGCTCACCGCGCGGCAAGCGGCCGAGCTCGCGAACCGAGCGAAGGACGAGTTTCTCGCGAACGTCAGCCACGAGATCCGCACGCCGATGAACGCGATCCTCGGCATGACCGAGCTCGCGCTCGATGCGGCGGAGAACGCGCATCAGCGGCAACTGCTCTCGACGGTGAAGGTCGCCGCGAGAAACCTCCTGCACGTCATCAACGACCTCCTCGACTTCTCGAAGATCACGGCCGGCAAGCTCGCGCTCGATCACGCCGACTTCTCGCTGCGCGCCGCGATCGGAGACACCCTGCGCGCGCTCGCCGTGCGCGCTCATCGCAAGAGCCTCGAGCTCGTGTGCAACGTGAACCCCGAGGTGCCCGATCTCTACTTCGGCGACGCCGGGCGCGTGCGGCAGGTGCTGACGAACCTGGTCGGCAACGCGATCAAGTTCACGCCACGTGGCGAGGTCGTCGTCGAGGTGATGCTCGATCGCGACGCACCCGCCGACGAGGATTCGATCCCGCTCCGCTTCAACGTGCGCGACACCGGCATCGGCATCGCCCCCGACAAGCACGCGTCGATCTTTCGCGCGTTCGAGCAAGAGGATGCGTCGACCACGCGCAAGTTCGGGGGCACCGGCCTCGGCCTCACGATCTCGTCGCAGCTCGCGACGCTCATGGGAGGGCGGATCACCGTCGAAAGCGAGCCCGGACGAGGGAGCACGTTCACGTTCACCGCGCGGATCGATCGTTCGTCGAAGCCCGAGTGGCCGGGCCTGTCGTCGCGGGGCCCGCTCGAAGGCCTCGAGGTCCTGGTCGTCGACGATAACGAGACCAATCGCGAGATCCTGCTCGAATGGCTCGTCGGGTGGCGCATGCGGCCGACCGCGGCCGCCGATGCAACCTCCGCCTTCGAGGCGCTCGAGCGTGCGCAGGAGTCCGCGACACCCTACCCGCTGGTCCTGCTCGACGGCCGGATGCCCGATGGCGACGGCATCACGCTTGCCGGCAGGATCCGCGACCGCTTCGGACCGTCGGCGCATCGGTTGATCTTGCTCAGCTCGGATCACAGTCCGGCACTCGAGGCACGCTCGCGCGAGATCGGGATTCACGCCTACTTGCTGAAGCCCGTCCAGCAGTCGGAGCTCCTCGAGACGATCTGGGGGGTGATGAGCGGCTCGGCGCAGCTCGAACGCGACGCGCGTACGGTCGAAGTCGCGGAGCCCGAGCGGGTCGCACGCGGGTTGCACGTCCTCATCGCCGAGGACAACGAGCTCAACGTGAATCTGTTGCGCGAGCTCCTCGGCCAGCGAGATCATCGCGTGGAGGTCGCGGGGGATGGGCGCGCCGCGCTCGAGCTCGCGGGCAAGAGCGACGCCCCCTACGACCTGATGCTCCTCGATCTGCACATGCCGGAGATGGACGGGTTCGAGGTCGTCCACGCGATCCGTGAACGCGAGCGCGGGACCGCGAAGCACCTCCCGATCATCGCGCTGACCGCGCGGTCGTCGAGTCGCGATCGAGACAAGGCCCTCGCCGCGGGAATGGATGACTTTCTGTCCAAGCCCCTCGACGTCAAGGCGCTGTGGGACGCGATCGATCGGATCACGAGCGATGTTCCTTCGAGGCAGCGCTCGCGGCTCCTCGACGCGCGCGTGATCGTCCAGACCTGCGGCGGACGTCCCGCGGTCCTCGAGCGCCTCTGCGAGTTGTTTCGACAGACCGCGCCCGTCCAGATGGCGGCGACGCGAGCCGCTCTCGACGAGCGAGACTTCGCGCGTTTACGGCCGGCATCGCATATCCTCGCCGGGACGCTCTCCGCGTTCTCGACGATCGCGGGCGCACTCGCGTCGACGCTCGAGGATGCGGCCATCGACGAGGATCTCGAACGCTGCGTGTCACTCGTCGCGCAGCTCGAGGCTACCTGCTCGATGCTGATGGAGGAAACTCGAGGCCTGACGCTCGAGAGGCTCGACTTGTAGCCCTCGCGCGAAACAACGCTCATGTAGGTGGGCGCTGGCGCTCGCGAAACCGCGAATGCCACGCCGTGCTCATGAAGAACCGTCGCGTGAAACGCTTCGAGCGGGCCGCGCGTGGCCTCGTGATTGCACGAGGTCGGAGCCCCCATGAAGCTCTCATCCCTTGCGTGCGTGTGGTTCCTCGCAGCGAACGGCTGCGGCAGTTCGCCTCCACCACCTCCGCCCGCGCCCGAGGTTGCGCCCGCGACCGACCCGCCCGACCAGATCGGGAGCGACGACGAGGCGGACTCGGATCTCGCCGAGCATCATCGCCATCACCATCACGGCGGGATCGCGATGTTCGTCGCGATGAGCCTCGACACGCTCGGGGTCGACGATAACCAGCTCGCTCAGATCCAGAAGATCCAGGCTGACATCCACGCCCAGCTCAAGCCCGCGCACGACGCCGAGAAGGTCGTGCTGCTGGCGCTCGCCGACGGCGTCGCCGCCGGGATGATCGATCAAGATCGCACCGACGCCGCGATCGCGGAGCTGGCGAAGACCAGCGCGGCCGCGCAGGATGCCGTCGCAGACTCGCTCGACGCGCTGCACCAGACCCTGACCGCGCCGCAGCGCGAGGCGCTCGTCGACAAGCTCGAAGCGCACATCGCGGTGTGGGACGAGACGAACGCAGGAGACGACAAGCGCGGTGGCCACCTCGAGAAGCTCGCGACCGACCTCGCGCTGACGCCGGATCAGGTGGAGAAGATCCGCGGCAACTTCACGACCTCGATCGGCAAGGCGGGTAAGTACGACCGCGCCGAGGTCGACGCCCAGTTCAAGCAATTCGCAGAGGCGTTCGGAGCCGACAGGTTCGATGCGCACGAGATGAAGATGGGCGGCATGGTGAGCTCGCACATGGCCGTGTGGGGGCTCACCCGGATGAGCCGGGTCTACGCGGCAGCGGCGCCGGTGCTGACGCCGGAGCAGCGGACCAAGGCCGCGGACATGCTCCGTCACCACGCGAACTACAAACGCACCGACGCCGAATAAGGAGCTCCCATGTTCAAATCTGTACTCGCCATCATCATTCCGCTCACGCTCGCCCTCGCGCCGACGAAGGCCGACGCCCAGATCACGGTGACGGTTGGCGTCGCGCCACCGTCGGCGTACATCGCCACGACCGAGCCGGAGTACTTCGAGGGCCGGCCGGTCTACTGGTACAACAACAACTGGTACTACCGCGATCACGGCCGCTGGTCGTACTACCGCAGCGAGCCGCGCTACTTGCGCGAGCGCCGCGGCCGCTGGGTCGAGCGCAATCGCGATCACGGCCGCTTCGTCCACGATCGCGGTCACGAGCACGATCGCGATCGCGGCCGTCACGACGGCCCGGCGCGCTACCGCTATCACCGGTAGCGCCCGACCATCGATGATACTCTCGCCGGGATGAGCGAGAGCTCGTTCGGCCCGTACCGGGTGGTGCGCAAGCTCGGTGAGGGCGGGATGGGAGTCGTGTATCTCGGCGAGCACACGCTGATCGGCCGGCGCGCCGCGATCAAGGTGTTGCACCGCGAGCGTGGCGCCCAGCGCGAGAACGTCGAGCGGTTCTTCAACGAGGCGCGCGCGACCTCGGCGGTCGAGGACGCCGGCATCGTGCACATCTACGACTTCGGCATCACCGCGAACGACACCGCGTATCTGGTGATGGAGTACCTCGACGGCGAGTCGCTCAGCGCGCGGCTGCGCCGGCGCGGCGCGTTGACGAGTCACGAGGCCGTCCGGATCACGCGTCAGATCGCGAGCTCGCTCGCCGCCGCGCACGCCGCGAACATCGTGCATCGCGATCTCAAGCCCGAGAATCTGTTCATGGTGCGCGACAGCGAGGCGCTCGCGGGCGAGCGCCCGAAGATCCTCGACTTCGGGATCGCGAAGCTCGGCGACAACGGTCCGGATCGGTTCCAGACCCGCACCGGCGCGGTGATGGGCACGCCCGCGTACATGTCCCCCGAGCAGTGCAACGCTGCGAAGATCGATCCGCGCACCGACATCTACTCGCTCGGCTGCGTGCTGTTTCACCTCCTGACGGGACGCCCGCCGTTCGACCTCCAGGGCGTCGGCGAGATCATCTCGGCCCATCTGCGCGAGCCCCCGCCGGTGCCGAGCCAGATCCTGGCGAGTGTGCCCGCGACCGTCGACCCGCTGGTCGCGCGTTGCCTCGCGAAGAATCCCGACGACCGGTTCTCGACGATGCAGGAGCTGCAGCAGGCATGCGATGCGGTGCTCGGCCAGCTGCCGCCGGTCGCGGTGGCCGCGGCCAGCATGACGGACCTCGCGGGCGCGACGCCGCGCGCCGAGGCCGTGACCACGCTCGGCCACTCGGTCGGTCAGGCGTCGGGCGTGCTGCGGCCGATGCGGCGCGGCATGTGGGTCGCGCTCGGGCTCGCGGCGATCGTCGCGGGCATCGGGCTCGCCGCCGCGACGCGACCGACGGGCACGCGGTCCGCGGTGGAGCCGGCGGTGTCGCCGCCGCCTGTCGTCAAGTCCCCTCCCGCGCCGGCGCCGGAGGTCACGGTCACGCCGATCCAGCCGCCCGAGACGGGGAGCGCGACCGCCGCGCCGCCGTCCACCGCGGTCGCACCGCCCGCGCGGCCGGCGAAGCCCGCGGCCAAACCGGCCGCGAAGAAACCCAAGCGCGACGTGTATGACGAACGGATCTAGCTGGCTCGTCGCGCTGGCGATCCTGGGCGCGACCGTGGCTCCTGCGCGTGCGCAGACCGCCGAGGCGGAGACCCTGTTCCGCGAGGGCAAGAAGCTCCTGAAGAAGAACAAGACGGCCGAGGCGTGCGCGAAGTTCGAGGCGAGCGAACGGCTCGAGCCGAACACCACGACCGAGCTCAACCTCGGGGCGTGTCACGCCAAGCTCGGCCAGACCGCGACCGCGTGGGTGATGTTCGTGCGCGCCGCCGCGAGCGCCAAGCGGGCCGGCAGCAAGGAAGCCAGCGACGAGGCGAAGAAGCGCGCGGCCGCGCTCGAGAAGGTGCTGATCCACCTCACGATCGCGGTGCCCGGCGATCACGCGCTCGACGGGCTCGTGATCAAGCGCAACCAGACGTCGATCGATCACGAGCTGTGGAACCAGGAGGTCCCCGTCGATCCCGACGACTACACGATCACCGCCGAGGCTCCCGACCGTCTCGGGTGGTCGGTGACCGTCGCGGTCAAGACGAAGTCCAAGGTGATCGAGGTACCCGAGCTCGAGCCCGATCCGCACGCGCCGGCGCATGCGAAGCCGGAGGAACCCGCGGTCGCGGCGGCGCCACACGACCAGCCGCACCCACCGCCGCCGCCACCGCCGCGGCCGTTGCCGCGCCGCAAGAACGCGTCGACCGTGGTCGCGCTCGGGGCGATCGGCGTCGGCGCGCTGGCGCTCGGCACGGGCTTCGGGCTGTACAGCAGTCACCTCGCGAGCGAAGCCGACGCGACCTGCCCCGCCGTGACGTGCGCCGACGCGAATGCGGTCGATCAGAATCACTCGGCGCGGACCTACGGCTGGGTCGCGAACGTCAGCTGGGGCATCGGCGCGGTCGCGCTCGTCGGCGCCGCGGCCGCATGGTGGCGCGGCAAGCCCGTGGCGACCGACGCGGTGACGGTCGTGCCGACCGGCGGTCGCGATCGCGCGGGCCTCGCACTCGAGGGCCGGTTCTGATGCGCGCGTTGATCCTCGTCGCGCTCGCCGCGTGCACGTACGACGAGAAGATCTTCGAGGGCCCGTTCACGTGTATCGGTCAGTCGCCCCCGGTGTCGGCGCCCGCCATCGTTCACCTCACCGGCACGGTCGTCGATCCGCTCAACCGGCAGCCGGTGATCGGTGCCGGGGTCGAGCTCCAGACCGCGCCGGGGACAACCGTCACGTCGATATTCACCGACGGCAACGGCCGGTTCAGCTTCGATCTCAACACCCAAGGTGTGCCGGCGGTCGGCTTTGATCTGTATGCGCACCAGATCAGCTTCGTCGACTCGTACTACTTCCCGCCGCGCCCGATCTCGGGAGATGTAGACACCCAGATCTCGCTGCTCACGATGAGCGAATCGTCGACGCTGTTCACCACCGCCGGACTCACACAAGCTACCGGCGACGGCAACGTGCTGCTGTCGATCAACGATTGTATCGAACCGCCGCTCGCGGGGGCGACGTTATCGTCGATGCCGGCGGGCACGGTGCGTTACTTCACGTCGGTCACGCCGTCTCAGACCGCGACCGCCACCGACGCCGCCGGCGTCGCGATGGTGGCGAACCTGCCGCCGGGCAAGGCGAAGTTGACGGCGATGGCGCAGGGCCACACGTTCGCGCCGCTCGAGGTCTCGATCGTCGCCAACGCCTTCACGGTGACGGAGCTGCAGCCGTGAGCGGCGGCGGGTCGAGCCACCAGCGCGCGACGAAGTAAGCGGACGCGAACAGCGCGACGACGATCGCGACGCGCAACGCCCACCGCATCTGCCGCTGCATGGTGACGCGCGACGGTTGCTTGTGCGTCGGCTGCTCCTCGAGCGACACGAGCGACGGATCCGAGTGGAGCGTCACGCTCACGAGGTGCTGCTCGAGCGTCTTGCCCGAGTCGCGCGCGCGATGCCACGGCTCGAGCTCCGTCGCGAACAGCTGGTTCATCATCCGCGCGAGCGCGAGCGCCGACAGATTGAGCTGATGGCGCTCCGCGAACACGCCGAGCTCGTGCTGGAGCTCCTCGGTCGTCGGATAACGCTGCTCGCGATCGCGCGACAGCGCCTTCATCAGCACCGCCTCGAGATCCGGCGGGAACGCCGGATCGAACGTGCTCGGCGGCGCGATCTGCGCCTCGGTCATCCGCGCGACGACCTCCTGCTCGTTGGCGCCGGTGATCGCGGGCCGGCCCGTGGTCAGCTCGTACAGCAAGATCGCGAGCGAGTAGACGTCCGTGCGGCGATCGACCGGCTCGCACCGGCACTGCTCCGGTGACGCATAGCCGAGCCGGCCCTTGAACGTCCCGAACACGGTGTTGCTGAGGTTATTCGCCGCCTTCGCGATGCCGAAATCGATCAGCTTGATGTTGCCGTCGTAGGTGAGCATCACGTTGCTCGGCGCGACGTCGCGATGGACGATCGGCGACGGCCGCTCGTGGGCGTGGTGCAGCCCGCCCGCGATCGCGATGCCGATCGCGATCGCCGCGTCGAGCGGCAACCGCTGGGCGCGCGAGACCACCGCCGCGAGCGTCTGCCCGTGGAGATACTCCATCACGTAGAACAGCACGCCGTCGCGGAGCTCGATGTCGAACACCTGGACGATGTGGTGATGGGCGAGCACCGCGGCATTGCGGGCCTCGTCGAGGAACATCCGCACGTACTCGGGATCCTTCGCGCGCTCCGGCAGGATCCGCTTCACCGCGAGCAAGCGCTCGAAGCCCTGCGGCCCGAGCATCCGCGCGAGCAGCACCTCCGCCATGCCGCCCGTCGCGAGTGGGCCGATCAGCTGATAGCGCTCGCGCGCGGTCATGCGTCGTCCCAAGTGGTACCATGACGCGAGTGAGCACGAGCCTTCTACGTGGAAGCGTGAAGGACTTCCGGTTCCACCGGTTCGCGCTCCGCGTCGTCGACGGGCTCGACAAGGGAAAGGAGTACGTCTGTACATCCGCGGCCGAGGTCTCGGTCGGGACCGGCGAGTCCAACTCACTGGTGCTCACCGATCCGACGATCTCCCGCTACCACTTCCTGCTCCAGGTCGGACCGCAGGGCGTGCAGCTGCGCGACCTCGACAGCACGAACGGGACGACGCTCGGCGGCTTTCGCGTCAGCTCCGCGTTCCTCAACACCGGCGCGTTCATCTCGCTCGGCATGACGCGGCTGCGCTACGACGAGCTGGCAGAGCAGCTCGACGAACCGCTCAGCGACAACGACTTCTTCGGTCGCGCCCTGGGGCGAAGCGTCGCGATGCGCCGCCTGTTCTCGGTCCTCCCGCGGATCGCCGCCGTCGACTCCACCGTGCTCATCGAGGGCGAGACCGGCACCGGCAAGGGCGTGCTCGCCGAGGCGATCCACGCGACCAGCGCGCGTGCCACACGCCCGTTCGTCGTCGTCGATTGCGGCTCGATCCCACCGACGTTGATCGAGAGCGAGCTGTTCGGCCACGAGCGCGGCGCGTTCACCGGCGCCACCCGCGCCCACACGGGTGCGTTCGAAGCGGCGGCCGGGGGCACCGTGTTCCTCGACGAGATCGGCGAGCTGCCGCTCGAGCTCCAGCCCAAGCTCCTGCGCGCTCTCGAGGAGCGCACCGTCAAGCGCGTCGGCGGCAGCGAACGGATCGGGCTCGATGTCCGCGTGATCGCGGCGAGCAACCGCAACCTCCGGCAGGCCGTCAACCGCGGCGCGTTCCGCGCCGACCTCTACTTCCGCCTCAACATCGTCCGCATCGAGGTCCCGCCGCTGCGCGAGCGCCGCGATGACATCCCGCTCCTCGTCACCAGCTTCTACGAGCAGCTCGCGCAACCGACGGGCTCGCAGCCGCCGCCCGCGCTCGTCGCCCACCTCACCGGCCAGGACTGGCCCGGCAACGTGCGCGAGCTCCGCAACGCGGTCGAGCGCGCCGTCCTCATGCAGGATGCCGAGCTGTGGCAGGAGCTGACGTCGGAGGCCTCGACGACCACCGACACCGCCTATCGCTTCGACGAGGAGCTGTCGTTCCGCGCCGCGAAGGAGCGTGCGATCGCACAGTGGGAGCACTGGTACGTCGCGGAGCTGTTCCAGCGCAGCGGCGGCAACCTCTCGGGCGCCGCGCGCGCCGCACACATGGATCGCACCCACCTGCGCGAGCTCCTTCGCAAGTACCAGCTCGACCCCAAGAAGTGATCACATCGCCGGCGACGCCTCGCAGACCGACTGCGGCATCGCCTCCAGCGTGAACCCGGTCGACACGCACATCTCCGTCGGGAATGTCAGCGCATCTGCGGTGGTGTTCTTCCAGTTGCACTGGACGTGGAACGTGTCGCCCGGGTTCACGACGAACGGCGTGTTGACGTCCCAGCGCGTCCACTTCGGGTTGAACGTCAGGTCGGAGGTCCAGTGGTCGTCCTGCGCGAGCAAGACCTTGGTGCCGTCGGCGCGGATCAGCTCCGAGAACGCGTGGTCGCCCCACTCGTGCATGTGGTTCCCCCACATGAAGAAGCTCAGCTGCTTGGTCGCCTTGCAGTAGCCGTCGAACGAGTAGGCGCCACCCGCCGGGATGGTGAACATGTCGTTGTTGACGGCGAGGTTGCCCGCGCCCTTCAACGGATGCGCCGGATCGGTGAACTTGACGTCGACCACCGACTGCGCCTCGATCACCTTGTCGGTCGCGTTGATGTAGTGCGTGTTCGTCATCAACGCGAAGCCCTTCGGGACCGTGAACGCCATCCCGTCGGGGAGCTTGGCCGAGCTCACGCCCTCGGCGCCGACCGCACCGACGAACGTCACCGTCAACATGTCGCGCGTCGTGCACGGCCGGCTCGTGCCGACCTCCTCGATCGCCGAGGTCGCGTACAGGGCGACGTGGTGGCCACCCTGCGACTGGAAGCCGAGCGTGTCGACGATCTGGCGGTCGGTCTCCTCCGGCGCCGCGATCCACTGGCAGTACATCACGTTGTCGCCCGGACTCAGCTTCTCGACGGTGGGGGTCACGAACCGGGTGTAGCCCTGCTCGGTCGCCGGTGGTGCGAAGCCCGGGATGTACGAGACGTCGTTCGATGCCGCGCAGCTCGCGACGAGGCACAACAGATAAAGGTGCTTCATGGCGTTACTCCGAGATCAGCGTCGTGACCAGCGCACCGTTGTGGGCCATGACCGGGTGTTGATGAAACGTCGCACCCGACTTGGTGGCCGACACCATGACACTCCCGACGGGCACGCTGAGAAAGAACGCGGTGCCGTCGGCGGGGGTCCCCGACGTTCCCGTCGGCGTGCCCGTGCCGTCGCTGTACTTGTAGACCCCCGACGCCGGATTGCTCGTCACCTTCGCGCCGCTCACCGGGTTCCCGTTCGCGTCGACGATGATCGCGATGATCACGCCCTTGGACGAATCGCCTCCCGCGAACGTGACCAGCAGGCCGAACGTGGTCGAGCTCAGCATGTTGGTGTCGACCGTGGCGTCCTGGATCCACGGCGAGGCCGGATAGACGTAGGTGTCCGTGTAGCCGGACTTCGTCACCTTCAGGTATCCATCGAGCGGCGTCGCGTCGATCGCGAGCGCGTACTTGCCGGTCGCGTCGCTCGTCGCGGTCGCGACCTGGCTGTTGTCGCCGCTCTTGAACGCCGTCACGGTCGCGCCGGCGACCACGGATGCCCCGCTCTGACCTTGCTCGGTCGTGGTGCCCGAGAGCGTCAGGTGGCTCGCGACGGTGGCGTCGGGCCCCGGATCGCCACCACCGCCACCTCCTCCGCCACCACCACCTCCGCCTCCACCTCCGTCGTCACCCATGCCGCCACCGCCACACGCGAACAACGAAACGACGAGACACGAGAGCACGACTTTGCTGATCACGATGAGATCTCCTGGTTGAGCTGCTCGCACCAAGAGCAAACCCAGGGCCGCGCGGAACCGCGCGAAACGACATCGCACCGACGCCTCGCCACCCGAGGGCGCGCGCCATCACCCGACGGCCGGCGCCGCCACTGTGCACGGATCGTTCACGTCAGCGCGTGACAGCGATCGTTCGTATCGGTCAGTGCTCGATCGCGTTCACGCTCGCCGCATGGCCGACGATGCAGCTCGGGATCGTGCGATCCAGATCCTGGTGCGCTCGCTGTATCGCGACCTCAAGGCGCAGGGCTTCGCCGACAAGCACATCGTCGCCGTCGCGATCGAGCTGCTCGGCAAGGTCACCGACGAGCTCTCCGACGAGCGCCTCCCGCGCCGCGCCTAGCTCCGAAACGCCAGGTACGCCGCGAGCACCTCGTCGGGCGCCTCGACCTGCGGATAGTGGCCGACCTGCGGCAACCGCACGACGTCGGTCGCGGGGCGGAGCTCGAGCAGGCGATCGATCATGTGCGCGCCGCTCACCGGATCGAGCGAGCCGTTGATCACGAGGAGAGGCACGGTCGTCTTCACCAGCGCCCCGACCCAGCGCTCGCGATTCGCGCGCCGCTCCGCCATGTAGCTGATCAGCCCGGCGAGTGCGCGCGTCCCGTCGTGCTTCGAGGCGAGCAGCCAGAACGAGTGCATCTCGTCGCGCGACGGCGGCTTCGCGAACAACGCCCCGAGCGACTTCGCGAAGGCGCGCTCGGTGGTCAGCTTCGCGACAAGCGGCCCGAGCGGCGATGCGAGCACGCGCTGGATCAGCCGCGCCCGGTGCGTCTCGGGGAACAGGCCGCCGTTCAGGAACGCGATCGAATCGATCGGCGCGGCGCGCGCGAGGAGCTCCTGCCCGACGGTCACGCCGTAGTCGTGAACGAGCGCGTGGAAACGCCCGACGCCGAGCTTCGCGAGCAGCGCGACGTGCAGGTCGGCCTGTTCGAAGATCGAGTAGCGATGGCCGCGCGGCTTGGCCGATTCGCCGAACCCGAGCATGTCGAGCGCGATCACGTCGTAGCGCGCGGTGAGCTCGGGCCACAGCCGCGCCCAGTCCCAGCTCGACGTCGGATAGCCGTGGACCAGGAGAAGCGGGGGCCCATCGCCCGCACGCCGGAAGAACATCCGATGCCCGCCGAGCTCGACGAACGTTCCAGCCTCGCGCCACGCGTCGATCGAGATCACACCGGTTGATACCGCGACGCCCGGCTCGTCGATAGCCGCGGCGGTCGTATGCTCCGAGCCCCGCATGAAACTCGATCGCGTCGACTTCAACTTGCTCCCGGTCCTCGATGCGATCTTGCGAACGCAGAGCGTCGGCAAGGCAGCCGCGCTCGTCGGGCTCAGCAAGCCGGCGGCGAGTCATGCGCTCGCGCGGGTCAGGGCACAGCTGGGCGATCCGATCCTCGTCCGCGCCGGCCAGCGCTGGGTCCTGACCGAGCGGGCCCGAGCGCTCGCACCGCGCGTGCGCTCGGCGCTGATCGAAGCACGGAGCGTCCTCTCCGGGGAGCGGCCCTTCGAGCCCAGATCCCTGCGCCGCGAGTTTCGCATCCACGCGACCGATCAGATGCTGTCGCTGCTCGGGCTCGAGCTGGGCCACGCGGTCTCCAACCTCGCGCCGTCCGTGTCGCTGCGCTTCCTCCCGCTCGAGGGCGACGAGGCCGGCGCGCTTCGCAGCGACGTCGACCTCGCACTCGGCGTGTTCCCTGACCTGCCACCCGAGGTGCGCACGCAGACCCTGTTCGAGGATCGCTACGTCTGCGTCGTACGCAGCGGCCACGCGACGGTCCAGGGCAGCATCACGCTCGACCAGTACCTCGCGCTCCGTCACGTCGTCATCGCCCCTCGCAGCGCGCCCGGGAGTCTCGTCGACGGCGTGCTCGCCGATCACCAGCTCGTCCGGCGCGCCGTGCGATGGGTGCCGTACTACGTCACCGCCCTCGAGCTCGTCTCCGCATCGGACTGCATCGCGACCATGTCCGAGCGCCTCGCGCGACATCATGCGGCGCGCTTCGGGCTCCAGGTCCTCGCACCGCCGTTCGACCTGCCCGGGTGCGCGGGGGCGCAGGTCTGGCATCCGAGGCTCGACGCAGAGCCGGCACACATCTGGCTCCGCCGCCTCGTCGCGCGCCTCGCCAAGGCCGCGCACGGCACCCGCAAGCGAGCGTAGGTCATGCAACCTGCATCTGC
>Ga0307509_10004061_pt1 | contig 21468 bp, 6 predicted proteins | sample 10_EM_MG_FD_202245 | JGI IMG/M metagenome (GOLD analysis project Ga0307509, IMG submission 202245) | Populus trichocarpa ectomycorrhiza microbial communities from riparian zone in the Pacific Northwest, United States - 10_EM | ecosystem: Host-associated > Plants > Roots > Unclassified | place... | reverse complement strand
ATGAAAAATATAGTTATTGTTGGATAGATTTTGTATGTGATGACATTGCATATAGTTTAATGGAATAATAAAAAATATTTGATATCAATATTATTTATTTCATGATGTAATAATAGTAGTTAAATCTACAATATTTAAATTAAAAATATTTTTTAATTATTTTATAACCTCAATTTGAAAAATATTTTTTTAACCAAACACATTAAACTACTTTTTGTTCAATCTCAGTTTTAACCACAGTTTTAACCAAACATATATTTTTCCAAACCAACCTCAACTAAAAGTACTTTTTATAAAACAATTTTTTTAAAATCACAACCACAACAGCAACCGCAATACCAAACACACCCTTAGAATCAAATGAAAGTTCAAAAATTAATTAATCTAATTATTATTCGGGTGAAACTCTATTTAACTTTTTTCTTAAAATATTTTTTTAATAACAACATCGTTTTAATTTTTTTTAAAGATAAATATTGAAATCATGTTGTTTTAGGTTTGACCCAAGTTAATATAAGTTGACTTACCCAGCCTGCAATCAAAACCTTGGACCGGGTCAAGAGTCAAGAGTCGACCCAAGTTTTATAACTATAATATTAATAATTTGTCCTCCAAGAAAAATGAAATTAACATATGCTAAAAGAGATTCTTCTTTTATTGTAGCGTGATTACCTTTCATCATCTCACAAATCATTATGAATTTGGGTAGTATTTTTTAAACAAATTAATTTGGTCCTTTAATTTTTATTTTGCATGATTTAGCTTTTTTGAAACCAAATTAACACCCAATATCATATTTTTCTTGGGAGGGAGGGTTGAATTGAAAGATAGAGGGCTGGAGTGAAAAAAACGGATGAAATAGATGGCAACTTTGAAATTTATTTTAAAAGTTCATTTTTATCCCCCATATTTTTTGGTTAGGTTAGTGGTCACTTTAATTTTAAAAAAATTCAATTTTGACACCAAACTTTATTTCACTTATTTTCAGTCCTTTTTTGGTGGGAAGAGATATAGGGTCTCGCTGGATTCCAACGCGGAGAGAGAAAATTGTTGTTGGCGTCGATTCAGACCACTAAAACGATCAATTTTTATGTCAATGGTTCCATATGACGAGAGGAGTTTAAATTAGGTGTTTTTTTTTTTACCTTGAAAGTGCCTAAAAAAACAAATATGAGCTCAAGAAGATTTTTTGTTTCAGGTTTTGAGGTGTTTTTTTGTGTATTTTTTTAGGCTATTGATTGGTTTAACCAAGTTCCTAGGTTGTTTTCTAGATGTTTTAGGTCAAAATGGGTTGAAAATGTTTTTTTTTTATAAAAAACACGAACCATGTTTTCTCAGCCACCACAGTGACCGGAATCTTGGATTCCAGATGACACATCGTTTATTTTTAAAAAAAAAATTAGGGCAGACGACATGTTGTCTACCCCATCAACTTAAAAAAATAGTAATTAAAGGCTCGCATGCTTGGGCTTGACCTTGCAGACCCATGTGCTAGTCGTTTCTTGATGGGCTAGGCACTTGACCTGACTTACCAGGCCCAGCAGCGCGTGGCCTAATTTGTTTTTTTCTTCCTTTTTTATTTTGATTTTTTAATTAATATATTTTTTTACATAATTTTTTAGTTTGTGTTTCAATTAATATTCTTTCTTTGTGATTGTTTTTTCTTATTTAATATTTTTTAAATGACGATAATTTTTTAATTAAATTTTATTTAATTTTTTAGGATGTTGTTATGATTCATCAATAATTTTTCTTACATTTTATACAAATTAAATTTATTTTTAAAAATTAAAAATGTTTTATTTTTTTATAATATTTTTAATACGTGTAGCCTTACATAATATTTTTTTCTTTTTATTTTATTTAATAAATTTTATGTGTGTGTCGATTTCTGTTACAAATTGATTTAAATAAAAAAAACTCATTAAATACAACTCTGTAAATAATTTGTGTTGCGATGTTAAATATCTTAATTTATATTTGTCTCTTAATTTTTTTAATTTTAATTTTATTTATCATCAAATTTTTTTTTCTATTAAATTATCCAAACCTCATTATAAGTAGAAATCAACATTGGGACTATTTTATTTTAATAAGAAAAACCGCCAATAGCAAGACTCGTTAGTAGCTTCTTCTCTTTCTTTTTCTATCCTATCATGATAGGAGACATGTGTTTATATTTTGAACATATCTCATATCCAGGTCACGAGTTTCATATGTTAGCTTAGCTTTGCCAAAGATAATATTTTTTCTTATTTGTTGTTGTTCTTTTATTTTTTTTATTGTATCATTAAATTAATCAATATTTTTTCTCGTAATATTAAATTAATCAATTTTTATCCCAATTATCAATTTTTTTAAAAAAATATGATTATCTTCTAATTTTTTTTATGTTTAGCCATGTAGTATTGCAGAAGCAACCAATCTAGCAACATAACCATTTGTGATTGCTAGATGAATATGGAGCAGCAGTCTTACTCTATCAGTTGTGTATTCAGTAACTTTTATAAGAAAGCAAGATCCAAATCCAACAAACTATAATTTTTTTAATTAAAGTAATGGAATGGGAGAACCCCATTATATAACACAAGGATTGTAGAACCTCCAAATCACTACTTTAAAAAGAAGGAAAAACTGTATAGAAAATGAAATGTAGAATGAATAAGACTTGTTATTTGACGTGTTTTGTGAATGGCTAGATATTTTTCTTTTCAACAAAAAAAATTTAACATGCAAACTTTTTTGACATGTTTTTTAATAAAAATATTAAGTGTAAATCAAAAAGTTTATGCACATATCCAGTTAAACAAATCGAGAACCATTTGTGTCATTAAAAAAATCATTAACGATAACTAAATATATATCTAAAAAAATCAAGAGGTGGATATAGATTAAAATATTTGATATCGCAACATGAGTCATTTACCCGATTGTGTTCAATGACTCTGTTTATTAATATAATTTTTTTATTTAATCAAATGATATTAGAAATAGATAAACACATAAAATTAATTGAATAAAATCAAAAGAAAAAAATATCTCCTCAAAATAAAAAATCTTCTCAAGTTTGGATCTAGGTTTTAGACAATTTCAAGCTGAAAAAAACATCCAATTAGAACCCTCCACCAAATGGAAGCTTTTGACATCAAAATTAATTATTTTGGTGGCCAAAATTGATATTAACTCTAATTTTTTTTTCTATCACCGGAATCTAACTTTATGTCTATCTCTCGTCTCTTAAATTAGAAACTAAAAAATAACAAAAATAAATTTTTGTATCAAAATTGAATTACAAAACTATTAAGAGATCAAAGATGTATAATTTGTAAAGTCCGAGGATTAAAGTAAACCTTTTGTGATAACTTTGAAACCATTATTTATTTGTGACATCTTTTTTATTTTGGTTTCCTGTCTTTCAATTTTATCTGTAGTCAACAAATTTGATTTAATTGTCTTTTAATTTGGCATTAAAAAGATGTAATCGTGCAAAAACAAAATTTGAGGACTAAAATAAAAACAATTCCGAATAGTAAATCCACACTAAAATATAAAAGGGTGAATAGTATTTGTGTACACGATATTTTAAATTTTGTTTGTAGTTAATATATTTGATTTAATTGTTCTTTAATTTGGTCCGAAAAAGATGTAATAATGCAAAAACAAAATTTGAAGAATAAAATAAAAAAATTCTAAATAATAAATTCACAATAAAATATAAAAGAGTGAATAGCATATGTGTACGTAATATTTTGGCCACACTGTTTTGTCTAATAATAATAATAATAATAATAATGTATAGTTATTTTTCACTTAATTTCCTTTGGATCATCTTACATGGGCCATACTGGACTTGGGTCTCCAATCCGAACAATCATGCAAGTCAAATGGGCCCAAGCCTACTTCACCGATTGACTAAGAGCACCCAGTGCAAAAATACTAAAATAGTCCAGCCACTCATCTGATCTGGGAAACTTTTATATTCCCGGAGACCCAACCACACCAAAACATACCTCGTTTTCTTACATTCTACTTCAACGGTGCAACCTACAGGCGAGGTGACACACTATACAGACGATGAGACAGGCTTTAACTAACTAACTAACTTGACAAACACATTTTCTCTTGGTTCTCGATCTTTCAGCGATCAACCTAATATTTCCGTTTCAAACCAGAAAACGCTCATTTGTGCTTAGAATCAGAGAAGTTAGGGCTTTGAATTAACTGATCGGAGATTCTGAAAAATGGCGTCGTGGCTCAAGGTCGCAGAAGGTATGGATCTCTCTCATTCTTTTTGGTATTTCAATAATGTGGTTCGTTTGTTAATTATTGAAACAAATAAAAAAGTGTATCCTCTTTTTTCTTTTTCTCTTTTTCCTGTTGAGATTATATAGAGCAATAAACCCTAGAAATCTCATGATTTTAGCCACCAATTTAAATTAAGGTTAATTTCAATCAAATAAAGACCTCTTGTGATAGAAATTCCAAGTAATTTAGGATGTTGGGCGTTTTGGGATTTGTTTTGAAAATTTCTAGCGCTTGTACTAAAATACCTCCGTTGCTTATGTTGCATTTGTGTTATACTTTGATTTGAGAGATGTTTTAAGTTGGTTACTGTGTGGTTAGATTTGTTCGAAAATATGGATCGAAAAGCAAAACTGGTTGCGACTGAATTGTCGGATGAGTCTTCTGATCTTCAACCACCAGGTATAGATCTTGTATTCTCTGTGCATCTCTTACGTTCTTAGTTCTGATGTGGTTAACTGGACTTTGAGGCAATGTAGTTGGAAGATAGATGCTTTTGTTTTAGTTCTATGGATAAAAAAAGTTTCTTTCTTGCAATATATAAAACAATCTCCTAGTGCATTTATGATGTGTTTTCCTTAGATATACGAGATCATTTGTTTCTTTTGACGGAGATAATGCAATCATGAGTTTTCTCACAAACTATTGCAGATATTATTAGTGACCCGGTATTTAAGGATCAGGGAGGGAATCTGAAAGCTTAAAATTTTAACATAATTATTATCTAATCAATTACTTTTTGCATAGAGTGATTTTCCCGGCTTCCTTATTCTGTTTGGTATCTTGAGCATCCCAAGGGCTTTCCTAAGCTGATATTCCATGTACAATTGTTACAGTTAGTTTTGGCTTAATTTGCAGAATGCATCAACATGCATTTCTTGTGCTCCTTATTGTTCTTTCTCAATAAAATTTCTTCCTTTATCCAAAATTATATGTATCTTGCCATGACAACTTGGCATTTGCACGGAATGTTTCTTCACAATGAGCAAAAATGGAAGCTAAATATGAGAATTACTTTTAAAATCAATTCTAGTAAAGCTTTATGAAATTATTCTCACCAGCTTGGATTCTAAGGCAGAGAGCAAACCTACAGTTAGAAATCCAACTTAAACTACTGACATGCTAGGCATTAGTCTTTGGAAAAGATATTGGTGTTGTAATAAACGTAGGTATGTTATTCTAACTATTTTATGATGTCTACCTTTTTCTGTTGTTGAAATTTTAAGCTTCTAATGGGCAAGGATCCGAACCGAAGAAGATGAAGTCAAGGATCGAGGTATTTGCCAGTGTACCTCTAGACTCAAGATAGTACTTGGATGGTTATTTTGAATGGAATATTTTCATGTCAGACAATGTTGTCAGATGATTTAACAGACATGTCAGCTGTTTTCAGGGTGGAAAGAAGCTCTCAAACAAAGAATCTCCCCAAGCAAGTAATGCTTCACAGGAGCTAACTTATATACAAATGCCACAACTAGACATCGCATCTGATAATGATAGGGCAACACTTTCTGTGGAAAATGAAGAGACCCTTTCTAGCAAGACCATAGCCCAAACAAGCACTGAGAACCTACAGGATGCTGGAAGGGATGTTACTGTTGCTGGTGTGAACTCTGCAACATCAACTTCTAATGGTGAGCTTCTCAATGAAAAGGATTCAGATGTTCCTGTAGAGCATCCCCCACCATTAGCTGTGAAAGAGACACAGGTTGTCAAAGAAGACCATCCTATTGATGATGGTAAAAATATCAAGTCAGGGGAGGCTGATGTTCCTGTAAAGACTGATCAAGAGGAATCGCAATCAACACTTACCAGCTCTCCTGCGCGTAAGGAAAGCTCATTGAAAGGTGCCGACCTTGAAGTCGAACCTCTTGTCAATCAAAAGAAGCAACTGGAGAACAAAGCTGACACTTCTCCTATGACAGTGCAGGACCAACTCGATGAGGTAAATTGTTTACCATAGGGAAGAAATTGGTGTAATTGAAGCATCCTGGAGTTTTGGTTTTTCTCATGTGCCTGTCATCTAAAGTTTTACTGATGAGTCCCTTTAGTTGGTCTACAGGCTCAAGGACTGCTGAAGATTGCAGTTTCCTCTGGTCAGTCAAAAGAAGCGAGGTTAGCTCGGGTAAGCTTCAGCTATGATTTCCTCTCTTTATCATTGCCAAAGTAGACTTCGGATAGGATTCAGTGGTCAAATCCATTATCTAGTATTGGCTGCAGCATTTTTGCATGGAACAGTCTCTATCCATAAAACAATTGTAAGGTATTCTAGTAGATCATTCACTTTCCTGCAATAAGATTGTTTATGGAACCTTATTCAGAAGAATAGCAGGAGCTGGTTTACTGTATCATGTGTACAAGCAGGAAAACTACCATTCTTCCTCCTATATAGTTTCCTATCAATCTTTTCCTATATGGATGCTGTGTAACCTTTCTTTATAAAATTTCAGGCTTGTGCTGGACTTCAAAGCCGCCTTCAAGAATATAAATCTGAAAATGCACAGCTGGAAGAACTTCTCACTGCTGAGGTGAAATGACATTCCAATTTTATTTACTGAAGTTTCATAGGTACACTTAAATGTATATGATATGCTATCAAAAGAGGCTTGTTTACATTGAAGATGCTGCCTTGACAGAGAGAGCTGACCAAATCATACGAGGGTCACATAAAGCAGCTACAGAAGGACTTGTCAATATCTAAAAACGAAGTAGCTAGGATAGAGTCAAATATGGCTGAAGCTTTGGCAGTGAAGAACTCTGAAATCGAGGCACTTGTCAGTTCTATGGAGACAAGCAAGAAACAGCTTGCTTTATCTGAAGGAAATCTGGCTTCAATGCAGGTTAATTACACTTTACATTTCAGATAAAGTGCACATGCATAGAAATGTTCTATCTGTTTAAGTGACTTTCTCCACCAAAACTATCAACCCTCTTCTTCCTAAAATTTGGATTCTGAGTCCTTTGGTCATATAGATTTTTTCAAGTCTCTCATGTCTTCTTTATTCTTTTGTTTGTCTCCTTTATTTGAATGGTATGCGCTCTTTTAAAATATACCTGTCAAAGGAAAATTTTTCATATCTTTCTGTAGTACCTTCGCAAGTATTGGAGCTATCCCATGCACTGAGCATATGATGACTTTTATTCAATCATAGATTCAGAACAAAATATAAGTGATTTGAAGCCTGAAGGAACCATGGGATTGTGCATGGATTGGGAAAGTACACTAATTGAGATTATAGGAACATGAATCATATCCGTCTCTCATTGTGCATTCCAACTTGATTGTTTTTCTAAAATTTGTTATCATTGGGGGCTTGATTAATAATATCCTATCAAAGCTTTTTGCAGTGTAATGTTAAGTTATAGTCTAAACGGGAAAAAAAATGAACAAAACATTTCTTTATGTATCTAGTTATGTGCGAAAGTTATATGATGTTGTGCTTTTGTTGGTAGGTACCAAATCACTTGTTGGCTTGTTCTGGTTTTGGAACTTTAATTACTTTGCTAGGTTGATGTAGGACATTTGTTGTCTTCCCTGGAAGTGCACTGAATTGAGTTGTAATTTGAAAAAATGGAAGTTCTAGGATTTAATCTTAGTAAAGAGAATAAAGTTTCTGGATGAATTGAATGACTTGCAATATTAAGGAGAACTCAAAGGAAATTGAGTTAATTATCTATATACTATATGAAGATTGGTTAACTTTAGTTATTTTTAATTTTCTTTTATTTTTGGTTGGATCTTTTGTGGCTATATGAAGCTCATTTGCTTGACATTCAGGATATGTATGATTATTGATTGATCAAATAAATTGAAGCTTTCAAAGATAATCTCTCTTGAAGTTGTTTCCTTTATCACTTGGTTCTCTATATTATGTAGTAGCTGTAATAGTGATAAGATTAGTACTTCATGCGGTTGTTCATCAACTTGGCCTATGTGCTTAACCTGCTTACTTAAGACAGTCTGCTCATGTGTTTAGGAGGAGGTGACATTAGGCAGTTAGTGAGTTTAGAATTATAACATTCTCAGATAATTGAACCTTTGTTTAACAAGAGCAACACTGTTTTATAATTCTTCTCATTTTTTGAAATTTTGGCTTGTTCTCTTTTTTCAAACTGTTCAACCACCTAACCAACCCAGTATGCAGAAGGTAATTTGTCCAATCCTTTCAACATTAAACAAACTTGACCCAGCCCCACCCTACTTGTTTTGGGACTGGTAAGGGTCACTTATTTTAATGTACAGGGACATGATCCAATCCAACCTGAGAACACCTCTCTCATTTGCATCCCCAGCCTCTATACTTCACCATCCCCCTTCAATGGTAATGAAAATGCAACAACAACAGCTACTACTACTCATCATTTTCTTTTTAGATTTCTATTTCCTAATGACCAAAGAAGACCTATTACCAAGACAGCATGATGCCTTTTCACTACATGGTGCAACTTGCTACTAATATCATAGCATTGTGCATGAACTATTGTTTCATACACTTACATGAGTTACAATAATAATGTTACAGGCAAACATGGAGTCTATTATGAGAAACAGGGAACTGACAGAGACAAGGATGATGCAGGTAAACTGGTTAGCTATCCTTGTTTCTGTCATTTGTTATTTCTTGTTCTTATTATATCCTTGCAGTGTTATTTTATCATGAGATTCTAGATCATTGGTATACTGCTTTATTAGGCTGTTCGAGAGGAGCTGGCTTCAGCTGAACGGAGGGCGGAAGAAGAACGTACAGCACATAATGCTACAAAAATGGTTTGTACTGTGACTAATTCAACCATTTAAACAGTCATGTCTCCCCCCTGTTACTCGCACTTTGATAACCTCTGTTTGGTAAAACAGGCAGCTATGGAAAGGGAAGTGGAATTAGAACATAGAGCAGTTGAGACATCCACTGCCCTTGCTAAGATGCAGGTAATGTAAGGGTATGCCCTTCATGTTATTTACTAAAAAAGTAATCTGTTCTTCTTCCTTAAAATATTATATAACATAGAACTCATTGCATTCAAGACATGCTGGTGGTATATTGCAGTTGAATATAGTACAATGTTCATGAATTTGAGCCCTTCTTTTTCCGTTGTTGGTTCGAGATGTCTGTAATTATAATACAATGGTTTCTTTTACTCAGTCAAAAAATAAAACAACGAACAACGAACACCATAAGTATGAGTATTGCCTAGCCTAGGAATTCAAGATCTTAGTGTTTTAAATGTTTTTATGATGAAACTGGTGGGCATCTATTTTTCACGTTAATATCAATTATTTTGATTGAATGTCATTATTTCTTCCCTTTTAGAGAATTGCAGATGAGAGGACAACGAAGGCAGCTGAACTTGAGCAGAAGGTGGCACTACTTGAGGTACTCAAAACAATGTTAACTTTCTTTTTGGTGAATTTGAATTTTGTTTTTTGTTTATGCTCAAAATGCAGTTCAAAGTCACTAATACTTAGCACTTCAGGTTGAATGTGCATCTCTTAATCAAGAGCTGCAAGATATGGAAGTTCGTGCTCGCCGTGGACAAAAGAAGTCCCCAGAAGAGGCAAATCAAATGATTCAGGTACCATCACAAGGCTGTACATCTCATTTTTTAACTCATTTTTTTGAGGTATACTTTATGCATTGCATGGTAGGCATACTTGTAATGAAATTTTGTTTTGGATAGCTAAAATATTTTTTTTTTTAAAATGAAATACCTAAAATAATAATCTGTTGAACTATTTAACTATCATTTTATCATTCACACTAATGTGCTATGCTATGTAAGAAAGATGTGGTTTTTGTTATTCTTATTATAGGGGTAAAACTATTTACCTATCAAGAGATTTTATAGAATTTTCTTTTTCAGTTATGAACATCCCTCTCATGTCAAGTTCTATCTTCTTTTTTTCATTTGCATTTTTATGCTGTTTACAGTACTACTTTGCACGAAATGCTAGCTTAATAACATCATGGTTTCTTTTTTCTTTATATCTGACAATAACATCATTATTTATGAGGGTTCTTACTTTTATTGCTACAGATAATTCTTTTATTTACTCTGGAATAGTGAAAGGTTGTTGAGATTTTATATGATTAGTTATTGTTAGTTCCATTTAACCAGAATCTACTGATAGCACTGATCCTTGACTTGCATAATTTTTATGCACTATAAACTTCTATGGTTAGAGACTGTACTGGTAGGAGTTGTCTGTTCTAAAAATAAAGCATTTCATATCCTTCTGCTTACTTGAAGAGAACAAATTATAGCACAGCAGATCGGTAGTGTGCCAGGTCTATTTGATGACTGAATTTTCAACTGTTAAGATGCAGGCGTGGCAGGAAGAAGTGGAACGTGCACGCCAAGGTCAGAGAGATGCTGAGAGCAAGCTTTCTTATACAGAGGCAAGATTTGTTTGATTTTTGCTGTGATGTTGCTATTGTAGTCTCCAATTTAATACAAAATTGCCATCAAGATCATATACTGATCTCAAGAGATTTCGATGAAGAAGTTTGTCTTATTATTGTACAAAATACTATGTTGAAAACTTGCATGGTAATTTAAGCAGTGTTTGCTATGATTTAACCATTTGTTTGACTGCAGACTGAAGCGCAGAAAATGAGAGTTGAAATGGCCGCCATGAAGAGGGATGCTGAGCACTATTCACGTCAGGTATCCTATGCTAATGATCTGAAGGAGTTTTATGAAGTGGAAATGTTTCTTTGTCTGAAGAAGATTTTACTGCTGATATGATGTCAAGTTTTTCACTTTACCCACGTGTGACAGATGATTACTTTATTATGACACAAAACTGAATTGATTTGCATCATCAGTCACAGAAAACCACGTTGATTTTGTGTGTGCATTTTGTTAAAGAAATGCATGGTATGATAACTTTTCAATGTGGCATTTACTCAAGCATCACCTTATATAGCGCATTTCACAGGAACATGTGGAGCTAGAGAAGCGCTACCGTGAGCTAACTGACCTATTGGTAATGCAGATGCCACATATCTATCCTTTTTACTCAATTTTACTACTATTTTAGATTTATGTCATGGCTTTTTATGTCTGTATCTGTTTATGATTCAGTACTACAAGCAAACTCAGTTAGAAGCCATGGCTAGTGAAAAAGCAGCTGCAGAGTTTCAGTTGGAGAAGGAAGTAAAACGTCTTCAAGAAGCACAGGTGTGTCATTGTGTACTTACTGCTTGCTGATTAATTGCAATTATTCACTCTTAACTCACTTTTCATGTAGCTGACAGCTCCATCTTTGTTTTGCACATTGAACAGGTTGAGGCAGAAAGAAGTAGAGTTTCTCGCCGCACGTCGTCATCTTGGGAAGAAGACAATGAAATGAAGGAACTAGAGTACGCTATTTGGTTTTTTATTGAATAGACATTTTTGCATGCTTCTCCTAATCCTTTTGGCATTTTATTGGGCAGATTTAGAAATGTCTCATTACCCAGTTTTTATGAACTAAGAATTTAACTGAGCTTTTCTTTGGTAGACCAAGCTCCATTTTATGAATATAGGAGCTCAGTTATGTTTGACAAATGATCATCTAAATACTGCACTGAATCTTTTTTATGCTGTGGCAATGGAATTACTGCAGCTCAGTTAGATATTGAGGAAGATGGTTAAAAGTCTAAAAGGACAAATATAGTTGATGCACATTATTGATTGATTTAATATGGAAACTATGCCAACATTATTGATTGAGTTAATATAGAAACTATGCCCTCGGGGGGGAAAAAGAAAAAATATATGTGCATGTTAAATAACAATATTTGGTCATTTGTTGGATACTAGTCAAAAGTTTACTCAATGATGCCAGTGCTTTATGTTGCGGAGTGCAGTATAGTAGGTCAAATATGAGTAAGCTAAAGGGTTTTATCAGATAAGAACGCGGTGCAAACCGCGTTCCCAAAAAATTTAATTTTTTTTTTGCAAAAAAATTAATTTTTTTGTATGTTTTGGATCGTTTTGATACGCTGATCTCAAAAATGATTTTTAAAAAATGAAAAAACATCATTTTAATGCATTTCGGCATGAAAAGTACTTTGAAAAGCAACCGCAACCACACTCCCAAATAGGCTCAAAATGAATGGATGTAGAAAGTAGCCTATACGAACTTTCAAATACACTCTTTTTCAGGTCCTGCTGATCTCACCTTTCTATCAGTTTCAGAACTATCTCGCCATATAATTCACTAGAAAACAAAAGTGAACTCCTTGGTTGATGGTCTTGCATCTTCGGGTCTGTTTGGCCCTACTCTGTTTAAAGGCAAAGTAGCTTTTGGCCCAGTTTTTAAGAACATAGGTGTTTTGATAGCAGTTTTCTTCTCTAAATAAAGAAAAGAAAAGGCATTTTATCTCAGTCCCACTGCTTATTTCACAATCAGTAAAAACCAATCCTTTGCTTTTGCTCTTATGCATGGCAGGACCAAATACAACTTAAAGGAAAATTCGTAGGGAAGAATGATTCTTCACTCACTAAAAATTAGATTTCAAGACTAGTCTGGACATATTATATGTCTCATAGCAGCATAATATGAGAGAACGATGCCTTGTATATATTGTTTTCTAGGAATCAGCTTCCGAACTGTTTTAATAGATCAGGGTGGAAGATATGATAAAACAAATATAAATAAATTGAGTTCAGAGATTTTGAATTATTTTATGAGTCATTTTGAAAGAAGTAAAGCATCTATGATGGAACTAGTGATTCATTGAATGCTGGAATGTTGATTTTTTTTCTGTTCTTTTCATATACCCCTGTTTTTCTAATTCTGCCTCAGCTTTCATTTTCTTGATTCCTCTATTAGTGCTCCCTCTGATGCTTTATGAAGTTCATGTGTTGTAGTTCTGGTTGGAATGCCTATAAACAATTTGATCAATTGAGCATGGAAGACAAAATATCAGCACTCATTTGTCTCTCGTACTCTTCAATCTAGATATATGTGCTATTGTTTAATTCTCTGATGCTTTACGAAGTTCTTTTTTCTTACAAAGTAATAATTGCAGGCCACTTCCCTTGTATCACCGTCACATGGTTGGGGCAAGTATGCAGGTAAATTTTTCACCTGTAATAACCTACTTTCAGTACCTCTCTTTGTTTGATTGCATATGCTTCAACCTGCATCATGCAGTTGCAAAAGGCAGCAAAAATATTGGATTCAGGGGCTGCCAGAGTCACTAGATTTTTATGGCGGTATCCAACTGCTAGACTTATTTTGCTTTTCTATTTGGTAAGAAGAGTATTTTATGCTTAAAATGTTTAATTAAAGATACATGTTATGTAGAAGCATCAAGTTTTTTGACGGCCATTAAAATCATTTGCAGGTATTTGTCCATCTTTTCTTGATGTATTTACTGCATCGCCTTCAGGTATGGATACCTGGTCGTGTGATCAGTTGTTTATGTTATAGAGACATTCAAATGCAAGATACTTGTTTCTAGCTGTAAACTAGGTGTGCTTTGGACATACTAAGCATCGGTTTCTATTCAGTAAAATTTTATTTCCCAATATGCAGGAACAAGCAGATAGTTTTTCTGCTAGAGAAGTTGCTGAATCTATGGGTCTCGCTAACCATACCTTACCATAATTGGGTAGCTGTTCCAGATCAAAGGTCAATGTCATGAAGTTGTCTAATATACCTGCGTTTTCATTTCTGCAAAGGTGCGCCTTGCTCGCCGACCTCGCCATCCGCATTATAGGTAATTATTGATCTTGGAAAACAGGGTATAGGTTAGAATAGCAAATTAGTCTAGATGAAGCCACAATTTCAAATGTGCAGCAAATATAGATAAATCATTATCTCCGTGTCTCCCCTGTCAATACAAGTGTGCCTTGTGGGAACTGCTGTCATAATATTCAGTGAGAGCCATCATGTTGTGGAATCCATACTTTGCTTCATGGATTTAATATTCTTTCATTTATTATAGGCAATTGAAAATTTGCAACCATTCTCAGAATGGACCTGCAGTTTTCATTTTGGATTTGTCAAAAACATACCCCAACTTAGTTTCTGATTGTGAGCAAATTTGAGACAGATGCTCCATTTTCGGTGAGAATAAATGTCATGACCCGTTTGGTGTTTTGGTGCAACTGAGGCTCACATGGGTTTCACATCGAAAATCATAGAGCCGAAAGCTCCACAGTTTCATTTTGAAACTTTTGATCTTAATTTATATCCTTACTGAGTGTGCTTGCATCCTTAAATTTTGATTAGAAGCCTGACAAAAACCTGATTCAAAATAAAGATGGTCAACGGAGATCGGACTTTAATCACTTAAGTTTGCAGGACAGTAACGACCATTTAGCAACATTAAAATCATTAGAAAATCAAATCTGAGACTTGGTTTATGTTTGGTTTTGAATTAAAAGAGGTTAAGAATTAACCTCTTCAACTTGTGTTTGATAATATATTTGACAAAGGAGAAAAAAATATAAGGGATTAACATTTAACCCAAAAAGAGATTAAATGCAAACATGGGCTTTCTTTTGGCAAATGAATTTATAATATTTTTCTTTAATCTTTAATCTTGTGAAAGTAATTCTATTCAAAATCAAGTATTTAATGATATATATATATATGGGAATCACTGGCTTTGTTTTTGGCTAAAATAGAATCTCTTCTCAATGATGCAACCTGGATTAATGGTAAATCTATTTAGCTTGCTAATTGAGTATATGCTTACAATAATTCAAGAATATTTTTATTTGAGTGTTCTTTCACTTTTATTTTTTAACAAGTATATACTTATCACCTTTAAAAAATTAGTCAAGATTTTTCTTAATGTAATAAGATTAAGATAATATCACACCATCAAATATCTAAGAAATTATAATTCCTAGAATGACATTTGCAATATCCAAATCTTTTATATAAAAAATATTAGTTAATATTTTCTTGATATCATTGATTCATTGATTATGTATTAGTTGTTGTCCAGTATTAACAAGTCGTTCATATAAAGACATACAATAACATAACATTTATTTATATTTTTTACATAAACACATTTATTAATCTTATTGATTTTAAATTTATTTGACAACATAACCTTGTCAAACTTTTTATACAATTATTTAAGAGCTTGTTTCAAACCATATAATAATTTGACAATTTTAAAAACTTTATTTTCTTTCTTTTAACAACAAACCCCCCAAGTTAATCCATATAGACCTCTTTGTTAAGGTTACAATTTAGAAACATTATTTTTACATCTATTATTATATTTGGAAGAAAATAATATTTTGATATATTAATATTAAAAATAAATTTTTTAAAAATAAAAAATATTATTTTAATATTTTAAAATAAAAAATATTTTAAAAAATAAATGTAGCACATAGAAATAACATGGATGGTTAAAAGTTTTCTTTCCCTTTGATTATCCGTTTTATAATATAATTCAACTTATTTTGAAAAGTATTTTTAGATGTATTTTTTTATTTTAATATATTAATATTAAAAATGTAAAATATATAAAAATATAAAAATATAATTTTAATATATTTTTAATTAAAAAATATTTTTGTAAAAAACCAACACCATGCACCACCTTACTAAATACACATTTATCATTAGGTTTGAATGGTCTTGTTATCTTTGATATGAAGACAAATCATTCTTTGTCCCCGTTGTTTATATGACAATAGTTTTTTTTTTTTGAAAAGTTAATTAAATGGAACGGAAAGAGAATTATTTTTTTATATGTTTAAATATTATGAAAAATAAGTTGAAAAATAATTTTTGATGTTTGTCTATGATATAAAAAATTAATTAAAAAATTAATTATTCATATTTGTTTTGTTTTTTCAAGTTTATTAAAAAATAAAGACCTAATTTGACAGATAAAAAAATTGAAAATATTTTTAATTTTATAAATTATTTGAAATAAAACAAGTAACAATTAAAAGAATGAGATTCAACGGATAAAAAAATCTCAATCAAGAAAAATATAAGAGAAAAACAAATAACAATTAAAAGAATGAGAATCAAAATTAATATAAAAATAAAATTAAATTAAATTTTAAATGATGAATTAAAAAAAAATTCAAAACAAAGTATATAACAATAAAAAAAATTAAGAATTAAATTTGATATAATCAACAAATAATATGATATTTTATTTTTTTAGTTTATAAAAGTGTTTTATATTAAAAATAAAAAGAAAATATTTAGGAGTACATTTGTATTTTTTTTTAAAAAAAATATCCCACCGTTATCGTACTTTCTAGGAACGCAATCAAGATTTTAATTGATTGCACTCTAACGAGTGTAAAATCTAAGAAAACATTAAAATATTTCCCAGTCACGCAACCCTTAAAATACAAAAAATATTCAAAAGTTACTTTATTCTTTGAGATATTTTTAGTATTCATTTGAAAATATCATAGTCCGGCTGATTGTGCTGCTGAGAATACCGCAAGTAGCGCAACTAATAACGCGACCTACTGAAATTTTAAAATTTCACGTATTGGATACACAAGTAGAATTAAGTACCGCAACTAGATGAACTGTGTTATTTAAAAAAAAAATTAATATATTAATTTACAAATTGTTTTTACTAACTATGCTATTAAAAAAAATGTAATGTACAGGCAGGGATGGATCCAGGATCCAGGATCCAGGATCCAATTTGAGTAGGGACAAAATAATATAATTATATAACTAAATTAATTAAAATTCATAAATTATAAGTTTTAAATATAAAGTTTAAAAATTTACATATATATTATAAAAAAATACTCCATAAAATTTTATTTTTATATTATAATTCACATATGGTCCTTATAAAACTTCATATGTTAAAAATATTATAAGATCTTCTCATTAACAACACTCTCGAATATCTCTTTTTTCAATATAAGTAATCAAATAATCATTCAACTAATCATCTTTATAACTAACCATAAATTATTTATTTCAATCAACCAACACATAATCATAAATTATTTATTTCATTAATTTCTCACAGTCTAAATTGTCGGCTCCACTTCATTATAAACACCCAATTTTTCTTCTTTAGTTATACTTAATTTAGAGTTATTCACATCCTATTCCATCCCACGAACATCACATTTTTACAATTTCATTTTTTTTAATTTAACATTTAAAAACCCTAATTCAAAATTTAATAATTTTGTATTAACTTTGTTAATCTTTACTCAAACTTATACAATCAAGTTTATAACATCTTACCCAATAATGATATGAACTTTCAATATTAACCAATCAAAGTTTTTTGCTCCTCCTTTATTTTTTTCCTCTTAATATCGTGGGTTTTCTCTCTCTATTTTTTTTTCTCACTTGATTTTCCCTTTAATTTTTGAGTTGGATGTGTTCAATACTCACTTCTCCATCCATCTTATCTTAAATCTTAATTTCTCTCTAGGGTATTAGTGAGGAAGCTCTTAATTTTCTTTTCTTTTCTATTTTTTTCAGCACTGGTTGACATTTTAAAAGGGAATAAGAAGCTAAATTTCTAATTTTCCTAGCTTATTTATAAAAATATCATTAATGAGTCTGCATGTTATTTTTTGTTCGACTGTTGATATACTCGCATGACCTTTCCAAACTTAAATTACCCTAAAATTTTAAATCATGATAGAGCAATGTGTCCAAAGGCTCCTCGTAAAGTTTCAACCCAATTTGATGGTCAAATTCAGAGTTCTACTCAATATCATAAAATTGATCAGTAGATGATTTTATGTCAAAATTCAAATTTTCTTATTATTCAATCATTGCTAGTATCATATCAGTTATTTTACTAAGTCCTTGATATCATTTTCTTATTCCAAAATATATTTATTTTTCTATTTCATCATTTGTTTTATTTACAGACTTACTATAATTTAACGATAATGTTATTGATTTTTAACCAAGGTTTAAACCAATACTTTTTCACGCAGTTCTTTCATAATTCATCAGAATTATTTTATCATTCTAAAAACACATCTATTTTAAATTTGTTTTCTAATTTTTCTATCTATTAAAACTCCATTACTAATTTCAACATGATATTTTTTATTTTATTTTAGCAACGTGGGCAAGTGCCCACATTGCACACATGTTGGATTCGTCCATGTGTGCATGCATTGACATGTTTTAGTAAACACACCATTTTTCACTTTTCAGCTCATGCATTATCTATTATTGAACAATATCTTTAATGAGGAAGAATGATAATAAATATGACTCTGAAGGGTGTAGCTCAACTGGTCAGGCTTCAGGTTTGCTTCATAGAGGTCACAAGTTCGAGTCCCACAAACCCCAGGACCACTGGAGGCTTACATGATCGTTAACTTTAGGGCTCGCGCGCAAGTTGGCTCTGACACTCACATTTATATATATATAAAAAAGAATTGTAATAAATATACCTATCATTTTGTTTTGTTTTGTTTTATATAAATCACATTGCCACTGTCTATATCTAAATGTTTAATATTGACTAGGTTATTTCCCGCATTATACCGTGGATTAAAAAAAAGTTAGATGTAAAAAAAATATCTAAGTTATGAGGATTTTTTTTAAAATTGTCATTAAATCTAATCCAACAAGTTAAATTTGAAAATTTCTAACTTGAATCGCTGCTTAGTTCGAGTTTTAAATTAAATCTTGTGAGAGTTGTCTTAATGTGATTTTGTTGACTTAACGGGTCCAAAGATAAAAGAGAGAGAGAGAGAGAGAGAGAGAGAGAGAGAAGAAGAAGAAGAAGAAGAAAATGACAAAAAAAAAAACCAAAACTAGACATGCAGGTCCAAAAACAACCTAGATGATCGGTAAAAAAATGGTTGGCTTTTTTAAAAAAAATTTAGATGACATCTTTTATATATATATATATATATATATATATATATATATATAAAAACAATGAGAGCATAATGTATTGAATCGATTTAAGTCAACTTGAATTAACTTATCAAACCCGTGATCTTCATTATAGATTTAACGTGTTCAATAATTTTTTTTTTTATTATATGATAAAAACATGAATATCAACCCAAAATCAATCAAATAGTAAAGATGAAACTGAAAAACAAAAACTAATAAAATAATTTAAAAAAACCTGATATTGAAAGATAAAAAATAAAATAAAAAACTAAAAAAGAGCCAAGGCCAGGATTGGGTGGCTTGGCATGCAAGGGCCTTACAAAAGCGTAGGCCCATGAGCCTGGTATATTTATTTATTTATTATCTTTTATGAGAGGTGTCAGAGATTGTTGTTCGCCCTTTATTTATTTTAGAAAAAATAAAATAGTTAACACGTCACCTACAAGGGTAGACAATGTATTGTAAGTTGCTATCCAACCCAAAATTCGACCACTATTATAGTGCTTGAAAAATCAAGGGGTAGTTTTTTTATTTGAAAATCTATTTTTCAATTCATAAACACCTAATAAACACCACAAAAATCTCTTTAAACCATCTACTAACCTCAAAACACCCAAACAAACTAAAATCAACTAGATAAAGAAAAAAAAAAGAATTCGATCCTTTTTGGGCATGTTTATCACCATCAAACTCTCTTTGTCAAATTGAATATGTAGACATAAAACTTGATCATTTTGATTGTTGGAATCGTAACAACAAACTTTCTCTTTTTCATCATTTTCTGATGACTTTCTCTCTACTCTCTTAAACTCAGAGACTTAAAAATAAACAAAATGAAATTTTGGACCAAAATAAAAATCCTCATGATTTTGATGTAAGTCATGCCTTTTCTCCATGTTTTACTTTTTAGTCTTTTATTTTTTAATTTGGTATTTTTTTTCCCATAATTTCAACCCTAATTCTATCTAATTAGGCTATAGGAGGATTTAATTGAAAGAAAAGAAAGTTTGAAAATGAAAAGCAAATTTAAGGTGTTTCACTGTGAATTACCTAGGAAAAAACCCCAAATTGTTTTAGTATAGATGTTAATTATTTGTATCCTTGAAAGTTTATTATAGTTGATTATTTTTATTCCCCCGTATTATCATTTAATATTCAAGTATTGAAATAAGGTGAAAGAAAAATAATTTACTAAAATTGTACCGATTTAATTGTGGATAACTTGGTTAAGTTTCAAGATTCGGTTGAAGATAGTTTGACTATGTGAAAGCCGAAGAAAGAATATACTAGTGTTAAAAAAAAAAAGGATTGCATTTTAATTTATTAATATAATATCTCAAAATTATGTAATTGTGATTTTTCCCATATATTTATTTTTGCGATTTAACCCCCTTTTCAAATTAATTTTCACATAAAAAACTTTAAATCAATTCATTTCTAGATATATTTTAATAACTTTAATATGTTAATATAAAAATAAAAATTATTTTAATATATTTTAATTACAAAAGACTTCTATAAAGACACATTACCACAAGGGAGCCTCCCCAGATACACCACCACCAGGCTTCAGTTTTATTAGAATTTGGTAGCTAGTGACATATACCATAGATAGATATATTTTCTGGAAGGACATTCACACACGGAGTCTCTGTATATAATTGTATTATATCAAGATTTTTATTAAATTAATACAAGATAAACTCATTTTTTATTGATACAATATGAATCTTAGGCTAATATATGATTTATGGTTACATCTTTTGTTGAAGTGTCCCGCTTTGAATATAATGATATTATTCTCAGGTTGATATATATGATTTATGATTAGATATTTTGTTGTAGCCTCCCACTTTAAATATTATTTTGATTATCCGTGTGTGTGGGGGGTCAATTCTTTTGTGAGCTGATTATTTCTTTGTTTATTAATATGGATGTTCAGGCTAGCTTGTGCGCACCTTGACTAATTTTATGGGCACTGAAGTTAACGACCATGTAAGTCTCCAGTGACCCTGAGATTTGTAAAATTTGAATTGGTGATATCTAAGAAGCAAATCTAGAACATGACTAGTTGAGTTACATCCCTCGAATTGTTTTTTTCCTTGATAGCATGGTTCAATATCCTTTAACTCTTTTGATTTATAATTGATTTTAGTTTTTTTTATTGTTCTGCTATATATATATATAATAATAATTATTTTTCTGCTATATATATATATATGTTTATTTTAGATGTAAATATTTTTAAAAAGTCAATAGGGAATTTGATTAAAAAAGAGTGTTAATAAAGTTTTTTTTTTTTTTTTTTTGATAAAGATACAAAGTTAGGG
>Ga0307509_10004059_pt1 | contig 21470 bp, 22 predicted proteins | sample 10_EM_MG_FD_202245 | JGI IMG/M metagenome (GOLD analysis project Ga0307509, IMG submission 202245) | Populus trichocarpa ectomycorrhiza microbial communities from riparian zone in the Pacific Northwest, United States - 10_EM | ecosystem: Host-associated > Plants > Roots > Unclassified | place... | reverse complement strand
ATACAGTCGCACCCCGCTATAATGGACCCCGTTATTGTGGAAAAACTGCTATTACGAACAAATCCCTTGGGAGTTCATTTTCCCCATACAAATTTCCCCGCTATAATGAATTCTAGCTGCTAACGAATCCGAATTCAATTCTGTGATATCTCCCCCCTGCTTTCATACAAATTTAATCTGCTATAATGGATTCCTGATGAATTCTTGAGGACCGAAGAAAGAGATTTGCATATGACAAAGGATAGAGATTTAAATCTTGGGAATCATAGGGATGTGAGTAGAGATAGTGGTTTCTAGTACCTGATTGACCTTCCTCAGAGATAGCATTTCCAGCAACATTTTCCTCCTCAACACCGGGTTTACTTCCTTCAATCCTGCTGACATCTAGCTTGCCCATACCTTTTCCCAGGCTTTTTGTCCACTCTACCCCCAATTCCCTCCCTTTTGATGCACATTTTCCTTTCCTTTTCCTTTGCCATGCCTTGTACTAGGAGATTGGAGGATAGTAAGGTATTAATCAGATGGATAATTTGAAGATATCGTTATTTTTATGTGTACTTTCTTCTTTCCCCATTTGGGCTCTTCCCTTCTAAAAACCCCTCCCACTGCTTATTCATTATTATCACAGATTTTTCACAAATACCTATACTGAACGTCTGCTATACTGAACAAAAATGGCCTGATACTTGGTGTTCGTTATAGCGGGGTGCGACTGTATCTTATCACTATCATAGCAACTGCTTTGATAAAGTCCTTAGCGTGGGTTAACCTCAGAGGGGGCACAGCAAGCAAAGCTCACCAAAATTGGTAGTTTTCGAGCTACGGTAGTTTAGGGGTAGGTCAAGGGTCTGTGGGTCACGGGCTCTAGGGAAAAAGGATAGTTTTTTTCCTCTTTGACTACTATCCTCTTCGGTGGTTACTCATTGTTGGAGCCTAGCGAAAAGATTTATATCGATCATTCAGGGCCTCCTCCTTCTATTAGATAAAACGAACGAAATTTTTCAAAAACTTTCTTTTGGATGCTTAAACATTTTTGTACTGTATCTACGATACTTAGTACAGGATAGTGAGGGAGTTTAATATTAGCTTCTTAACTATAGTGAAACGTGAGTGTGAACAAAACTAATGAGGAAATATCCCCACGGCTCATTTTTTTACGAGCATACTATTAACCTAAGCAGGCCCATAATTCGTCTAAAATGAATAGGCATCGCCACTGCGTATGGTATTGGATTAGGGCAATGTCTCCATTCTTCGAATGACAGCCGAAACCTCCAACTATAGCCAACACGACCACAGGTAGGTACAAAATGTAAGTTGAAAAAAAAAACCCCCCCTGAAAAACTAGATGGAACTCCCTCTGCGGAAGGTGTAAGCACCTGTACGGTGACCCTTCTGGAAATTTAGACAGACAGATCATATCCAATGGGGGGACAACCTACCCCACGTGGTTGGTGGGGGTGCTTGAGGCATCCAGTGTGTTGTGGTTGGCCATGGCAGCCTTGTATGCCTGGTGGATTTTATGGAGTTATCATGAGTTACGGAGGGGGTTCCGGATATGGCTTTCTTTTGCTATCGCGGCAGTGTACAGGAGGGTGGGGTATGTTTGACGAAACAGATATATATCCCGGAGGCATGGAAATATATATGGTGGTCGGTGACAGGATCGGGATGCTTCTATCTTGTTTTGTATAATATACTCCTATATCTGCCGTCTATTTGGAGAATGTATGATACTAAGGAGAAGGAAGTTGGGACATTACTTTCCCTACACTCTTCTGGAGATAAAATGTGAATCCGCTTCCCTTAATATCACTCTATCCATAGATACGATAAGAGTTATGGACTAGATGTTGACTCAATGTTCGGCAGGTCTCGTAAAGTAGGATCCCTGTACGGCGTTCTGCTGTAGTATCTGTGCGTGCCCAGAGAAGCGGTATCATTATACCTCGATGATGGCTAACTAGCTAGGTAGCAGCACAAATCCAACAATGTAAAGTCCCTAGGCAAAAGTGTTCGTGAAAATGTGAGACATCCGGCTAAGCGATTTCACGAACACTTTTGCCTAGGGACCGTATAAGCATTGAGGGGACTGATAAGGCTCCTGGCTTTTGTGGCCAGGCTGGAAGGGGTGTGCCTCGTCAGTCAACCAAGAGCGTGAAGTTATTTCTATCGCTTCCTATCGCTCTTCACTGAGGTTATTCGATCGTGCTGCGGAATAGACTGCATGAGGAGAGGGGGTTTTTATGCAGGGGCTTTCCGGCCGAGTGATGGATTGTGTGCCGGAGCATTATTAAGGAACCGAGATAACTGGACCTGTTGGGGGCCGTCAGAGGTAGGAAAGAGAGGGAATATTGAGAAATAAAATTAAAAAAAAAATAAAGGTAAAAATCGGACCATGAAATTGCTAGCGAAATCATCCAGTTTGAAAAGATACAGTGAAAACCAGAATAATCGAATCTCCCGATAAGACGCCCAGAACTCCCTTCTCCTGATAAATGGAGGGTGTCCCAGCGAAAAGAGCTAACTTCCAACCCTCCCCTCATGCAAATAAGCGGGAAAACACAATAGACCTTACTCGGAGATGTAACTCTACCGCCCAGCATGAGGTTCAATTACAGTATCCTAGTTTCTACGGCAAGTAACTAATCAAAATCTGCCCGCCCAGCAATAAGCTCTCTCCCCTGCTCCATTACTGTCAATCACCTCCCATAATCCCTAAGAGACTAACCCCGATATCACACGCACGAGGCCCCCATATCCGCACTGCACGATATCTATGATACCACGATACAAATACTGACCCCCCCCCAACTTATGCCCTGCAGCTATACCCCCCCCCGCCACCCAAGCCTCACCACCGCTCCCGACCGTTATTTCATCGTTACCCTACTCTGCACACCACTCTTCATTGCCAAGACTTTGCTCCATCCTATCACCCCCTTATAATATCTATTGGATGCTCCTGACTGGCATCCACATAGCAGGATATCGTTTAAGCAGTAGGCGAGTGCGGGTGATTAAAGGTCGGTTGTGGGAATAAAGTTAAAACCAAGAGGGCGGGGTGGGCAGGTTTGGTTTGTAACTGCGGGGATATATCTGTAACATGTGCTAGGTTATTGCTGCGGGGAGCAATGTGTTCGAGTAATGCAGAGGCTGCAGCTGGTGCTTGGTAGGAGGGATGGTTCCCGCTGCAGGGTCCAGAGCACGGATATTAACTGTGATATAGGCGTCATCGGGGATCACTCGGGCCAGTTCATAATCGGCACCTTGGTAGAAGATAAAATGAACATAAAGTCCTTTTACACACGTCTTTATTTGCGTTACTAATTGACCTCTGTTTATAGTGTTGATAGCGTGAGGTGTTCAAGAACTTTCTAATATGTATATTACAAACTCAAAAAGGAAACAATGAAATATTCATACAATCGTTAAGAGAAAGGGAAGAAGGGACAAAAATGAAAGATTCGCCCCACACCCCAGGTCCAGGATTAAACAGGATTTACAGTTTTCCTATCGCTCCACTGCCACCTCTTCCCCGTCAACTTCATAACCTCAACCAATCCTAGCAACACGGGCACCTCAACCAACGGCCCGACCGTGGCCGCTAAAGCCTGGGGCGACCCAGCCCCATAACAAGCGACAGCAACTGCAATAGCCAGCTCAAAATTATTACTTGCGGCCGTCAAACTCTGTGTGACGGTAACACCGTACCCCCATTCACCCAATCCCTTGAAGGCGCCGCTTCCGAAATACCGGCAAGCGCATAAGGCAGCGCCGAATATGAGGATGAAGTAGACGATTAGTGGTGCGGTGACTCGAAGAACATCCGTGATCTTACCGACGATGTTGCGGGACTGGGAGGCGAAGAGAACCAAGATTGTGAAGAGAAGGCCGATCAGGGAGAGAGGGGCTATCCAGCGGATAAAGTACTTGTTGTACTTATTAACGTCTCGGCGAAAGAGTAGGGTTAGGACCAGATACCGGGTTATGACTGCGGCTGCGAGAGGGATGCCGAGGAATACGGCTACCGAGATCGCTACGGTAGAGTACCGGATCTCGATGTTGGATCGAGAGATCACGTTAATGTAGAAGACTGCGAGTGGGGCGAAGAGGATGATTTGGAGAATGGAGTTGAGGGCCACGAGCATCGCGCAATAATCTCTGTCACCGGCGGCGAGGTCGGTCCAGATGAGTACCTAAGGATAATATCAGTTTGGTGTATTTGGATGACGTTGGCTCTCGGAATTTACCATAGCTATGCATCGGGCAATTCCAACGAGTATCAAACCCTCGCGGAGTTCGTTCTTATCAGGGAGGAAAGCCCACGATAACCCGACCTATTATTTTGGTTAGAAAAATTACGTTGCTCCTGCCAGGGAAGCAATCTCATACTGACCATTACTATAGGTGCAATTATCCAATTGGCCAATACGCTAAACCCTACTTGAATCCACAATGCCCTCACTTTGATCAATCCCCCAAGTGACTCGTACCGCACTTTGCACAAGATTGGGTACATCATGACCAGTAGTCCAACAGCTATCGGCACTGAGACCTTCACCACACCGAATTCTCCAGCAGTCTGTAGAGCTGGCGCCATTTCGGGCACAAAGTACCCCAGGATGATACCAATCGCCATAGCTAGGAAGATCCATATTGCCAGAAAACGGTCGAGAAAAGATAATTGCTTGAACGCACTGGTTGAGTTATTTTGTGCCGTCGGGGAGCCTGCCGGAGCGATACAGTCTTCGGAGACCTTCTCAGAAGGCATTGGGGCGTTGGCTGCCATATTGTCTATATCTGACCAAAAGTGAAATGGGAAGGCTTAAAAGTTGGAAGATCAGGCAGATGTATAAGAGAAGAGAAGAGCGGCTTTATGCTAGCTGCGTAGAACGGGGTCTACGGGGTTGTCCGAATGGCCCCGGTATATCGGAAGTGAATGTCACGACAGACGAATGACTAGGAGCATGTCATTGATATTCAAACTTTAGAAAAAATATATTAAAATCCCCAACTGTTATTATTTATTTATTCCGACAGAGCCACTCGGCATCTTCCACTGAGTCGATGACAGGCTGCTCAACGCCCATTGGTCGACAGTGACATTCAACCCTAGGAACGGATTTCCCGGATCCTGGTATTGGTTGACCGGCATGAAGAACCAAATCTGACAATTGGGCGCTGTACCAATTCCGTGGTACCGTACTCGAGTACGCTTGGCAGTGGCACCTTCTTCTCCCAGACCTTATCATCGATTTCGAAAAGGCCTTCAGTTGTCAGCTCTCCAACTTTCTTCAATTTTTTTTACCTCGACACTAGGGCAGGGGCGGCTCCGATTGGCTTTCTAACTGAGAGAGGTAAGGTTCATCGCTAAAAGTATGAAAGTAGGTTGTGGAAAATTCCATTCTAGGTAAAGGAGAGAGAAAAAAAGATCTAGGAGAAGCGCTTTTCGAAATCAATAACATTCATCTTTCGGGAAATTCTGAGACCTCCAGCATCGCTTTTGCTCCGATACAGTAGAAGAAGTCCTAGAGCACAAAGGCTTGGCAGGCGTGACGACGGAAATTTCGTCGCAGCAGAGGAGGAAAGCACTTGAGTGGTGAAGAGAGTTGAGGTGTTCAATGAGCGGTTCTCCACCGACAAGATAGACTAAATACAGGAAGAGAGCACACTCAAGAGAGAAAAACTCCCACAACAGGAAAAGCTCGCACAACTACAGTCACCACCCTTCTGCTAGTCGTGCCCTAGACTAACTATCGTACCCTATCATACCCTAACAACTACTTGTACTGGATTATATCTACTAAGCACTCGGTAAAGACAATTCAAGCAATATGATAAACGAATCATCCCAATAACTAGATTAGTTATAAAGTTCTTAAGATTTGATTTAGTGAAGAGGAGAATGATTCAGTAAGCAGTAAATAGGAGTGCCAGAGAAATGGGACCTCATTTAGGATGCAGCACCCATGGCCTCTAATACAGTATTTATTTTTACCCATATCTCTTCTTTTTTATTACAATAACTTGTCCCCGCTTGCCGTTTTTAGGGTTTATTGGCATTGCCATTCGGTATGGGGCTCAGTGCCTGAATATAAAAGATGCCCACTCAAAGGGACCTCAACGCCCACCCATCCCCGCACCTCACCTTTACCGTCACTATCATCAGCGCCAAAACTAACCAAGGCACTCTTTCTCACCCAACATACCAGTACCCATTTGACCATGTCTACATCCGAACAGCAGCCCTGGCACGCCGCCTATCCGAAGGCAGTCTCAGAGGCGGTCTTCCTCCCTCGCTCCACTGTCCTAGAATGGTTCTCGTCGGAAGACAAGCTTCCGGGAAAGCACTTTGTCCTAGTTGACCTTCGTCGGAACGATCATGAGGTCGATCCCCTCCAATTAACTCCCCTGATACATAATGAATCAACAGTATATTGGCTCTTTTATTTTTTAGAAAAACTAATGTCTAGCAGGGAGGAACCATTCAAACCTCCATAAACCTTCCCGCTCAAAGCATGCACCCCTCCATCCCAACTCTCTACACCTTATTCTCCTCAGCGGGTGTCTCAGCCGTTGTCTTTTACTGTGGTATGTCATAAATGCCCCGACCCCCGCACCCGAAAGAGGGGTTAACGCAAGCAAATAGGATCATCTCAAGGAAGAGGGTCCAGGGCGGCTTCTTGGATGCAGGATTATATTAATGAGAAGGGGGACAAGAATATGAAGAGTTTTGCGCTGGAAGGTGGGATTAAAGGATGGGTTAAAGAAGGAGGAAAGTTGTTGGAGATGATAGATGGATATGAAGAGGAGGTTTGGAAAAAGTTCGCTTAGAGGTGCCGGTACGATGCAATTAAGGCGCATTAAGGAGCATTGGAGGTATGGAGGGTTGCTATGCAGGAATCGGTTACCAATATTATGGTAATAGAGCACCGCGACTTACCAATTCAGGACTCTTGTTGTCCCTATCTCTTTGTGGGCTATCATTGATATATGGACGATAAGGGGGGGGGCTTCCGTGTGCTCTCCTTTGAACTCAATTCTCCAAATTCCCATTAGGAAGACCCGACATGTGCCTATCGTGCTTTTAGAAACGCTAATCCAAGCCTTAATACCCATACCCCAAATCATGTTGTTTGGGCCGAGATGCCTATAAATTAACCTTCATACCGCACACTAATACAGATAGTTCCTTATACCTAAGGGTCTGACTGGCAAACAAAGAACCGCTACGTTTTGTGGCCGTTTCTGCTGTCGAAATGGCATTCTCCCCGTTTTGAAGCGGAAGGGAAACGGTGATTTGTATGGAGGAACGGAACGGAAGCGCTGTATATCTCTAGCAGACCCTAAGTATTTTCGCCCACAGTCTTCCCTTGATAGGATTAGAGTACCGGTATCTCCTTGTCTTAACCGATACAAAGATCAGGCAACATCCACAACCGTACCATATGTTCATCAATGGCAAGCCCGAGTCTATCCATATTGAACAAAATTTCAGTCAAGGTACAGGGCCTACTAAAAGTTATTTTGAGCTTCAGCAGTATTATTAGGGGGCTCCATTGATTCATGTCACTTACTTAGGGCCCAAGAGCGTCGTAGATACTAGCCCCGGTTATGAGAGGTCATAGCATAGAACTAGAGCTCACATTTAAGTGTGAAATTGTAAGTATATGAATCATGAAAGGAAAATACAGGGTTATAAACATGCATTAATCACTTAACTCAAGAGCCAGGCTAATGCAGTGGCCTTATCTCATGTTACCACAGTACAACTATCTCTTCTCTTCATGTTGAGAATTCAGATAGGTCCTATTCTATTTGGTTGCGCTAACAGTATTTTAAGATTGAATATTCAATGCATTCAAAAGTTCACGGGGGGGGCCATAAGAGCTTGCTCTCTTTACGTTGTGGAACAACCTTTGCCGTTCGTGGGTAGAGTATTCCGGATAGACTCTGAGAAATTTTGTGCAGCTAACTTTGCCTCAACTCGGCACCAGCGTATTTCCCGAGAAGTGCGCATTTCCTGGGCAAGGCTGAATGACGAGTGATCGAATGTGATTCCCCACTGGTAAACCTAGCTCTTCACAACAGCCAGAATGGTTTGTGGGGGCTTCTTGTGCCCCTCTTTCGCTAACCCATGGAAGAGAGTGATATATTCTGACAAATTTTCGGGCATTGACTGAGCCACCTGTCCCGATTCTTGTGCTAACGTCTACAGCCCAGAAGAGCACTAGGAGCCCAAAGCATTCATGAGCCTCTCAAGCCAAATTTAATAAGTTAGACCCATCCTGTTCATTGAGACCACCTTTTACAAAATCCTCCTAACTGATCTAATCCGGGGCGTTACCGCCATCCGAAGTCCCTGCTGCCCTCCATCCCTCCCAGCATTAGGGCTAAACTCCTTCCCGGTATGTCCCAGCTCCCTGCTCCATCCTACTATGCGTATCCACCCCAACCCTCTCGGCTTCAGCATCCATGGGTAGCTCGTCTCCCGTAGCTTTGATGACGCCCCCGGTGCCCCACTCTCGTCATGTCCGCTCGGCATCGCTGTCTCCCTGCTTAGAATAGCTTGATCTTGCAGCTCCGTGAGTGCGGTTCTTACAAAACCCGCTTTCGTGGTGGTGCCCTTGTTGGGCTTTGGGGGGCACTCTAGACCCTGGCATCGGGGGGGGGGTTCTTGGTACAGTGGATACCATGTCTTCGAGCTTTCCGCTGAGGCGACAGTCGAACATTTTGCTTATAGGCGATAGTAGTAACGGCGGTTTTTAGGACCGGGCCAAAGGGGGCGGGCGTTCAGGTTAGGGCGTTCTTGCAGACTGGGGAGATTCTATGGAGCTTTTTTTTGTACTCCAGTATTAAAAGATTATAGCCTCCACGGCGTTGAAGGCGTTCGTGCTTAAGGGCGAGGGGTAAGCTTGAGCATTTTTTGCCCGTAAGTAATCACTGTTTCGCGCAAAAGAGTACACAAGTACCGTACCTCATACATCTGTACAAATTATGCCAACAGCGTGAACATTCACAGTAAGCAAAGAACGAATTCAGCGCCCCATACTACCAGTTAACCCCCCTGCGATATAAGCAACCCAGCTCAGGTCACCCAAATCCAACTGAGATCTTCAAAAACCATCAATGTGATAGTGAAACAGAAATATCGCAAAAGCTCACCACACGCCGCCAGAAAACACGAAAGAAAAAAAGACTCTCTCCTACGAAGCATATCATACGCTCCTCCTGCTCAGCCGAGCTTTTCTCGCCCAGAAAAAAGAAGAAAAGAAGAATGACAAAACATCCCCACTACAAACCTAACGCTAGGTTATCAAGTTACAAGATAGTGTCCCTACGATCCCCGGTGAAGAGTTAGTTACAATATGTCTTCCAGCTCATCATGCCGCCGATGAGCGGAGGAGAAATACAGCTCTGTCAGGCTCCGCTTGAACGTCCCCTCGCGATGCCCAATTCTTTTTTTCCCTCCCCTCTGCGCGTGAAACGAGCGATGGAGTATCCCCCATAACTTACTACCTCCCCGTAATAAATCGGTCGGCGATCGTTGGTTTGGTTGGTTTACCGAAGCTACCGGTGGTGATGTAATCTTCAAGCAGCACCACCTCCAGTATTAGTTTTTCTTTCCTTTTTTCCTTTTACCCCACAAGACACAATGTGTTGTCCGAGACTCAGTTGATCTTCCATTCTTTTATTCATTTCTTCACCGCTCACCCGAGTGATCTCTTATGCTTGTTTCGATGTTTTTGTCGCTGGGGGCACTGTGCTTAGGGTATATTTAACTGCATGAGGCGATCCGGGCAGTTGCCAGCTTCTTGGCGAAGGAACTTTTTATTCCTTCCGCCCCACAGAACAATATCCGGGGCAAAAACAAAGCTTTGGGGAGCCTCATAATTTTATTTATTTATTTTTCCCCTTCTCTGCAGTAACTTGAGGTAGAGTTTGGATCTGTTCCCTGCTAATGATTATTATATAACTAAGCGTTGGCTTTTGCGTTGGTGGTGTAGAGACGCGAATCGGGTTTAGCGGTAATGATCTCGGGATACCAAAGGCCGCAACATTAGGTGGCTGCAGGGGGGGCTTTTTGGATCGACTAATGACTTGCTCGCCTGCTACGATGCCGACATTTAATGTTATTAACTTAAGGATTTGTTGGCTTAAGGTGTTGCGGTGAGCGCACACTGTTCATAAAGTATGTACGGTACTGTACGCAATGCCCAGCGCCATAAATTAACAGCTACGATCAAAGCCCACGTTGTCGTCGTGTTCTCCACTGGTGTGGCTACGATAGAGAGGTGTTTTCTTTCCCCTCTGTTCAAACATGTAATGACAACAGTCCCTTGTTTGCCGGGGAGGGGGTTTAAGTGGATCGTGCTTGCTATTACAGCCCTCCATGAGACTGATGCTACCGGTACTAGAATCGTATAGCTCTGATCTAATACAGCTGTAGTGCGTTGTGCGGACAGTTGTGTAGAAAACCAGGTCATATTTTCCTTTCCATGCTTGCTGTTTCAGAAGCGCTTCGAGGTATTGGGCTTAACTGCCCTCACCTAATGATACGAATTATGTCCTCCTAGCTCAGGTAGAAGGGATGTGTTGGACGAGCAATAAGTATACGATACAAAGCGCCTCTTTCAACCTTTACCTTTATCTCAGGCATTAACATCACCCCAAAGAACCGACTACTGATCATCACAAACCTCAAGCAATGCCACTTGGTACAGCGCAGTGGCATGACATCCTCAATTAGAGCCTCAGGTATGCTGTAAATCGTTTTACCCAGTTTCACCCATGCCAGCTCCTCGCAGTTAGCATCGCTTCATCAATGATAGCAATACACTACTCCTTATTCGATCTATCTGCGGTGTTTGGGTCCGTCCCCTGATAACTGGTGATCGAAAAAAAACAGAAAGAAGAAAAGAAGAAAAGAAACGAAAAAACATTACTGAGGGAAACTTTTCCCATTTTGAGTGCCTCTTACGGCTCCACTCGAGTATGAAACAAGCTGGGGTGGCTGTTTTTGACGATTCTTTGAATACACACAGAATCTCTCATCAGTGACGGAAGAGGTGGGTGTCCTGCAGCGTAGTTCAGATACAGGTACTGGTAGCAGATTTTCAAACAATTCCTTCCCCACAGTCTCAGGTTACATTTGAGGCTCTGTACTGTACAACCTCGGGGAGGAGGGGGGGGGGGTTCCTGCCTATCATAGCTGCGTATATCTATGCAATACCGGCGGTATTGCAGGTCAAGGGTCATCTATTAGAGGCCATCATATAGGATGCCAATAAACCATTGGTACCGTAACTTACAATGCAGCACGCCTGTCCACTACCGTAGCTGATCGTCTTACATAGTTGACCTTTTATCACATTCGAGTTGCAAGGACGATATGCAGCCTTACGCATCAACAGGGACGAGGATCTCAATTTTTACTACTTCTTCCGCTCGCCTACTGAGGAATATTTTTCTAGACGTCATAGAACTTGAGTTATAGGCGGCAGAGCCAACAGCAGTCTTAACTACTAGTACATTACTTGTGGTCGAAATTAACAGAGCCGTTAAGGGATTGTCATGAGAAACCGGAGAAGCGGAAGACCAAATCTCCTCCGAAATCAAATAAACTCTTGTAGTAAAATTTGTTGTCCCCGATAACGAGCCCAGGCTTTCAGCACTCTGGCTGTGAATACTCAGCTGCTACCCGGTCGTGTATTCCAGAGGCATGAAAGCCTAGCACTACTATCAACTACTCGAGTAGAAAAAAAAATCCATCGTCCACGCCGTCAATTGCCTTCGACCGATAATTCCCCCAGCCCTAACAGTTGGGGTCGTCTTCTACAAATTCTCAAAAGTTTCGAGAATACAAAATGTCAGCATACCGCTGGAGATGGCATACGACGTATCTACCATCGTTGCGCCCAACCAGAGGCAAACAGGAATACGGAGGTTAGGCTTTAGCACTAGCATAACTTAAGAGCCCCGGAAGGTATCTTGTCAGGCAGAAAGAGTACTATTGGTTGATCTCATAATAACCACAGCCGACAAAACATCAGAACAGAAAATGGGATGACAATGCACGCAAAACAGTAAATACGGCAGAAAACTCCCCAGATGTTAAGATAATCGCTTTAGACAGGACTCCTTGGAAAATGCTAGAGAGCAAAAACGATCATTGATGATAGGCACCCAACATTAACTGAAATGCAGAGAATAATAACAATAAAGATAATAATAATACTGCTAATAAGGGCGGGTCAGGTGTTGGGCAAAAAAAAAAGGTACCGAAAGACATCCGAAAGTAAGAAAAAGAAACGAAGCTAGAAAGAACCTGCTTTTGCTGATCAGGCACGGGTACTGTGTCATCTGCCTAAGGATTAGGAAAATCGTAACTCTCAGGTTCAGGAAATTTAGAATCATGGTATATTTCCACAACCACAATTCGCCCCGGGTGTTCCCTCTCCTTGACTATGAAGATAGGTTAGTTATATATCGAATAAAAAAGTTTAAAAAAAAACATCCAGGGGAAGATAGAGACGCACCATCAGGACTCCTCCAGTGCCGTCCGTTCACAGCATCCGTAAGCTGTAATGGCTGGCTGTCTTTTTCGGTGCTCAGAGCTATAAGAGCCCAGAATATTGCAGGATTACCGGCAGCTTGTAGTGCCGGTACATCACTGCACTCTGAGATATTGGAGGCGCCTGCCAGAACCCTCAACCAGGAAACCTGGGTGTTTATTTTTGGTTTGACTGTCTCGCAGACATACTCCAATGTGCATTTGCCATCAGAGACATCACACCTCAACTCCCGCCACTCACACCCATACCCCTCCTCACCTGGAACCGACCAATCGCTAGGCGCGACATGAAGGGACTTTTGATGAAAAATACGTTGGGCACTTAGGACTGTCACCGCCATCCGAGGGGTTTGGTGCCCAATGTCGTAACGGGATTCGACCAATCTGTTGTTGGAGTAGCAGTAGAAATTTGTTGAGAGCAATTGCTCGAGCTGTCCACGGGGGGGGCACTTGGGAATGGTGTGGCCATATTCTCTGATGCGAATATAGTACGGAACACCCTGAAAATCAATCAAAATGCGTACCTCAACACTGGTGTAAGGGTTTTACCATTATCGAGGATGCACCAGTTGAGAATAAGTTGTGAAAGGGGAGATGTTTAGGGAGGAAGGCTTTGTAGGAATGAAGTGTGGGTATTGTTATCAGTTGTCAATACCTGGTGAGCGAGTTTTACTTTATACTAAGGATCCTGAGTTCTGTGTAGAGCCGCATAAGCTCGGTGTGGTATAAGTTAAGTTATGGTGTGTCTGCGAAAAATATACGGCACGCGTCTCTCAATGTGCTGCACCACGCACTGGGCGGGATGTTGGGGGGGAAAATCAGGAATACGATCCTTTAACGTGGCCGGATCCATGAAGCTATTCTACTGGAAGGACAAGTCCACAAGAAAGTCACGTAAGAATTCCGGGATCGGGGGATTTCATGAAAAGGTGGCGAGAGCGGACGGAGGAGGGGATCACACCGTTGTTGTGTCTTGTCGGTGTCCGTCTTCCGCTCCTTGCCAAAAGTAACTTGTGTTCTTTATTTGAGGATTGTCGGAGGGTGCAGTGTTGACATGAACCAGCTGTCGTACTGTAATAAAAGGGTGACTCTACATGGCACATTGACGCGGGATTCATATCATCCGCATCCAAACCGTACGATTATACTAGTGGGAGCTTCTTCTATTGTCAACTCACATTCACTCTACTAACGCATGATGGATGAAAGACTGTTATCCCATGGCCCCAGCGACGATGATAAAGAGGTACCTCTTCTCGTCAACACTCTTACAAACAACCTTCAAACATATGGAATGTTTTGGGGGGCCAATTGTAAGCAAATGAAAAGCTATACTTGTTTGCTGGAAAATACGGAGGCAGCCCTCCCAACTCATCTCTTCCCCGGGCCTACGGCACCTAGAACGATTCGCGGACTGGGGTTATTCAGGAGTTTATTAGACCGGAGAAGGTGAAGCGTGCTTCTTTTGGTGCTGGTGCTGTAACGGAACACATGGGAGTGGGATATTACCTAGGAGGGTGCGCTAGGCCCAGAATGTTGTTGGATGAAGTGGGGATAAATATACTATTCCGGGCTTGACATCCTTCGGCATGTTAAGAAAAAAAGTGTCTTCCGAGTGGCAGCGGGCCCGCCGGAGATCCATGAGTCGAAGATGTGCATCTCAATGTATCCATAGATAACGGGCTTCTGATTCCCGAAGCTATAATGCGAAGAGCGGGAGAGATCTAGTGGATGTATGTCCCACATTTACCAAATTTCGGGATCCCTTTTCACACTATCTAAATAGGCACCAACGAACGAGATTTATGTCTACGACGCTAATCGGAAAGTTTGGCATTATGTGATACACCAGGAGAAACCCAGAATCGCGAGGGCATTTCCATAATGGTGTCGCCTCGTCTTCCAATGCAAGCTCCCATCCTGGGGGCAATCTCCGGGGGGATGTATGTGAAAGCTAAATCTAACAGACGCATACCGCAAGTACTCAAATAGAAGAAAAATGAGCTAGGACGTTGGAATTTCCCTTCTCAGCTACGCGGGGGGGAAACACCGCAAACTCAGCCCTCGATTAAGACAAAATAAAAGGAATATGCACCACGCATTACTAGGAGAGGCAACTGCTACGTCCATGCACATTTTTCTTCTCTTCGAGTTTTTACGGTAGTTATATTATAGCGTTGCTTCTACAAGTCCTAGGGATAAGGGATTTGGTGATATCTGGGTTCTCACTATGCCAGGTTAGCCCTGATAACCCCCCTAGGCTAAACAGAACTCTACCTTTAACGATGCTCTAGCTTTTGGTGGGTCAAATGGTAGGTGCGTAAGCCTCCAAACGTTCATAATAATAACTTCAGTTGTGATGTCCTCAAGAAAGGCCAAACGGTCGCCCTAAGTGGGGCATTCCCGCAGGCGGCAATGTTTGATGCGCCTGCAGCCTAGGGCGCCCATAATATGGATATGGGCCAGGTAAACCCGGAATGAGCAAAATTGTATGGCTACAGGAAGAATTTGTCGACTTATTCCACCTCGCAAAACATTATCGATATCGCTGGGGGAAAGCAAGTAGCCCCAGGAGCTCGTTGCGAAGTTTTTTCCCCCATCCTGACTCTATGGCATAGTCCTCCCGGAAGCACCACTGATGCATCACCAGTCGATGGTTTCAACTCCTCCGACCTGACCCTCTTCTCTCAGAGACAGCGTTCCCACACAACGACCTACCGGGCCCCAGGATCCAGCAGAAGCAAGAGGGTCGCTAATCGCAATCATTGTGCACGCTTTCCAAGAACCCGAACACCCAGTTAGCAGGTTTTCCAGGCCATACTTTCACCAGAGAACCGGTTCCCGGCCCTAGTTTACCGGCCCCAACCCCAGCGCGATTTTGCCGCTATGTCCTAGGGCCGCTTCCACCAGTCCGTGGTCCGGTGGTCCATTCATCGTCGCATAGAGGTGATGATATATTACCAAACCCCCAAGGTCGGCAAGATCACCCCCACATTTTGAATTCCACGGCAAGAATCCATTGGCTGCAGACTTCCCCAGCAGACCCTCATCACCAATGCACGACGAGAAGGAGACCACCACCACGGGATCCCGAGCCAAAGTCAAGCAGAACACACCCCGTGACATCTGAGAAAAGACGAAAACATTCTAAGTGGAATGAACAAGGGGTACAAGGAAGGCAGAAAGACGTTTGTGTCTCCCTCCAGCTCCGGCCAAAATCCCTTCTTGATTGGAAGAAAGTTGCTGCAGTCAGACACACCCTCCTTCAGCCCCGTTTCTATGAGAATGCCGTAGGCAGATAAAGGAAGGGTGGGGGGGAGGATATTTGTATTATTATACGGCACTTCACTGTATCTTAGACGCCTATTTGTGATTTCGCGTTGGTGTGTAGTGCGTGGATAGATAGTAGGGCACTATAATATTATTTCTTTGCATACCCTAGGCCCTAATCATGAAGACTCACTCGGGAAAATCAATTTTACTCCGTGTTTTTTGGATTTATGGTGAGGGTTTTGTATTTCCTTCCCTGGGAGCTAGGACGAGAAGCGAAGGGTCTTGGTAGATGGCAATCGGGGTATCATACATGCAGTGTGTTGTAGATCGGATTATAACATTATTAAATTTCTAGACAGTAAAAGTCATTAATGCCACAACCTTGAACGGAATATACATGTGATGCAGCTCCCTCTCCTCCACGCTATATTGCTACCCCCGCCCACAGTAGTTTTTGTGCGCTCGTGATTTCATGCAGTTTTTCAATCCGTCTTGCTACTCATCCCACAGTAATTTTTGTTGGTACCTACTCGAGTAGATGCAAATAGTAGACTTTATTTGCCTGCATCAGTATTACATAAAGCATTCATATAAACACGTCTTACATACCTAAAGTGAATCATGGTCAGCTAGTAGTATAGGGAAACAGATGGAAGAAGAAAGCAAATCGGAAGTACATCTCCAGACTAATTATAGGACTTTTTACACATTCAAGCTTACTTACTGGAGGAGGAGCTACCCACACCTTCATCTCATACCCGCACTTAGCTGCAGTAAATCGGGAATAACAGCACTCAGATTACCATACCCTCTCCACAGTCCCATTGCTCAACTATCCAGCTACTAGTCTTATATTTATGTTGCCTCGGCTTGTGAAGACAATTGGCTCCTGACAGCTCGAATGGGCACAGTATTCATACTTCCTCACTCGTTATTTCCCTACTCCCTGCTCAGAAAAACACTAACTAGCCCTTCCTTTGGCGCTCTGGATATTCTTACGTCCACTAGATGGCCATCCCCATCTCCCCCTTTTGTGGCTGCCATCGCTTGGAAGCGGCGGACGGAATACACTAGGCACTGCGCAAACCGGTCCCATGTGAAGAATGCCCCTTCGTTTTTTTTGTTTTGCCGGTATCCTTTCCGGCGCAAATCACTGCCCTGATATCTCGGTCTGTGGTTCACAGGTCTTTTATCTAAGATCTTAACTGAATATCTACGGCTCGGCTGGCTGTCGGCAAGACCACGCCAATCCCAAGCCAGGGCAGCCCTGGCAGTCTAGGTGGTCCAAAAAGTATTTTAGGGGGGAATCGAGGTGTAAAATCCCTGACCCTTGTTTGTCGAAGGAAAGCCCTGTATTTCTACCCAGGTAGAGCTATAGAACCTGCTGGTAGTTGGGGGAACTTGTAAAATATGGAGCCTAGCGAGTCATTATTCATAGAGAGCTAGGTTGGCATATCATTATCCAAGCTCGTAGATCCCATGGGCCGTACTGTACGGTGGTTATATAAAGCGACATGAACTTTGGCAGCGCCACGAGCCACCGGATTTAATAAAATGAATTTGGCAGCACCACGATACCGGATTCGTCATCTGCTCCCCTGATCGTGAATTCCTATAATTCTTCGCTATCAACTGGCCTGGTGGGGGGGGGTCCCTTTGAAATCAAACCACCCTTTCATTTGGCGGGCCGCCCCACAACATGCGTTACCATCATTAGGGTCATCCAGACCCCTTGTTAATTGGGCCTGGAGCGATCCCAATACCCCTACCCCCACAGCACCGACAGTGCTACCGACCGGGAGGGGTGGGGGTCAAGGAGCCCAACTAACAAAAAGCCCACCTCTTTCGGCTCTCACCCCAGAAGCACCAGGACAAGCACTGGGTTGCAAGATGTGAGATACAACACCGAAGTAGATTTACACACTTCCGCTCCCACAAGTACCCCATGTTATGTAACACTCATCCGCCAGACAAACCGAGTATCGTCCTACCAGCGCAATATAAGCATAAAATCCCTTGACGAATAAGCAGGGCTGTGTCGGGCGTAGGGATAGATAATCTGCGGAATTTATTTGGCAAATATAGCAACTGAGTCCTCGGTGTTAGATCTTGTGAGCTAAATTCGATATTAGTTTAATATTCTAGAATCCCATGGGTGCCAGAAAGTGAAAGAGAGCCATTCCCCCTTTCGGATCACCACTATCACTCGGGTCCTTGCTTCAAGAATTGCCTGGCATGTATGAAGGAAGGGGATCCTGCCCAAGTCAATGACTTTAGTGTTTAGTTAGCCCCCAGCGCATCTCCCATCCGCTTTCCCTTATTCAAGTGGCCACGGGAATTTTAATCAATCATTCAGGAAGCTCTCGCAGTGAACCAGCACAACAAAGCAGTCAAGCCTATAGATGAACGGACGAAAGGGTAGACAAAAACTATCCAAATCACCAGAGCCCAATTCAATTCGGCGGTATAGTCCGACAATAATAGTAAAGCTCTCAAAACCGATCCCTAAATTCGAAACTCCCTATTCCAAATATTTACTCGAGTACGTAATCGAACACGGGCAGGTCCATCTCTGTTCTGCAAAGTACTGAATATCTCTCGACCTATTATTAGTATAGCACTCCTGTGCAAATGAATGAGCACTCAACCCGTGAGTGATAGATCTTCAGCGGACTACCGGTAACACCTATGGCAGCTTAAAAATAGGTTACGTGGTAGTATTGTTTCTCCCACTCTTTTCTTTTACTCTGTTGCTTCCTCACCACCCCCTACCTCACACTTCATTTTACTGGACAATGCGGTACCGGTACGAGTGCAGTAGCACCGGTAGCAGTGCGGTAGCCACGAGAGCGAGAGACACAAATCCAACCATCCACACCCAGCAACTGAATTTCTCTTGGAAAAAATTTCATGCCCAAATCCATCCCTTATTGTCAGAGGCCTACAAAAAAGCAAAGTAACGGGACAACTTCCTCCCCGGAGGTACCGGTAGCATCTAACGAGGGGCTGAGTGCTCGCAGCAAGCGAGAAGCATCGGAAAGCAGGGGCAGGGAATTTGTGCTCGGGTGTGGGCTCTCAGATGCGCACTGATTTTTCACCATATATTACTTTGTGGATCCATTTTATCGGATACAACAAGTACAGTACGGTACCGTACTCGAGTACCGTACTCGAGTACCGTACCTCTTGCCTGCTAGGGATATCGCAAAGGAGAAAAAAAAAAGAAATCCCACCTGAGTTTCAAGAACCCCGTTCCCGCGGCTGCGCATTTCTTCCACGCAAGTACTGGTAGGGCACCATTGGTGGACCATTCCATCGCTGTTCCTTTTGTGCTTTTTGCCCATAAACAAACCAAACTTCAATAACCGGCAAATGAAAAGCGGCTCTTGGTTCTCCACCGTTGACCACTCCCGGGTGCGGTTTGGCGAACCTCGGCTTCCTCCGCTAATACTCTCCGACCGGCTGGCAAAACAATGGCGTTGACGGGAAGTGCACACAACACTAGCTAAAACTTGACCCATAACGCCGCACACGGGATAAACACCTCCCCAGAATGCCGCTCTCCAGAATGCCGCTCCCCAGAGCGGCGATATGACAACCGCTGCGGTAAGATGTCCATGCAGCGGTAAGATATCCACGTACCAGGAGGTGGAAATAGGGATGAATGCACGTTCCCGCTCTCGATTGGCGAATACAGCACAAGTACCGTACGAGTACGCTCGGCGCTCTCCAACAAGCGGGCCGGTTGAGCATAGGGTCGGGCATTCGTACCCACTTGAATGAGTCAGGTCCCCCACACCCGGTCCTGTAGCTGTGGCCTCTGACAGGTGAGCCTCTCCCTGGGGCCTCCGAGCTGCCCTTGCTGGCAGGACCGGCACTCTCCAGTTCCACCTTGTCTTATGCTCGTGTTGAGGGGGGTTTTTTTCCTTGCAGTGTTCCCCCCCCCTTCCGAGGGAGGGAATTTTGGACGTCTTGCTCGCAGCGCTACTGTAGGTTCAATTTTGCGATTTAATATGGCACTCGGGGATTTCTAAAATACTGGTATGATGAATTGGCTCCAAGATTCCCCAACTTACCCCTAAACACTCAAATCTTGGGGCCAATTCATCCAAATACTTTATGAATCGCCAAGTACGGTAGGCCATGAATTTGCAGAGCTTCTCTGGCTCGCCGGGTTTGCACCCCTTACAGTTGGCGTGAATTAGTTCAAATCCCAAAATGGGGGGGGCTGTTTCAAGTGGTAGTACTCGAATAGTTAAGGTTTAGTCATTGCTTGCCTTGATATGGCAGCTTCTGTGCAACACCGCGCAGTGAGCACGGTAGAGAATTGAATTCTGTATGCATGTGAGCATGAGTAAAGACGAAGGCTATTGGGGAAGTGCCCTCGCAAAGGCGGTTTTCTGGCTAACTGAATGAGGAGTTGGAAGCGAAATAAGTTGGCAAGCAGGGGCAGAAACCAGGGTAGTTGGAGCGAATCATTGACCGATTTCTGAATGAATGAATGAGTGTGGACTTTCTTTATCTGATGCGTAGATACGCAATGTTTCGAGCTACGAATACCGTATAATGTGTCTATCGTTGCCAGTCTACCATACGGAGGTACAGCGCCTAAGTTTTGTATGTTCCACAAGCGAGGTTTGCGGCTCTTACACCTTGTGGAACGTACAAAACTTAGGAGCTGTACCTCCGTAATGATATGGAGTCGGGGGGGAGCGGGCAGGGGATTCAGACATTAGCACTATCTGGTACTGACTGTACCGTACTGTACTGTACTGTACGTGTGCTCGAGTACAGTAATTCAGTTACTTTTTTGTTAATAAATTCCCTGCCAAGGAGGCTTGTTTTCTTTCTTTTCTCAACCGCATTGTTCCCCATCTAACTTAGGGCATGGTAAATAATAGTATCATACGAGCACAGTAATTTAAGGAGCTGTTATTGTGCCGTGGTAAACATACCGTAGGGCTAGAACATTCGACCCGCGTGCTGAATTCGATGAGGACGGGCCGTGGGAATTGCCCATCGGAATCTGAGTCTACGGCTGGGTTTCGAAAAATCTCAGGATGAAACTTGACCGTGTCACGTGCGGGAAGAGCATACGGTAGAAGGAAACAGTGATTATTGCCAGTACCGTAGACAGAGAGTTAGGGTCCGTAATGCAAGACAACTGACTACGGTACAGCTGCCAAACTGCCGTAACTTCCAAACTGAACTCACCAGCAGTGATCCAACCGTACCCTTAACACATAAAAAGCTCACAAAGAAGAAGAAAAATAAGGGGGAGGGCTGACAAGATGTAACTTAGGACGCTGTGCGGGGCACGGGGAAAAGCTGCCATAGAGGCAGTGGTTGGCGTACTGTACAAGTGTCGGGCGGAACATGGGTCATATCGTCTCGTAAGGTAAGCACCCCCCGCCGTCACAGGCTCGAAAAAAGAGTTTTCCTGGAGGCAGTCTGCAGTACTTACACACCTGATTTTACTGTGGACGCTGCTGTGTACAGTCACAACCGGGGGCATGGCGAAACTGGACGGGTGGCGAACAGGGAATAATTCTTAGTAATTTTTCGTAACCCTAACCTCAGGGAATCAATTTTTGCCCATGAAGTATCCCTGTTCGCCACC
>Ga0307509_10004058_pt1 | contig 21480 bp, 24 predicted proteins | sample 10_EM_MG_FD_202245 | JGI IMG/M metagenome (GOLD analysis project Ga0307509, IMG submission 202245) | Populus trichocarpa ectomycorrhiza microbial communities from riparian zone in the Pacific Northwest, United States - 10_EM | ecosystem: Host-associated > Plants > Roots > Unclassified | place... | reverse complement strand
TTTTTTTCCCGCAGCATCGCATGGCTGTTGATATTGGAAAACAAGAATGGATCTGGCCTTCCGATCCACTCAACGTACTCACCAACACTCAGCATTCTAGGACAACTATGGTAAATCCGTCTGCAAATATGACTTCCATTTATCTCCCACCCACATCGAAGTTCAGTTGTCATATCATGCGCGCTCTCATAATCGCTGTTCTCTCCCACACCTGTCAGAGTGTACTGTACCTCTCAGACTACCGGGCCACTGGCGGCCAGGTGTCGACGGAGAGCTGAGCTGAGTTGTAACTCAGGTAACTCTTGTGTGCCAGAGTCAACCCTGAGGCCTGAGGCCTGATGTCACGTTCGAGTTGCGCGTCGGCCAATCGAAGTTTCCAGCCAGACTTCACAATTTGACAAGGGCGGTTCAATCTCGGTTCCATCAATTCGTTACTCGGTGGGGCTGGGCAAACACTGGGCAAATTAACAATCAACTATCCTAATTTGTCCAGCATCGCTCCACACCTAATGCAGCACCATCCATGGTCGACTCTGGTGTAAATGTCAATTAGAGATGAGAGTAGGTTCGTAACCCAACAACTCCGAGTTGGCGCAACTCATTAGATCCAGGTCCAGGTCATGCCCCACCGTATTGTTGTTATCTTGTCCGTGTCGGGGTTCCTGGAAAATACAGCGCCGAACCGCTGTAGTGCCATCTTCCTTAGTTTGGACTAGGAGGTCAACCCATCCGGGAAGAAACATTGACCTACTGTAGAAGGACGTCCTGGTGACTACTATGGGCCACATCACCGCCCGTTCGCGCGTTCCGTAAACCCAATGCCATCGAATATAAACTCCTCGACTTCTCGAAGACCAGGTGCGACCTTCGTCCACTCGTTCACTCCCCTCTTCAAATGTCGACCAATCCGAGTCAGCTCCCATTTGGACACCGCACTGGCGTCTTTATTCTGGCCGAAATCTCCGCGATTTCGGCGGCTTCTGTGATTATCCTCTTGGCCTATATCGTGGTACGCTGCCAGTCTGGTCGTATGATCGACGTCCCATAATCCAGCCTTTTGACAGTATAGCGCGGTTACTATTCGCCAAGGCGCGAGGCGCCGATGGAGATTGGAATCCCCAGTCCATCTCTTTCTCCTCAACCAACTGGTGTGTGACCTGATTCAGGCACTCGGTAGGTGATACATTATTGTGTAAGAGAACAAACCTGATGTATACAAGGTGGGCTGATGAATTTGAAGTGGGTCATTGACGGGGTGAGTGATCGCATTCCAAGCTTCCCGTTCTGTATATCGACATCTCAATTGGCACGCCAGAACGTACATCCGGGGGCATTCTGCACAGCACAAGGTATGCACGCCTTCGCTCCCCAGGAAATGTCCCGTGAAACATATGCCGTTGTAGGTCTCATCAAGCAACTTGCAGATGTGGGGACCGCGCTCTCGTGAGTGATTGCGTAACTCGATATATGCCATGCCTAACATTGGGTATCCTCTTCAGGGCAGGAGTAAGTTGTTGTGAACTGAATCATTCCGTTCGAAAGATCGTGACGAAGGACCCATAGAACGTTGCTATCTACACATTCAGCACACTCATACTCAAGCGTCGGCCCGATACAAATATGCCTCGTGCTCTACTCATCGTTGCTAGCATTTGGATCGCCATCATCCTCATTGTGGCTATCAACATCGGTATTAATGGAGCCTCACACTTTTATGGACCCACAGGACCTTGTGAGTCTACTTCTTTCATCATTGAACATGGAAACTGATTCTTCTTTGAAGGGTGTTGGATACAGACGGAATTTTCGGTCCAAAGGACGGTCGCCGACTTCATGTGGATGTGGATCTCGGCATTCTCAAGCTTGCTGGCATACATAGCCGTATTTCTTGTGCTGGGGGGTTACATTGCAGTGGAAGGATGGCGCATTCAATGGACGGCTGGACAAGTAAATCCAATCATTCCCCAGTCTCACGCCCTTGCCTATAAAATGCTTGCGTGAGAATCGCCCTTCTCCCTTCATGCTACGCTCTCATGTTTACTGATTCACTCACAGTTATCCCATCATTTATATCATCACGGCAAGTCCTTTTTTGATTTCTTGACATGCCGGACTGCTCACCTCAGTGCTTTATATAACTAGGTTCTCCCTTTAGCCGCTGCACGATACAACGACTTCGCCAAGAAAAACACACCTTTCGGTGTCGTCGTATTCGCGGATGGTTTTTACTTGTCGTCTGGGTTTCTCAATGTCTTTCTGTACCGGTATACACGGCCCTACCTGCTCCCTCACCGCGTCGACAGTCTCGACGACCCGCCTGAGCCGATGGTACTCCACCAGCAAATAGCAAACACCGGGAACCACCTCACAGGCTCTGTCACCGTCAATAACAGTAACCACCACGCATCTAGGGAGGGCTCGACAGGCAAATCAACTGACTTAGCATACGAGGCTCCAGAAATTGAACGCCACCAGGATGGGACTGACCCAATAATCGCGTCCCCAGGTCGCATCCATCAGGTTTCGGGGGATGGACCAACTAGAGGGGGCGCTGGTAACATATACGATGAGATATGATGTAGTTTTGTTCGCAATGTTTGTCTGTTTTTTATGCTTAGAGTAATTATCATAGCCACGGACATTTGACATTAATTACATTGCTTTCAAGCCTTCGCCCGGCCCGCCAACCGTATAGCACCTTCACACTCGGGCGCTTGATTGTACAACACTGTTAAGTTAGCTCTCACAGGATAGCATCATGGGTGGAACCCACTCAACACCCAAGATAACAGCCCAGGACCGCGCCGTTCTCGAGTATGCATCTTGCACTCTTCTGCTGCACGGCCTCTCTTAGTTGATTCGCCCTCTCAAGTCTCAAAATCCAGCGCGACAAACTGAAACAGTATCAGAAGAGGGTAGGTGCTGCCCTCCCTTCACCCGACGGAGGGGAAACAAACGGCTGGCGGCTTATTCCCCGCTCCGCTTCCTCAGATTCAGGGGATACTGGACCGTGAACAGGAAATCGCCAGGCAGCAGCTGGCTGCGGGTCACAAGGACCGTGCACTGGTCGCACTGCGGAGACGCAAGTACCAGGAAGGATTGCTTGTGAAAACGGACGGCCAACTGGAGAATCTGGAACAGCTGGTTCGTACCCTCATCATCAACCTCCGGATCCCCCTCCCGCCTCGCCTCCAGACCTTACTGACCCACGGCTGTGTAGGTCTCGACAATCGAGTTCTCTCTCATCGAGGTCTCCGTGCTACATGGCCTCAAACAGGGTAACGAAGTTCTCAAGGAAATTCACAAGGAGTTGAACGTAGAGAGCGTGGAGAAGTTGCTGGAGGAAACCGCAGAAGCAAGGGCATACCAAAAGGCGCGTCTCCTTCTGTTGCACGTTCGTCATCACCTTTTCTGAGATATGTTATTCCAGGAAATCGACAACATGCTAACGAACAGTCTCTCCTTGGATGAGGAAGAGGCGGTCCAGGCAGAGCTGAGGGCGCTACAACGAGAAACGGTAAGTTCCTCATTTTTGAGATTGAACCAGGCTAGTCACTATTCGCCACCATCAGTTACGTGCCCACGAAAACGCGGAAATACCGATCACTACACTCCCGGATGCACCCACAGCGGAACCTGTATCTTCAGAACAACAAGGTAAGGGACTATCTTTGCGTTGGTCAGCCACGCTACTGACCACTCAATCAGATGAAAGCCCAAGGCCAGAGGAGAGGACAACAGAGCGGGTTGCGATACCTGCTTGACCCAGCACAGTACTGTATTATACAAGCGAGGATCCCATATCTTAGAAGGACGTTATGATACCAATAGCTGAAACCATTGAGAACAGCGAGATACTAGAAGTTCTCGAACCCCCCGAACCCTAATTTCCTCTTTTTAGGGTGCTCCACTGGGGCGGCAGCAGCAGCAGTTTGTGCTGGCCTCTTCAGGTTGAGGTACTTCCCCACACCACCTAATCCCGATCCTCCTCCATCTGTACCCATAGCACTCTCTGCGCCGAGCTTGACTCCAAACCAATTCACCCCGTCGCCGGGGTTCTTTTCTGTCGTTGCTGGCTGGTTACTAGCAGAGTTCTGCGCCTCCGCTTTTTTCGCGAGTTTCTTCGCCAGCCTAGCTTTGTAGTCATCGAAAGGATCTTGATAGCTGTGTGTCCTTCTTAGCAATGATCACCCGCTGAAGAGATATTGGCCCATACATCACAACCTCTGTAATTTTGACGGGTTTCACCGGCCGATCTGTTCCATCTTTGCGTGGAAGCTTTTCGAGTGTGTCTAGGACATCCTCACCGCCCACGAGCTTGCCGAAAACTGTGTGCTTCTTATCAAGATGGGCAGTGGGTTTGAATGTGATATAGAACTGAGATCTGTAAAGGCTCGCATACCAAGTCCCGCAGAGTAGAAGCAAGCAGGACTGACCCATTCGTGTTCGCACCTTTGTTAGCCATCGCAACTACGCCGCGGCTGTCATGCCGTGCGGCTCCCTTTAAGTCATACTCGTCACGGAATGGAGTGCCCCAGTAGGATTGGCCACCTGAACCTGTACCAGTAGGGTCGCCTGTTTGCACCTACATAGGTCATTATTAAGAAATATGGAGCAGCGGGAACTGGTACCATAAAACCTGGAACCAGGCGATGGAATGAGCAATCATTATACTTCCCCTCACGGGCAAGCATCAAGAAGTTATAACAAGTTTTAGGGGCCTAAATATAATTGTAATTTCGGAGACAAACATGGTGAGACGTTGAAACCACATACCTTTTCGCAGAACAATTCCAAGTTCAAGCCACCCCCCAAACTAGTCACAACCCGGACGTATGCCCGTCGCTTCCCAACGTCCTTCTCCTTGCCTTTCCCTTTCACAGGATTCTGAATGCTTTCGAACATTATTTCCTCCTAAACCGATGATGAGACCAGCAAAGACAACGGTGCCGCGTATACGGACCTCATCCCAGACCAACCTGGCTGTGGCTGTTTGTGGGTCAACAGAAGTCGACGTCAGTGAAGCGCCGGGCGCCCCAGACGAGTATGGAGATATGTTCCCTGGGGCAGGAAGATAAGTAGAGAGTAAGCGGAGAAAGGAGACGAAACGGACAAGGCACAGCTTCTTTCTGAGTCGCAGATACAGGACCTGCTGCCGCTGGTTTGGTAGGAGCAACGACTTTATCTTTTGGGGTTGTTGAAGCTTTTGCAGTGGAAACGGAGGCAGACGGAAGTCCGTGGGGATTCTGGAGTGTAATCACATCCTCTCTGAAAAGTAGGTGAGGAGGTAACCGCCTTACGCAACAGGGAGAACATACTTCTTGAAGCGTACGTCGTTGACGAGGTCAACACCGCCCTTTACACTATCCGCCAAGAAGACATTTCCTGTAGTCGCGATAGCAACAATATGGGAGTGCTCGTTGAAAGGTTTGAACGAGATGGGATCATGATATTCTCCCGAAGCTTTGCGCGCGTAATGAAGTAGAACCAAGTCAGCTGGTGTGAGAGGCTCATTTGTAATTGGGTGGGTGTTATTATGTTGCCTGCATCGAGATATTATCAGGAACTTTGTAGTTTAGTTGGAGAGAACGAACGCACTTCAGCCAAGGGATGACGTTGGTTAGGTCAAAGACGGTTCCTGTTCCGTCTCCATTTCGGGCGCAGACCGGGTGAGAGAACGGCTGGAAGGACAGAGAGCAGCAATCAAAGGGCGTGACGGCAGCTGGGTTAAGACCTTCTGGCTTGCTGGGGCGACACGGGTGTAAGCAGAGGAACAAGACGTGGAAAGAGGTGTCTGCTTACGCTTTAAATCCTGAAGACGAGGCGGTATGCTGCCCGAATAAACCAGAGTGCTCTGCATGGGTTACGTATAGCTTATTCGAATTTCCATGTCCCATGAGGAATATGTGAGCGGTGGATAAGCCTGAGTTGGAGTTTGAGAGATGAAGCTGCACTCAACACGGGTGTCTATTTTCGGCCCGAACCAGCTGGCTTCATGCGTCTTTCCTATCTCAAAGTTATCAGACTCATACTGTAATGTGAGGCAGCAGGTCTCTCTCTTTAATTCATTAGTGAAGTTGACACCCTACTCCAGCTCTCTATAATGTTGGCACATCATGCTTTCAAAGTAGCAGATGTCGTTTCTGGCACACGTCGCGTTACCCGACCACCAATCAAGAGCATTCGTCCGCTGTCTGACTATGCTGCCAAACCATCCCGGAAGAATCAACATGTCTCTTCAAAAGAGTTTAAGAAGGACCGGAATATCCATCGCAAAGGACCCGTTCAAGAACGCTCGCACCCTACACACCTACTCGCGAGCCCCAAAACGACTAGATTTACCGACACGTTCACATCGCTTGGGTCTCCCAACTACATTCCGAACCAACTCCGTTCTTTTCAGTCCAGCATTGTGCAGCGCGACGCCCCATCCGTTCTCCGTATTTGGTGCGGCCTTGAGAAAGACAACCTCCTACATTTATTGGGACCGTCTGACCTCGAGAGTTGTTCTCAATTGGTTATCAACCTCTGTTCCGTAGAGCCCAACTCTTCGTGGAGTGGGCCCTCTAGAACGGCAGTTGGGGAACTCGCTCTTGGTCTGGCAAACAGGCTGTCTACTTCCGCCCTCAGAGCATGTCTCACTGCGTCCATCATCGTAAATGATACTGAGGGCGTCCTTCGACTATACAACCGTTTCCTATCTCAAGTCGAGCACCAGAATGCGTTTGAAGATGACGGCTCGTTCAACAGCGAGGAATCGAACGACGAGCTATTGACAATACCTGCTATTCGTAGTTTCGGTTCTCCTGTCGACAAAGAATTGAGCATTTTCGCGATCATGGCCCACGCCATCCGGGATGACTTCTCTTCTGCGATTCAAATCGGGTTGCATAACAAGTGGAACCTTCCCTCGTTTCATGCGGCTAATACAATTCTGGATTCCTTCGTTCCCACATCCAAGTTTCGACAAAAAGTATTAACATTTCTTAGACATGCCGATGCGGCTAGACTTCTCTCTCGACCACATATCTTCTACAAGCATCTCACCAACTTGGTAGATACCCCAGCAATGCGGTCTTTACAAACCCTGTACGTGACCATGGTCGAAGGTCTATCGGAAAACTATCCGTGGGCTGTTTTGGACTCGGAGTCTCCCTCTGAAGGCCGACCCGTGACCATCCCGGAAAGTATATGGGCGGCATTCATTTCAGCCTTTCTAGACGTCCAACGACTCGATTTGGCAGAATCAGCATGGGACGATATAATCAGATATGGTCACAAACCAGGGCCGGGTGTTTGGGCAGTTCTCATCAAGGGAGTGGGCAAGATGAGGGGTTTAAGGCCTGCTCTCACTCTCTGGCAATCCATGAAAGAGGCATCAGTTTCCCCCGACACCCCTTCATATCATGCTATTATCCAAGTAATGGTCAATGCGAGGCAATGGGAAGATGCGGCAAAGTTCTTCGATGAATTCAGATTGGCCTCTTCTCTTTCGGCAAACCCACAAAGCGAGCCACTATTCAACACCATGATCAGTGCCAACCTTGCTAACTCACGCGAGTTGGATGCACTTGGCCTCCTAGAAGAGATGATCGTTAATGGTCCCCACCCAACCGCCCCTACTTTCAACACACTCCTAACTTACTACTACGACAACGGCGACGTGAAGTCACTGTCGTCAATGTTAAAAAAAATGGCCACTCATGGCGTGTCTGGCGACGTCGCCACATTCTCCATACTTCTCTGTACACTCCTGCAGATTCTTGATCGTGGCAAGGCAATTCAACAGACATTGGCGGTCATGAATCAGCACAAAATCAAACCCAATGTTGCTACGTATACGGCCATTATAACTTCCCTTTTGCAGGAGAAAGACAAGAAGGCCTTGGAAGCTGCCCTTGACCTCCTTCGGACGATGGAAGAATCGGGTGACCCTGCAATAGCACCAAATGTCGTGACTTATACCGCGATCCTGAACGGTGTACACAGCTGGATTGGGAGGGATGACCAGCTCGTCCGAGATTGTTCTGCGCTCATAATACAGAAGATGAAATCACGCCGGGTCAGATTCAACAAGGTGACGTATAACGTGCTTCTCAAGACTTGCTTGGAAAGTCCATCACCCGCAGGTGTCCAAAAGGCACTTCAATTCTATAGGCAGATGCGCCGAGACAAGATATCCTTGACTGGGGACACGTGGCATATCATGCTGCATAGGTTGGCGAGGAGGGGAGAATGGGTGGTGGCTCACGAGGTGCTACGTGATATGCAAGAATCGGGGATAAAGATGACGGATTGGCTAGAGAATGTTGCGGAGGAGGTTTCACGAGGATACACTATATCTAGGCAAAGGTTAGCGTCAACGAGATAGCATCTCTCACAACGTACTCAGCTACGAACGTATTCCTACGCTGCGTGACCTTCTCCACGAAAGAATGATCTCCCCAGACCGAGGCGAACGTAGCGTGCATAGGCTATGGTGTAGAGTGGGATGCAAATGGGGTGTTAAGAAGTAAAAGTATTAAGAACTAACGAACTCACCCCAATAACTCCAACGCCTTCCGAGCCACCTACCCAAGAATGGCAGAAGTACGACCGAGACGACCTGGGCTAGCTGTTCTAAACTTTCCTCCCATTCCTGTTGCGCGAGACGGTACTCTTCGTCGTCTGAGTCATCAGATGAAAAGTAGGAGTCGATGGAGACGACCGAGTCGGGCATTGGAGCTCAATGAGGAATGGTAGGGGGGGTGTGCTTGTCGAGGGATCGGGCCGCAACTGTCGGGCGCCAAGGCCGTCGGTGTCTCGCTGTTGAGCGACTCCAAAACTGGGGTCCTTCCACCTTCCATTCTTCTTGCGACCACCACCACCACTTGCTTACATGCAGCATGGCTACACGCCTTTCTGCTTCACGGCCGCGTCTTGTCGGTCGACCTCTCCTATACTCTATAACCGCTTTTGCCAGTCTCGGGGTGTTTCTCGTAAGTCATGATTTTCACACTCCAATTAGTATTCACACTCCTTTTAGTTCGGATATGATCAAGGGTAATGCGTCATATTTCGAAATTTCGAACGCTTCGAGCTCACACTGTCCCAGTGTAATGTCAGGGATTATAACGGGTCCTCACTTTCGCAAATACTTCAACTCGCCTGGATCACTAGAAATCGGTACCATGGTCGCAGTGCTCGAAATCGGTGCATTCAGTACGTATTCAGCACTGGGAATTCCTTATTGGGTTTTATCTGATGCACACCACAAGTAACGTCCATTGCTGCCGGTCAAATCGGTGACATCTTTGGTAGAAGAGGTACTTTGTTCGCTGGCGCCGTGATTTTCGGCATTGGAGGGGCCGTGCAAACTTTTACAACCGGAATCGTTACCATGGTCATCGGCCGTGTGATCAGCGGACTCGGTGTTGGACTTTTATCGTGAGGTCCCTTAATCCTGGCAAGGTCATGCCCTTACTTAGGCAATACCCTACGCAGGACAATTGTACCGATCTATCAGAGTGAAATATCGCCCCCAAATCACGTGAGTCATACGCATTTGCCTACATGTTAACATGCACGTCATCACGGATCACGGATTCTCACAGCGGGGTGCGTTGGCATGTATGGAGTTCACCGGAAATATCTTCGGTTACGCGTCATCCGTGGTCAGTAATATGTATTTGTACCCTGGCTTGTCAGCTCGCTCATGATATTGCAGTGGTTGGATTACTTCTGCTCGTTTATCGACTCGGACCTTTCATGGCGTATTCCATTGTTTGTTCAGTGCGTCATTGGGGCGATTCTTGCAGCGGGCTCGTTGGTGCTTCCGGAAAGCCCTCGGTTGGTATCATAGCTTATCCATTTCCACCGAAGATTAATGCTCCGCAGCTGGCTCATCGACGTTGACCGCGATGACGAAGGGATGCAGGTCATTGCGGATTTACATGGAGGTGATCCAGAAGACCTCGGTGCAAGAGCAGAATTTCATGAAATCAAGGAGCGAGTCATTTCTGAAGTAATAGTTCTTTCCAGTTGCATGGCTTTGCATGCTGAGCAGCTTGTAGCGTGAAAGTGGGGAAGACCGAACGTACAAAGCAATGTGGAGGAAATATCAGCGACGAATCCTCCTGGCTATGAGTTCGCAGGCATTTGCTCAACTTGTACGTCAACCAATGAGGCCCACGCTGAGACCGCTTGCTGATAGAGCCGCCCCTTACAGAACGGGATCAATGGTAAGATAGACTTGTTGGCCGACTACTGTGACTAATGCTGGTCGTAGTCATTTCTTATTATGCTCGTGAGTGCCAGTTACTCGAGCCGCGATATCTAGCTCACTAATCTCGCTGACAGCGAGAGTTTTCGAAGGTGAGGTTCTGTTCGGCCACACCGACGGCTTGTGATAATAGTGCCAATAGCTGCTGGCTGGGTCGGGCGCGATGCGATTTTAATGGCCGGCGTCAATGCCATTATATACATGCTAAGCACTCTACCGACGTTGGTCTTCGCGACCCCACAGCCTATCGACCAACTGACATGTGTCACACAGGTGGTACCTCGTAGACCGCTGGGGCCGACGCTCCATTCTCATGTCTGGGGCTGTTGTGGTATGTTCCATTCCGCAAGCCCCTCCCGATCTAATTGGTGGCGGTCCAGATGGCCCTTGCTCTGGGCGCAACAGGTTGGTTCATGTACATTGACATCCCTGAGACTCCAAAGGCCGTGGTGGCATGTGTCATCGTATACAATGCGTTCTTTGGTTATAGGTATGTCAGTTACGAACCGTTGTGAACACACTCACAGTACTTCCGTACAGCTGGGGCCCGATTCCGTGGTTGTATCCCCCTGAGGTATTTATAAGACTTCCCTTTTCTTAGTCAGAAGGGCTCACGGGTTAAAGATCCTCCCTCTCACCGTCCGTGCGAAAGGTGTCTCCCTTTCTACGGCGACGAACTGGGCATTCAACTTTTTGGTTGGCGAAGTTACGCCCTACTTGCAAGAAGTGATAACGTGGAGGTTATATCCGATGCATGGGTTTTTCTGTGTTTGTAGCTTTATACTTGGTAAGGAGCAATTCTCATGGGTAAATGGCACAGTCGGACTGACATAAGTGGCTTTGTTCTAGTGTACTTCCGTGCGTGATTGCAGACGACTAAAACCTCTGGTCTGGCATGCTAATTACAATACACCTCTACCAGTCTATCCAGAAACAAAGGGTGTGCCACTAGAAGAGATGGACAGAGTCTTCGGAGAGGGTCAGTTTTTTTCACTTTTCACCGGAAAGGGTTATGCTGACAAAACACCTACAGACGAGCGCGAAGAAGCGCTGGAAAACGAGTCCGAAGTTACCTCTCTTATACCCAATAGCCCCCGGCGGGGTCGGCAGTCTCTTAGCCCACGCAGAAAGGATATGCCAATACGGAGCCGGGCTTGGCTAGACCGCATGCTTGGCCGAGTTAGCACTCGACCTTTGTATGAACCCATTGCAGATAGTGAGGAATAGGAACTCGCGAGGATGGGCGATCCAATACCCAACGATGGACAGGAAGACGAGAACGATGGGTGAAACCAAGTTGCTCCGCCAGACACGAGAGGAGTTTATGTGAATGCTCCTTCCTCTTATCTTTTTGTTCGTCCATCCTCGCTCTCTTACTATACAGTCCACCGTACGAAAAGCAATGATGACAAACAGCAATACTTGTCTTCCACTCGAATCGTCGTTGTACCACGTTCTTGCACACATTGATATCACCTTATCCCCCCTTCTCACACAAGCAGATCAGCCTGGTTACAGCCTTCAGATATGTATACACTGTTGATCGTAATTATAATACATACCCTTTTGCTGTCGCAATGGGTTTTCAGGTGCCCAAACCAAGCCCTGAAACATCGTCGCCAAGTTGCGCGGCTTTCGATCAAGGTAGGCTCAGGTTGGACTTCTGAAGCTTTCTCGGGCACGGGGACGTCGTGTCCAGCCCAGCGATGTGGATGTCGCCACCAGCGCGACTGAAGAGCTCGGGTGAGATGTTGGCCTCACTATCGGTGAAGACAGCGTGGTTGCCTGTTCCTGGGTGCAATGGCGGCTCTGCCACAGTCCAATACGGAGAGCGCGAGACAATGGGAGGTGGGAGTTGGGGAGAGAGGTGGTAGCTTTGGGGAAAGTGTGACGAACACGCGCGGAGTCCACTGGAGAACGTCGCAGGGCACCATGCGCTGGACAGCGGACAGTGAACCCAGTGACGGTGCCATCTTGGGCAGATGAGACGACCGCGGTGACGGCGGCATTGGTCCAGCGAGAGTCGGCATGACTCTGTGGATCCCCAAGGGACTGGAATTACGTGACGTTTAGGCGAGCCGTAACAACGCACCCTTGCGCGGGTGGTACCCTCCGAAGACGCGACTTTGGCATGCGGGGAAGTAGAACCTCTGGATCTTCTCGCCGCAAGCCACGGAGGGCCGGGAATACAATGGGGTCATTCAAGATTGACATCTGCGGCAGCGGCGGCGCTCGGACGATGCCCTTTGAGAAGCCAGTCCTCTCGCGCCTCTTGCCATCAGAATGTAAGCGAGATTCGGAAAGTGAGAACGCGGCGGGCCATCGTATTCCTCGGCGAGCTCTCTATGCAATTCAAAGTATTTGGGCTCCGAGAGACGCGGTTGGTCGCCAATCACGAGCGAGAAGTCCCCCCGTTTTACCAGAAGCGGACGCAAAGAGCGAAGGGGAAGGGTCCAAGAGATGGATGGCCAAGCCAAGTGATAGGCGGATACCTCGGGAACAATGACTATTATTATGATGTTTTGCTGTTTTACCTACGCCAATAATGTTACGTATGACGCACACAACAGGAAAAGCTTCCGACACGACGCGGCTGAACGTTTGTCTGGCTATACTCCCGTCACTTCATGGGCTACCTTCGGCATGGGCTGACATTCGCTCCAAACTACCTCAAAGCAGCACTCTGGCCAAGTAACGTTCGTTTTGCAAGCCAACTTAAGCATGCAGCCCAAGCCTTTCACCAGACAAATGCTTCCAGTTCTCTCCCGTTCGCCGGTCTCGGGCTCTCGCGGTCTGTCCGCCTTGGTCTCAAGTCTGCGTTTTCGGCCGTCACAAAGGCCACCGATGCGCAGGCTACGCTTATACCTGCAATCGTTCAAGGAAAGGACGTTATGATCAAGGGGCATACGGGCAGCGGAAAGTGCGTCGAGTCGTAGTCCTCGTTTCGAATGATCGATCTCACTATGTTCTCAACGGCAGATCCTTCGGGTTGGTCCTGGCTTTGCTCAGTAAATCCTGGAATCCACTTCTCGACGGGAAGCGATCTCATCCCACGTCACTGCTCCTTGTTCCCCACCGCGATCTTGCCCACCAATTTATGTACTGGATAGAATGCATTACAAAAGCCAACGGTGGCCCACGTCATTCTCTACCGGCTCAAGTTGTAGTCCGTGGCCAGGAGGAACCATCTTCGTATATATCTCGACTCCGCGAAAGCCCCCCGAGCATTCTCATTGGAACACCACAAGCTATTTTGGATGTGTTGCAGGAGGACGAGAATGCTTTAAACTTCTCAGGTCTCAGCACGGTTATTGTTGACGAAGTTGATTATATTGTCGACTTCGTCCCCGCGAACGCTTCTGGGGACAGGAAGAAAAAGCTTGCAGCTAAAATGAAGCGACACCCTAGTGCGGGGAAGCTCTTGCTTGACCGAATCTTTGCGTCACGCATCCGAGCTGGTGGATCGGGCATTGTCGACCGTTCCCCTCAGCTTGTTGTGTGTAGTGCTACTCTTCAGACTGGCCTCCGACAACAACTTTATCAGAACAGCTGGTTTAGGAAGGGCGCTGATTCAGTCGTGAAGATTCGCAGTGAAACACCTGCGAGGGAAACCCGGAGATGCGAAAAGAATGTCGCTGTGCCTGACGTCGATCCGGAAGCAGAAGTAGTTCAACATTGCGCTCTGGTTTTCTCAGAAGATGGCAATGTGAGGGATGTCGAGGCAGAAGTGGAACCAAAAGAGTCCTCAGAGGAGGAGAGCGCAGATCACCAAGAGATGCAGACGTGGACGACTTTCCAGGGTGGGGATTTATCAGAAGTACCTGCACCGCTCGCTGAGGGTGAGTTTACTGTATCCTACTGCAAGTCATAGAACTGATGATGGCTTTCGGTCTTAAGAGCATGCGGATACACCTTCCCCCTTCCATCCCGTGTGGATGGAGGGGATAGCATCCGTATTCGCGACCGATGTTCCGAAGGTAGCGTTGCTTATCCTACCAGCGTCTGCACCTGTACAGCGGGCGGTGCATGACTTGCGTATGCTTGGCATAAATGCATTCGGTTTGGACCTCCTGATTACTGATAGGGGAAAGGTTCATCTAGTTGGGGGTAGTGGTGGAAGGATGGAAGATAACCCAACTTTACTGGTATCAACCACGGCGTCTACTCGGGGGATTGATTTACCGGATCTCTCACATGTGTTCATTTGGGGTGTGGTGGACGCGAATTCGTATCAACACGCGTCCGGTCGCGTGGGAAGATTCGGTCGTGGGGGTAGAGTGATCACTGTGCTCGAGGAGAGGCGAGAGGATAGGAATGAACCCGTTCGATACCTTCGTATGCTTAAGTCAATTGGGAAGGTGTCAACTAAATTTTACAGTTAATTGATGGGATCAATTTGAATTTTACGAAAGTGTATCAATTACGCCCGGCCGCTTAAGGCGGTCAGACAACGCCCTCGCTAATCTCGACACGATGGCAGGCAACTCAAGGTTTGGTGCACTCATGACTATCGTCGCCACCGCCGCCCTTTGCTGTCAAGATCCGTTCATCCTCGCCCCCGCCCCGCGGTCTCCAAGCCCCGTCTGCCCAAGCTGATGCGCCTTGCCCCGACCGCGGACATTACGAACAGCTGTAACTTAGGTTCAAATTTAACCTCGGACACACGCTTTACTTTCGGTTCCACCCACCCACCTCTCTCTTCCCGTGGGCATTCTTTCCTCTTACACCCATCATCATGTCCCCTCACTGTATGCCCTGGCTTGCTCGCGTCCATCCCTCCAGGGTTCTCCTTCCCCTCCTCCTGTATGCGTCCCTCATCCTCTCCACCGCGGCCCAGACCACCTCTCCCGCGGCCTCGACGCCCACCGACTCTGCCAATGTAACGGTTATTGGGGGGGTGACCTCCTTCACGTCCACCTCTATCGCTAGCTCAGGTACCCAAACTCTCGCTATAGTCAACGTCTTCCCTACCGCTTTCAATGTTACCCTGACGATCGCATCCACACCAACCTCGACTGTCAACGCATCTGCAACTTCGACCGCTTCCGCCACAATCCTAGCAACCAAAATCGATCCTGCCTTTGGCGTTCTTGGCACAGTTCTCATTCTGACTGGCCTTCCCAGTGCCTTCCTGGGACACAAGAACAGATGGTCGGCACATCCTCTCAGCGCATATCACTGACTGACAGCCCCTCCTCTAGGTCGTCTTTCTTCCTGATAGGTTTTTACACACTCTCCCTCGTCTGCTTCTCCCTCATCGTCAAGTTTGGTATATTACACTCGATCAATCCTCCTAGCAAGACTTTACGAGGGATGTTCGTATTATCCTCTTTTGTTGCCGGGGTCGCTGGTGGCGGATTCGCCATCTTCTTTTGGAAAGCAACGAAGTATTTCATCGGCGCATGGGGCGGGTTGGCGTTTGGCTTGTGGCTTCAATGCTTCCGAGACGGGGGACTCATTCGTCCCATTGGCATCAGATGGCTCATGTTCATTAGTACGCGTTTCCGTTTTCCCTGTCAAGGTGTCGTCTCACGCCTCGTTTCCAGCCTGTTCCGTCATCGGTTTCGTAATGTGTACAATACCCAAGATCCATTATCAAGTTCTTCTTGTGGCAACGGCCATCGTCGGTGCCAGTGCACTAATTTTGGGGGTGGACTGCTTTTCCACCGCGGGGCTCAAAGAGGTTAGACCCGTTATTCGTTCCTTCCTGCCATACAAACTCTGATATTTCTATTCAGTTTTACGTTTGGAATATCGGCTTTCGGAGCATGTTTCCCAAGTACATCGACCACGACATCGAGTTCCCCGTCACACAATCCATGCAAATCGAGATCGGTCTCATCGGTGCTATTTGGTTAATGGGCATCGCTGTTCAGCTCCGTATCTTGCACCTTTTGCAGCGGAAGCTCAAGGAGATAAAAGCAGAACAGAAACGCCGTGAACGACAAGACGAAGCCAAGTCTGCGGAAAGGTTTTCCAGACTCGAACAGGAGAAGGCTCTATGGGAGAAGGAACATCCTGGTTTAGAGAAGCATGACCGCACGGACAGTGAATTCTCCGGGACCACTTTCCTTAAGGGTGGCGAACGGGCTTCGTCACCCAGGGCGGATGATTCCAACTTCGGCACGCGTCCACGGCGCTCTTCTGGCTTATCGGAGTTCCTTGCTGCTGGGGCTCCTGAGGAAGAGCTCAGACGCGCTGTCATGAAGAACTCCCAGGCTCCAGGTGCCCTTCCAGTACTCGACCTCGGTAGTGATATAAAGGACGACGTTCCTCGTGCATTTGTCTCCGGAGACGCAGGCCTTTCCGGTGCTAAGCCAGGGGATCTCAAGGCTAGGGAGGAGCTACTGCAAGAGATCCAGACCATACGGCGGTCCATCGATGTTCTCAAATCGGAAACACCCCAACCGTCATCTGGGTCTAGCTCTCGTCAACCTTCTTTAGCTTCCCGTGCCAGGACACTCAGCTATGACCTCAATAGCACAGTCCTCAGCCCATCCCATCAACGTCCTCCTAGACAGCCTGATCCGCGGGCCAGGATCCATTCGATGGACTCACCCTCTTTTGATTCCCATATCGGTCACTCCATCGGACGACCCACCAGTGCACCCTTACGTGACGAGGAGTGGGACTCGTATCTTCGTGACCGCAAACTTTTGCAGCCCCCCTCTGGGGTGTCTGCGCCAATTGCTACCACACCCATGCCACTTGTCGTCCCAACACCTCGTGTTCCTGTCCCAGCGGCTGTTCAGGACGCCCTTTTGCGACGACAGATGCGGGAGATTCTCGTAGAGACTGGTGTCATTCCAGGAGATAAGGTCGATAGTCCTACACACGCTACGGGTCATGATGTTTCCGCATCGGCCTCCAAGTCTCATCACCGCCGTGCTGCTTCCTCTCATATTAGCGGCTCGTACATGCCCCCGACGATCCTACCACCGAGGAAGGCTACTCCACCGCCGGCACAGCATCCACGCACCGTAACCTACGAAGAGCTGACCGAACGGCATCGCGAGAAGCTGCGGGAGTTGCAGGCACCTCTCACAAATGCAGGGAAGGAGCAGGCCGAGCTGGAGGCAGCCAAAGCTCGGTGGGAGCGCTCCAAAACGGCTGAGCGTCACGCAGTCCCCAAGCGCCAGGCGGAGAGAGCTGCTGCTGTGCAGGCTAAGGAATCGCGTCGCCGCCGGTCCGAAGACACTACACGAGAAAGGAATACCACGAATAGGCAATCTTCTGCGCCTCGCGACACTGCTATCCGTCATTCTCGCTCGAAAAGCGCAGACAAGCTGAGTACCACCCCCAGCCCGGCGGCTCAGCCATCTTCGGCTCGGCTATCCATGCTCAAAGTGGAAGACTGGCAGCGGTACCAGGCAGAGCAAGGACAGTCACCCTCAACACCGACACGCCGTGATTCTGGGGTACCGTTTCCAGATTCGAAGGGTCACGAACATCGACCGAATCGCCGCGTGTCTGGCCTCCCGCGCGACCCCCCCAATTGATCCACCATTTTTGCTTCACCCGCGGTGTACGGGGCGCCAGGTCTGCCAAACGATTTTTTGCACGAATATGTATATAGTTTATGGCATCCAACGCCGCGTATTACGACCCTGTGACGGACCTTTATTCTTGGACTTTTCTGGACATTTGATGACCCCATAGACAATTATCCAATGACATCTAGCGTATCAATCACATCTCCTCGCATCCCCTTCCATGGATTCACGCATCGCACTGTCTCTTCTCTTCTCCTATACACACACAAGTGTATTACCCAGCCTTTGTCCTTCCCGCATAACGTAATTCGGACCCCCGAACCATTTGTGTATTGCATCGACGTGTTTCAGAAACACCATCTGTCCGATTAACACATTCTATGAAGCATCTATTGAGACCAAATTTTACGCTGGTAATCCAATATAATCGGAAGAAGATCGAGGAGTCCCATATCTGGCCAGAACGTATCAATGAAGTGAATCTGAGTGTTTTCGGTGCACTGCCGGATAGGGTGAATGCATGAGGTGATTGATTGGTTGAGGGTGATGCCACCAGGACCCACCTGCCAAAGTAAGTAGTCGCTCAGACGCTTGACACCACTCGTCCTGATTAGAATATCTAACGGTGGGCTATTGACTTTTGCGGTCATCAGATGGTCCTCGATGTCTTTCTCCGTGACTGGTCTGCGAGTCATTTCAGGTGTCAGCCGCTCGAACGTAACAGTACACGCGCATGACTCACTCTGTCCTCCCTTCCAGTAGGGCGTCATGAACGATTTCCTCTACAGCCATTGTGATCTCGTCCCGCGAAGAATACCCAATGCACAAATTGAGCACCGCTCTGCCAAACCGGTCAGCTGAAAGACGACGTTGATGGGGGGGAGGGGGGCACGAGCCTCACCTATGGTTGTCTTTGGTCAGTTCTTCTGCCTTTGCCAGGGCCGCTTGGACCTCAGGTGGAAAGAGCTGGGTCTTTCCGATACAGTTTAGTCGTACTCCGTGCTCGGCGAGGGTACCTCTAAGCCACGCGAGATTCTCAACACGGCTCCGTCGAGAGCGGAAATGACGACACACCCGTGTTGGCAAAGTTCCAAGAGGCCTTTTTCGGCTAAGGTCATGAGCCCCTCCACCTCATCTTTGGGGCGCTTGAAGTTGTCGATGGCAAAGGCGTACGCAGAGACGACCTTGACGTCGAGGAATGAGCATATTTCCATCACCTGTCGTTTTGCGCATTGGCAGAGGGTTTTGAGGTTCAGAGGGTCATTTCGCGTTTGGAAAGGAACGGGTGTGTGTGAGGCGTACCCTCCGTAATGCGACGAAGCCATCGACGTGACCCTGTATGACCTTCATGCCCTTGGTGCGGGCATATCGCCTGTTGCCATCCATGACGAATGCCACATGCTGCGGAATTGGACCCGCTCTGAGCACGCCGAGGAGGACACGTTGGATGTGATCGATTGCTTTATCCCGAAGCCAGTGTGCGTATTGCTGAATAGGCAGCATCACTGTAGGGGTCACGGCAACCGATCGGTCCGTGGTAACGGAATCCTTTCTTCTGTTGTCCTGTGCGTTGCGCATTCCCACTGCTGACGTGGCGTGGCGTGGACCGGGTTGGTCTTCTGCACCCCGTGGCGCTGTTGGCATCAATCACATATTCACTCACACACAAACACACATATATATTGAGAAGTGAAGTGCATGTAATGGTGGAACACAATTTGGGCGGTTTCCGAACGGCACTGATTATTCTTATTCTCAACCAACCCGAATAGTAGCGGCGACAACTGTCCGTGTTCCTACGCATGATTGGGCCCCACGCATGGGCACTTCTATTGAAAATAAATTTTTGTCAACATCGCGTAGTCGTACAGTATCCCCAAACAGAGAGTCAGCTTTATGGGCACCATAAGCCATCCAATTACGCTGACTCCGCCCATACTTGGTCGACACTAACCGCGATGTTTCGAGAGGAAGTTTTCAATTGATACGAATTCTTGCGGACATCTATCGAAAACGAAAAAAGGAGCACAACATACAGTAGCGCCACACGACCTATTCGTCCTTATCCAGATCTCCAAAGTTTGGGGTCACCTCAGCTCAATGTCTTTTTCAATGCCCTTATCACGCAGCCCGGTATTACCCGAATCCTGGGACCTGAGCGCCACGCACCTGATTTGATCCTTCTGCAGGGAGACATCAGAAATTCCTTTGATAGATATCACATCCGATGGTGATTGTACTGAGCACGAAATCTGGGCACTATTCCACGGCACGTCGGTTGCGTGCATGCCTATCGGCGGTTATTCCTCTTCGGATCTTGTACCCCAGGAGAGACAAGTCCACGACTATCACCCAAGATACATTGGTGCGAGGCATGACCGGTATGACCTCGGGCCGAATTCTAGTTGCCATTCAAGCGATGAGATATGCTCCGCACCCTAGTCAGCCGGGTTCCGTGAGTCTCCTGGATCACTAAGTGCGCGAACTCACCAATCTTTCCTCGAGGCTCTTCAAGGTGGTTGGTGACATCGCGTAACTGACTTGGACACGTAATGGGCGTTGAATGGGCATCCTCATGGAGCACACGCTCAGATGTGAGACGTGATGACTTTGGCGCAACAAACCTACACATGTTGCCACCATGGAGGGTGTTGTGGCATTGAGCTATTTTGAGCGCCGCAGGCATGGACGCAGCACATCTTTGAAGCTGGAGGAGGGAAAAGTTGCTGGAGATTGAGGCACAGTCGCTTACTGTGACACGGAACTAAACCGTAAAAGGGGGTGGCTTGAGGGGCTGGCGGGGACTGTCGTTAGGCGACAGCGCGCAGACCATTTGGCCTCTCACTGGACGATCATGGGCAAGCGCAAACTGGTGTCTGACGAAGGTAGCCGTCGATTCTACTTCACTGCTAACGCGTATTAACTCACACCTTACGTGCACAGGCGTCTCTGGTCCCTCATCACGTCAACAGCCACCACAGGCACATGGCCGAACCTCATCGTCAAGTCCAAAGAGTCCAAAGAGACGACGCAAAGAGCCTCAAGGCTCGGATGCCACCTTACCAGAAAAACGTGGGGCCATCTTCAAAAAGGCATGCCCTAAGAACATCCTTGACCGTGTCGGGCGAGTCATGTCGCAGAGGTAAGAGAAGCCAGCGACTTAGCCACGTTCGACAATACGACTCTCCGACAGATTCTTTATGATTGACAGAAGACGCGAGGGCGATAAGCCGTGTGAGGAATTCAAGGTCCTGGGGTCGACAGGGAATGTTCGTCTAATCAACGCTGAATTTGTGACGCGGAACTTCTCATTTGGCGTTGTTGCCAGGTGTACACCGTTATCATTGGCAAGTCCCCCTCGTGTGACTGTACGTACAGTGTTCATTTTCATTTACCATATCTGTGCCTTGTCACGTCTACTAATCACCACCTTCAAGGTCCCGATGCGTCTCGCGGCAACCATTGCAAACACATTGTACGTCGTCCTTGAGATCGATTGGTCAGAATTCTGACAGCTTTTCGTTGCAGCTGTTCATATACTTAAAGGGTAACGGTCTTCCGAAAACTACTTTCAAACGTGAAATAGCTTGCTCATGACGCACGAAATGTTGGATAGTTCTTCAGGTTCCACAGACCTCCGGCCTGTGGTATCAGAAGTAAAGGATTCTGCGTCCACCTTGTCCTCACTCTGACGCGTAAAGTATAGGGCTCTGCTCACTAGCGAAC
>Ga0307509_10004057_pt1 | contig 21480 bp, 18 predicted proteins | sample 10_EM_MG_FD_202245 | JGI IMG/M metagenome (GOLD analysis project Ga0307509, IMG submission 202245) | Populus trichocarpa ectomycorrhiza microbial communities from riparian zone in the Pacific Northwest, United States - 10_EM | ecosystem: Host-associated > Plants > Roots > Unclassified | place... | reverse complement strand
TCCGGTCGGACGGACGGCCGCGACGTATACGGGGTTACGAGGAGGGCTCTAATGACCATGTCATTGGTGAGGGGACGCAACTACGGCGGCGTCTGCCGATGTAGCGCCGTCCCAACGCTGGTGCGGGTGGGGGGTGTTGGCTTGTCCTTTTGAACTCAGAATCCTAAGGTAGGGTAACTATAGGTCTTTATTCACTAAGGGACGGCTAAGCCTTCCGGTATGCCTAACAGACCACCAACTGTTTCTCCTCCACCAACTTAACCTTTCTGCACAGGGAGGCCTGTCTTCCCCCGCTGCCGATTCTAGTACGCCACCAACGCCGCCTTGCCGGCCTGAGGCTCATCTGCTCCCCCCCGGAGATAAACCCAGCCACAGCCCGCCTCCCTAAGTCTGTCCCCACATTCTCGCTGCATCGTGCAGCCTTGATAGCCCGTGGGAAAATAACCTCTCAGCCCTACCTCTTCTTCAACCTCGACTGGCTTTCTGGTCCGGACAAGGCCAGGAACCCGAGATACGAACACAACGCCATCACTGCGTTAGCCAACGTGGCCGTCCCCCTAGTAGATGACGTTTCTACACTCCCACCCATTTCCCTCCACCAAACAGACTACCTGCCCCCAGTACCGGGGGTCGTCCCCTCCTAGCCCGCCTCAAATTGAGGGCCAATCAACCCCTCCTCTCCGACTGGGCCGCTATCCCAGCCCCCCCGTACTACCCCTTTCCACCCTCGACGCGCCCCCATCCCTTTATGGGCTTGGGGAAGTTTGTTGCGGGCAGGATACACCAGATGCGCTCTGTGAAAAGCTACCTTGCGGCTCACCCCTCATGGGGGAATCCTGACGCCGACTTGTCCTGCCCGCTGTGCTCTGAGGCCCCGCAGACCTTCGAACACGCCATCCTAGCCTGCCCCTCGTCCGCCCTTCAGAGATCCCGCCTCCTCCAAGGAGTCTCGGACCTGGCCCCCGAGGCCCAAGTCTGGTCTGACCAGCAACTGCTCATTGCCCTGGCTGAGTTCATTCGCACCACCGCCACTGGTTTTCCCCCTGGGATGCCCCCGCTTGCCCCCTCCCTCCACAACCCTCCGAATCCTCTCCTCACCTTACCTCCCTGCCCGCCCCTGGCCCTCGGGGCTGGTTAGGCGGTTTGTACTCTCCTTGATACTAGCTACGGCTGCTCTGCAACGCTTATCGGTCGCATTGGGGGAAATGGTTATGTTTGTTTCATTTGTTGATTGTTATTTTGATTTTCGGTTTTGTTTTGGCCATATCGTTAAAGATGCATGTCGTTTCTTGTACCGTAGAAACAATGAACATATGATATAAAAAAAAAAAAAAGAAAAAAAAATGGTCACCGTAGTTAGCATCCTCCGTCTCCGCTACACCTGCGGCGATTGAAATCTCAACATCACGAGAAATCATCGTTACTTCCATCCACCCCCCTCTCCTCAGACATGCCACATTGCCTCTGTCTGAGTGAACCCGTCTCCCTCCCCTCCTCTTTTCCCTTCTGATGGTCAGGCCTGGTGAGCTTGTTCCTAGGGGTTGGTTGAGTCTGCCTTCACCCCCGCTTCCCCGGCCTCGTTTAGGCAGCCCCCCACGGTCAGCAACCCCTCCCCCGTCAACGGTTAGTTGTTAGTCTCGGTCGATCGACAAAGTAGCTGTCCCCGGTGGCACTGCGCTCTGGTATTGCACTATCTCCTCTATGCTTTGCTGGTACGGTCGGACTTTTCGAAACATCGTGACACCGTTTCCGTCAGCCTTCCTCGCACTTCTCGCTTGGGTTAGCCAGTCGCCCTCCCCCTCCCCGACGTTTGGATCGGCTGGCACACTACTGCTCGCCACTCTACCCCCACATGCAGACCTCTGCTCCCTTCTGCTGTCCTCGGACTAGGGGTGCATGTTTAAACCTCCTTTCCGGGTCCGGTTTCCCGAAATAGCCGACCGGATCTTCCTTCGACTGCCACGAACCTTTCTTCTTTAGGTGGCATCCTCTCGAACTCGATTACTCTTCCTGAGCCTCGGCTGGCGGGGCTATATGCCCCCGGGAGTTACCTCCCCTTGTTGTGTCCTCAAGACCCATACTCAGAAGTCCCTATTCCTTCGGGAGTTGGGCCCGGTGGGGTTTTACTATGGTTTAGCCTATAAGTTGTTTGATTTGGGGGAGTGGGCTTGTTTTCCTTTGTTGGTTGTGTCTACTGTCGGTAGGGGATGTTTTTCTTTTAGGCTAGGCTTTCGCGGGGGTTTTTGGTTACTGGCTTTCAGGCCCGTGGTCTCATCTCCTTATAGTTTCTACCCTTAGTACCGGGCGGGGGATCCTTTCTTTGTCGGGCAGGGTCAGCGGGTTTTAGCTTGGGGATAGCGGGAAGGACTATAGTTGGAGGTTTTGGTCTACATGGCTTACGTTCCAGCCGAGGACCCTTGTACCTAACACCGTGGGATGAGCACTTTTGTGCATTTTGCCTTGATAGAAACAATAAATAAGCAAGATTAAAAAAAACAAACAGAAAAAAAAAGAAGAAAAAAACAGTCTCAGTAGTTAGCCACGAACCATTTCCCCTACATCTCTGGCGATTGAAATGTCCACACTAAGAAAATCATCGTGGGATCCTACACCACCCTCTCTCCTCCCCCTTGATGGCTTCTGCCTAGGGGAGTGATGCCATCACCTCTCCTCTCCTTTTGGGGCCTGGCCCTTCCACCACCAGGTTCTGGTTCCCATTGGTCGTTGACTCCTGCTCATGAAGTTCGGTTCTCGTCCCTTACCCCGCACTCCCTTTGCACCTCGCTTAGGTTTTGCACGGTCGGCATTTCGCTTTCTTCATTCACAGTCGGCGCTGAGCTCACCAAGGCCTTTGCGAAGTACCTTTCCGTCTCGGCTACATGGACCTGTTGGGGAACACTTCACTTAGTAACTTCAGCATCTCGTCTTCGTTTCGCATTCGGAAAAGCATCAGCTGCGGTTACTCTAGTTGGTCGTCTCAAGCGTTTGGATTGCCATCCCCTCCCCATCCTTCCTCCACCACCCTCTTGGTCTTCTTCCCGTTGCTCAGTTACAGCTACACCCTTTCCCCTCTCTCCACCCCCTCACCTGGCACCTTACTGCTCCCCTTTACGTGGTCGATCTTCGGTCGCTATACAAAAACCCGCCTCGGTTATGCCCGTCCTTCTAGCCATCGTTAATGCCGCTCTTGCACACCCTGCGGCGACCCCTCATCAGAGTCACCTCCATCTACCTTTCCACCCTGTTATCGGGCACCGCTTCGTCCCCCGGCATCGCTCCGGTGTACAGGTCCATACTGTTACTTCCTAGCTTAGGCTGATACACGTCACTTATCAGACGTAATTTTCCTTTGTTCAGGGTTCATTTATTCCTTATGTTTTTATACTTTCGTAGTAGATGTCACAAAGGGTTCTCCTCTCTTTCCTGCTTGCTTCTTCCCTTTCCACTCCCTTCAGATGTACGGGTATGTTTGTAGGATTCGGTTGGGCGATAGGCGAGATGTGCGGTTGGCCTCATACCAGAGGGACTTGGGGGTTTGGATGTTTCCTGGGGTGAGGAGGGTATGCTTTTGGTTGGCCATAGCGTTAAAGCTGAATGCTGTCTTTGTACCATTTTGTTTTTTTTTAGTATCATTTTCGTATTGTTTAAGGTACAAACTCCTGTATGCAGATCGCTCTAAGACAGGAAAAACCTCCACTTACAGTCCATCCCACATCCCTTGTGCTAAAACCCTCGGATCCTGCCCGACACCAAAGCGCCCAGTGCTATGGGTAGAAACTACAGAAGAGCGTAAAGGCCTGAATACAACAAACCAAAAAACCTCCGCAGACGTGCAGCCCATAACAAAACCCTCTACCCCAACAGTGAACAACCAAGGAAAGTACAGAAACCTCAACAAAACTCAAGGAAGAACAGTCCCAGCCGAACCCATAAGCAACCCACCTAGAGCCCAACCACTGACCCCATTCTGCCGCAGCAGGGGAGGGGCCAAGGAGCCAGCAGGACAATGCCGTAGGCCAATGATCACACACAAAGAGGTAAATTAACCTGGGGCTCCTACTTCCCGGACCCAAGGGCAGACAAGACCACCAAGAGAAAGATCAGTAACCGAAACCAACACAAACGGAAGTGTGTGCCAGGGCGAAGCAGCGACCGTAGGCCCACCGGAACCGAGACCGGGAGCGAGTGCATGTCACCCAGAGGCAACAGAGGCGGCAGGCATGAAACCCCTACCCCAAGCAGAGGCAAAAGCCACGCACGCAGCTATGACAATCACCCAAGCCCAGAGATCAGAAGGGAACAGAGGCCCAGGGGTTAGAAGCAGTAGGGTGCCAGCCAAAAAGCAGTAGGGTGCCAGCCGATCGGACCGTGAGGAGAAGAGGAGCAGGAGTGGTAGACCCAACTCAATGCCGTGGAAACTATTGGTAACCGCGTTCATGTCTGGACTATGCAGCCTCTCAAACAAAAGAGAGAACAGAGAAATCGACAGTGGCCGGTTGAAGTGTTTTCTCCTACTGCAAACCGTGTTCCCAGCCGTCTGTAACATGGGCGTCGAGACGAGTGTTCGCCAACTGTGCAGATGCTCTAAACGAGGCAGAGCAAAAGCGAGGCAGGGAGAGGAAACATCATCAAACGAAGACGAAATCCATCACCGAGAGTGAAGAAAGCCCAAAGGGATAAACCTAAGGGGAGGGGAGTGTAGAGGAGGTATGACTCCACCCCCTAAAGCAAGCTCATGGCGGGGGTGGAGAAAAGAAAAGTGGTAATAATCTTGTAGTGTTGAGATTTCAATCGCCGGGTGTGTAGAGGAGACGGAGGATGGTTGTCTTTGTACCTTAAACAAATGCATATTATTTAAAAAAAAAAAAGAAAAAAGAAAAACGGTCACAGTAGTTAGAGCTCTTCACGCAACCATCTAAGTAATACACTACGCAGATACTAGGGCACGGGCCAAGCCCATTAACAGTGACCTTCCATAGGTGCAATATGTTCGAGATACCTACTGCCCTTATCTCTATACTGCCTCGCTTGTATGCGACAACTCTCTTTCTACACGATAGGACTTCCTACAATCACCATACCTACTACGAACGCAAGATCTTAGTCTATAACAATAGACGAAGTAAACTATGTATACTATGTCGATAGTCTATGATAGTCACAATGGTAGTTTCCCGTTACGCACACCTTGAGGAACCCTGGTTTGTTACACTACACCTGTCCACTGCTTACATTACTACAGCTAAGACCTATATTATCGTGTTTTATTGTTTATTTCAGGGTTATATCAGGGAATTTAACATGTGGTTTCCTATCGGGTATTCTGGATTTACGGTTGTTTATGCATCTCTTATGCACTACTCTTGGTCATGATATTTCTAATAATCTCTTCACACCCTCATGGATTCACGCACATTGTTTGAGATTTATTTGGAAGGTTTTCAGGGTCAAACATGTTCACACTTATGTTTCCTACATTGTTTTCACTATATTTCTATTGCATATATGGGCGGGTACTTGTGTATAAATCCAGTTGCTACAGCCCACCTCGCTTAGAAGAATAAGAACCAGAACTCCTACCAATCTACTCTTATACTACACATTCCTCCTCGCTTAGCGTGCCACGCAACTCCCCTTGCACATGGGTAGTATTATCCACATAGAATATATTGTCCCTTTGGCGTTCACATTTGGAACACTCAGGAGTCAGAATAATATGTGAGTCGGCATGTTTCAGAGCAACCACTCTTGGCAAAAGAGAGTCTGCCCCACAACTTCGAACCATCACAATACTATTATCATACGAGAACTCAAGTCAATGCCACATTCAAAATCAAAAGTCCAATTCCCGGATCCCACGATGCAAAAGAGAAGCGGGAACACAAATCTAGAGGTCATCTATAGAATTAACCGCCATTATTTGTGATCGTAATTGTAATCTCTACATGTATTGTTATCATGAATTTCGCGCGGGGGATGGAGGTTGCGCGTGTTGCCTCAGGAACTGTTCTGGCCGCCAGTAGCATGAGTAGATGACAAATGTCTTAAGAACAAAGCCCCAGGGTAAATGTCAATGAAGATCTTACCTCCAAAAAAGCAGCTCCCTGATCAAAGAAGCTCGTGTATTTCGCCACGCTTTCTTTTAGTCTCTTAGAGCGAAAATGAGGTGTAACTACGGTAGATAATATGGATCACGTCCGAGAATGGCGTTCTTTCGTGGGTACAAGTGCGGCTGATTAATATAACAGTTATGCAATTTACGTAAATTATCATAGTTTACCGTAATTTACAGAATATCATTTACAATTTACATACGTAATTTACGAGCCTAGGGTTTGCAATTAACCTAAACCCTAACTGGTAAATCAAATAAACAGTTTTAGGATTTAGGAAATGTGAGTTTCTTGCTGCCAGCAGTAATGGAACAGTAAAAGTTGGATTTTGCCAAACACCTGTATTTATGGAAATATGATACAGACAGGAAAAGCCAACAATACATCCACTACTCCTTACCGTAAATCCCATAATACAAGTAGTTTACGTAAATTATTATATTTTACTGTAAATTTACGGTAATTTACTGTAATTTACAAAACTGTAATTTTCAAAAGGCTAACCTTATTCTGGTGGGCTTGCGCCAAGATCAGGCACGTGTTTGCTTTACTTCTCGGTCGCGCTGGTTTAGGCAATAGGGTTTCGTACGATAAGAGCTGAAACAAGAGAAGGAAAAAGAGAACAAGGAGCTCCAAGATCAATCGGCTCTCGATAGTTCCGGTCTTTGTTCTTCCCACCGGTGCGGGTGTCTGATGAGCCCGTTTATACAATATATAAGGTGCAAAATGACAACGTCTTCTGCCCACAGGAAAAACACAACGACATTTGTCGGTTTCTTCGTCTACTATCCAAAGTCTACCCAGCCATCCGATAGTTATAGTGACGGAAATCTTGCTGCGACATGACCGTTACTTTACAGTACTGGAATACAGTACCCGTAGAAAATTTATCCGCTGTTGCCACGCTTGAACTATTCCTAATGAACGAAACTACTCGTAAGAAGTACAATTACAGAGGAAGGAGATAGGAGATGTCTTGATCCCCGCTTTGTGCTCGTAGGGGCGCGTATGGGTTGCCAAGATAGCCGCAAGGGCTGCTGCAATCACTGAGATAGCTACGGTAACAGTGGGTTAAATGTAGCGAAAAATAAAGGACAGCCATGAACGAAGTTTCTTTCCTCAAATTTGCAGAGAATAGGGGTTGCTTCTGGGGAAGCGGGGGGAAAGGAATGTAACGTATCATACGGTAGCTATCATGATAGTTTAGGTTCAGTGTCTTGGGAATTGAGGTTGCGCCCGTTGTCTCAGGACTTGATTCTGCCGCGACTGGGAACCATTCCATAGGACCAATCGCCCTTCACCCCCTTTTGTTTAATCTGGCCCCGCCTTTCTTTCCGATCATCCAACGATACTCAGCAACTCCACCTCTTCAACAGGGCAAGCAATAAACATTCTAAAATGTCTCGATACACTATCAAGGATAATACCAACTGCCTCAATACTACGAACTCTATCGTGCAGAACTACTTCACTATTGCTGATGATCGATCTCAGCTCCTGACCTGGTTATCACCGTTAGATCCGGGCCTACGACATTGGGACATCCAAGAGCGCCGCGTCAAGGATGTCGGAGGATGGCTCATAGGCACCGAGAAATTCAGAAGATGGTGCGGATTGAGTGGGGAAGGTGAAAGTGATAAGGCAGTTCTATTTTGTTATGGAAATCCGGGGGTCGGCAAGACGTTTATCAGGTAATAAAGGTTATTCTTCGTAGAGAGAAGTGGATCAGTACTAACAAGCGGCGATGATAGTTCCCTCGTAGTGGACACACTGTACGATCAGACCAGGGGACACAACGCGGGCGTTACGTGCTTTTACTTCGACTTTGCAGCGCGAAAAGAGCAGTCTGCTACCAATGTGCTAGGCTCCTTGCTGAAGCAGATGGTCAGCGGAACGGGAAAGATTGCGGAGGAAATACTGCAGACGTTGCGAGGGCAGAAAGAGGCTCATGGCGGGCGCAGACCGCAACTCGTCCATATCGTGAAGATGCTGCAACTCATCACCTCTTCGCAGCCCACATATATTTGTATTGACGCATTGGACGAATGTACGGCTGTGGAGCGATTTAGGCTTTTTGATTCCTTGAAGGAAATCCTTGAGAGGTCCCCCTGCGCTCGAGTGTTTGTCACAGCAAGACCCTATATCTGGGGTGAAATTGAAAGGCGTCTTGCTGGACGAGTGGCAAGTATATCTGTAGGCCCTACTAGGGACGATATCGTCGGTTACCTTCGTGCCAGATTGGGCGAGGACGAAACGCCGGATGCTATGGATGAGATTCTGGGGGCGGAAATTTTGGAGAAGATTCCGGAGAATATATCCCAAATGTCGGTGGGGAAAATTCTGAGAATGCCATCCCACATTATCCACTAATAGATGTGTCCAGGTTCCTACTCGCTGCTTTAAATATCGACGCGATCTTGCAAGAACCGACGATATATCGGAGACGCGAACTGCTCAGCAAAATCACAAGTGGATTAGGGTTACGAGATGCCTACGGTGCGACGATAGAACGGATAAGGTCCCTGGGTGGGGGTAAGTCGAGACTGGGAATGGAAGCTTTGATGTGGATCAGTCATGCGGAACGGCCGTTGAGAGCCGATGAACTCTGCTATGCTCTAGCGGTCGAGTTTGGCTCCAGGGAGTTCAATGTTGAGAATGTCCCTTCGATGTCGACGTTAATAAGTTGCTGTCAAGGACTTATCACTGTGGATAAGGAAGCATCAACAGTGCGACTGATCCATTTTACTCTCAAAGAGTATCTTTCCGCTCGTCCCGATATTTTCACCAAAGCTCACTCTGCAATGGCAGAGATATGCTTGACCTATCTAAATTCCAAACATGTCAAGGCCCTTTCTGCCGCGCTATCTCGCCACATCCTTAACACACCCTTCCTTGGATATTGTTCTCTATACTGGGGAGTCCATGCGAAAAGAGAACTCTCCGACAGCTCAAGATCACTTGCGCTGGAGCTGCTTCATGATTATGATGGCCACATATCGGCCAAATCGCTTCTATCACAAGTATGGTATTTTAGTTACCTGGTGCGGAGTACCAGTGTACGATTTAATGGACTGCATTGCGCATCCTTGTTCGGAATTGCAGAGGTAGTAGCCGCTCTGATAGACATGCACAGCTATGATATCAATAAAGGGGATTATTTGGGGCGCACTCCGCTTGCATGGGCTGCTGAAAATGGCCATGAGGGAGTGGTGAATATACTGCTTTTACAGGCCGAGGTAGACCCCGACAAGCCAGATATCTACGGTAACACACCGCTCTTGCGGTCCTCCGACCGTGGACATGAGGAGGTCGTAAAAAGACTACTCGCACGGGAAGAGGTCAACGTCAACAATCCGGATGAGTGCGGCTACACACCGCTTTCACTTGCTGCTGGGGGTGGATATGAAGGAGTCGTGAAAGCACTGCTTGAGCGAGACGATGTTAACCCCGACATGCCAAATAATTACAGCAACACACCGCTCTTACATGCAGCTCGAGGGGGGCATGAAGGAGTGGCTAAAACACTACTCGAGCGAGACGATGTTAACCCCGACAAGCCAAATAATGACGGCGACACACCGCTCTTACATGCAGCTCGATATGGGCATGAAAGAGTGGTTAAAATACTACTAGAGCGAGACGATGTTAATCCCGACAAGCCAAATAATGACGGCGATACACCGCTCCGGGCTGCGGCTGGGCGCAGACATGGAGATGTTGTAAAAATTCTACTCACGCGCAAAGAGGTCAACCCCAACAAGCAAAACAATCACGGAAATACACCGCTCACTCTTGCTGCACTCTGTGGACATGCGGATGTGGTGAGAATACTACTCGCGAGGGAAGGGACCAATCCCCAGATATCAGATAATGATGGCGACACAGCGCTTTCATGTGCTGCCTACTATGGACGCGAGGGAGTGGTAAAAATGCTACTCGAGCAGGAAGGGGTTAGCCCTGACAATCCAAACAACACCGGCCAAACGCCGCTTTTGCACGCTGCTCGGCAGGGACATGAAAAAGTAGTAAAAATACTACTCGAACATGAAGAGGTCAACCCTAACATGCCGGATAATTATGGCCAAACGCCGCTCATGTATGCAGCTAAGAATGGCCATCAGAAAGTGATTGAGCTGCTCCAGCCTCACCAGGCGGTAACCCACGGTCAACCCTCTAATGTTATGAGAGCTCGAAAAAGGCAGAGGACGGGCTGGACTGATGAAGAAGGACAAAGAAGCAAACGACAGGGCAAAAAGGATATCAAAGACGGGCTTGTATTTTAGTGACCTACCCCTCCTGTCATCTGGCTGTAAGGCCATCTTTAAATACATAAATCAATGTCAACTCTTCCGGGAGTCTCTCAAATATAATCACCCATTTTTCTTCTTTCTCACGCAATGTCCTTACCCCTCATACACCTCTCTTCCATCCCCGTTTTGCTGTTCCTTTAACCCCTCACTTCGCACACTTCACCGAGTTCCGGGCTCCGGTGAATCCGCAGCCATTCCCCCAGCATCTCCTGTAAATAAATAGTTGGACAACCAGGATAGGTTGGAGTTTTCTCTTCGCTTTTGTTTTTTTCAGCCTTGGGATTTTTTCTTTGGAGAAGGTTCGCGAACTACTCGTCGCTAGTCAACTTGAATCAATTGTGAATTGTGTGATGTGTTTTCTCCGTATGATTTTCGGCTGGGATAGTTCGTGATTTGTAGTTACTTCTCTCACCCGCGAGTAAGTACACCTATACCGGGGTTTTCTGTTTTTCACTACAGGTCGCCTCAGATGTTTACCAGAGGCAGTACTGTACCGCATTTTCTGGTGAGGTTCTTTTTCGTGCTCGGAGGTCAGAAAGAGGGGTGAGTCAGCATTTTTCACAAAGCAACCACTCAGGGCAAAAGACAGTGTTCCTCACAACATCTAACCATCGCAATACTATCATACAAGAACTCAAGCCAATGCCAAAAGTCCAATTTACCAGGTCCCACGATCCAAAAGAGAAGCAGGAGGCTATAGTATTAGCCGTCCCACAGTTGCGGTTGTAATCTCTACAGATAGGGGTTATCATTTCGCGTGGGGAATCGTGGTTGCACCCAGAGGACCGATTCAGGCCGCCAGTATCATGAGAAGATGACACATGTCTTAGAAACACAAGCCCAGGGTAAATATCAATGGAGATCCTATCATGCCTCCAAAAAAGCAACTCCTGGGTCACAGAAGCTCGTGTATTTTGCAACGCTTTCTTCTAGTCTCTTAGCGCAAAAATGAGGTGTAGCTACGGTAGATAATACGAGTATTTTCGGATCACTTCCGGGAATGGCGTTCTTTCGTGGGGATGAGAGCGGCTGATAAATACCAGTCAATTCTGATAAGAAAAATTTGGTGCAAGCTCTGGTGGCAGTACGCCAAGATCTGGCACGTGAGTGGCATACTTCTCGGTCGCGCTGGTTCTGGCAACGGGGTTTTGTAAGAGCAGGCCCGCTTGGGAAACAAGGGAAAGGGAAAAAAGAGAAAACAAGAGTTTCAAGATCAAACTTTTCTCGATGGTTCCGGTCTTTTTTCTTCCCACCAGCGCGGGTCTCTGATGAGCCCGTTTATACAAGGTCTTTTGGCCATCGGAAAAGTATGATGACATTACGTGGTTTCTTCGTCTATCGTACTGTACAACCCCACCTAGACTCTACCCAGCCATCCGATAGTTATTGTGACGGAAATCTCGCTGCGACCCGACCAGTACTGTAGAAGTACTGGAGTACAGTACCAGTAGAAAACTTATCATCAGTTGCCACTCTGGAGCTATTCCTAACCAACGAAACTACTCGTAAGAAGCTACAATTACAGAGGAAGGGGAAGGGATATGTCACGATCCCCAGTTTGTGCCCGTAGTGGAGAGTCGTGTAATTTACCAAGATAGCCGCCACGGCTGCTACAATCACTACCACAGCCACGGTAACAGTCGGTTAAATCTAGCGAAAATACAGGACAACCATTAACGAAGTTTCTTTCCTCGAGTTTACAGGGAATAGTGATTGTTCCTGGTGAAGCGGTGGGAACAGAATGTAATGTACGGTAGCTATCATGATAGTTCAGTGTCTTGGGAATTGAGATTGCGCCCGTTGTCTTAGTACTTGATCCTGCCGCGACTGGGAGCCATTTCGTAGGACCAATCGCCCTTCACCCCGCCTTTGTTTAATCTGGCCCCGCTTTTCTTTTCTTTCACCGCCGATCAACCAACCATACCCAGCGACTCCAGCTCTTCAACAGGACAAGCAATAGACATTCAAAAATGTATCCATACACTATCAAGGATAATACCAACTGCCTCAATGCTACGAACTCTATTACTGTGCAGAACAACCTCACTATCGCCGATGATCGGTCTCAACTCCTAACCTGGCTATCACCCTTAGAGCCGGGCCTACGACATTGGGACATTCAAGAGCGCCGCGTCAAGGATGTCGGAGAATGGCTCATAGGTACCGAGGAATTCAGCAGATGGTGTGGATTGAGTGGGGAAGGTGAATGCGATAAGGCGGTTCTATTTTGTTATGGAAATCCGGGGGTCGGCAAGACGTTTATCAGGTAATAAAGGTGATTCATCGTAGAGAGAAGTAAAGCAGTACTGACAAGCGGCGATGATAGTTCCCTCGTAGTGGACACACTGTACGATCAGACCATGGGACAGAACGCGGGCGTTACGTGCTTTTACTTCGACTTTGCAGCGCGAAAAGAGCAGTCTGCTACCAATGTGCTAGGCTCCTTGCTGAAGCAGATGGTCGGCGGAGCTGGAAGGATGGCGGAGGAAATACGGCAGACCTTGCGAGAGCAGAAAGAGGCCCCCGGCGGGCGCAGACCGCAACTCGTCCATATTGTGAAGATGCTGCAACTCGTCACCTCTTCACAGCGCACATATATTTGTATTAACGCATTGGACGAATGTAAGGATGTGGAGCGATTTAGGCTTTTTGATTCCTTGAAAGAAATCTTTGAGAGGTCCCCGTGCGCTCGAGTATTTGTCACAGCCAGACCCCATATCCTGGACGAAATTGAAAAGCGCCTTGCTGGACGAGTGGCAAGTATATCTGTAGGCCCTACCAGGGACGATATCCTCGGCTACCTTCGTGCCAGATTAGGCGGGACGAAACGCCAGATGCCATGGATGAGATTCTAGAGGCGGAAATTTTGGAGAAGATTCCGGAGAATATATCACAAATGTGGGTGGGGGAAATTATGCTGAGAATGCCATCCCACATTATCCGCTAATAGATGTGTCTAGGTTCCTACTCGCTGCCTTAAATATCGACGCGATCTTGCGGGAGCCGACGATGTATCGGAGACGCGAACGGCTCAATGAAATCGCAGATGGATCAGGGTTGCGAGATGCATACGGTGCGACGATAGAACGGATAAGGTCGCTGGGTGGGGGTAAATCGAGACTCGGGATGGAAGCTATGATGTGGATTAGTCATGCGGAACGACCGTTGAGGGCAGATGAACTCTGCCACGCCCTAGCAGTCGAGCAAGGCTCCAAGGAGTTCAATGTCGAGAACATCCCTTCGATGTCGACGTTAATAAGCTGTTGTCAAGGGCTTATAACTGTGGATAAGGAGGCATCAACAGTGCGACTGATCCATTTTACTCTCAGAGAGTACCTTTCTGCTCATCCCGATATTTTCACCAGAGCTCACTCTGCAATGGCAGAGATATGCTTGACTTATCTAAACTCCAAACAGGTCAAGGCACTTTCTGCCGCGCTGCCTTCCTACATCCGTAACACACCCTTCCTGGAATATTGTTCTCTATACAGGGGAGCCCATGCGAAAAGGGAACTCTCCGACTGCCCGAAATCACTCGCGCTGGAGCTGCTTCATAATTATGGTGGCCACGTATCGGCCAAAACGCTTCTATCACAAGCAAGGTATCCGGGTTACGGGATGTTGGGTACAAGTTCCCACTTGAGTGGACTGCATTGCACATCCTTCTTCGGCATTGTAGAAGTAGTAGCCGCGCTGATCGGTATGGACAGCTATGACATCAATGAAAGGGATCGTTTGGGGCGCACTCCCCTTGCATGTGCTGCTGAAAACGGCCATGTGGGAGTGGTGAATATACTGCTTTTACAGTCCGGGGTCAACCCCGACAAGCCAGATATCTACAACTACACACCACTCTTGCGACCGCAGGGATGTATAGCATGGCACGTTTACAGAGCACGTGGAGAATTAGGCGTTGCAGTGATGAAGGCGGGGAATTTCTGGGGAGGGGAGGATGGAAGCAGGAGGAGAGGTCTGAAAATCAGTAGTTATTTTACGACAGTATTTTATTTAAAAATTCCCGAAGGATTAGCTTCAATGCCGCATTCAATTAGAGAAGGGATAGACAGAAAGGGGTAGGTACAGCTTAAACGTCAAGGCTTTTCACAAATTCCAAGTAGGTTGCTGGAATCTTTTTTTGAGGAATCGGCTTGTAGGTTGCTTCACCTTTCAGTTGGGTCGTAGTTTCAGTAAGAAGTAGTTGTCTTATCCCAGAACATGAAATTTGAGGTTAAAAGGTGAAGCTGGAGGAATGTAGGAAAAGGTGCTGGCCTAATGAGGCGAGGGAGATGCGCGAGAAGAGAAGGGAGTGTGGTGAGGTGGCACAAGGGAGCAAACCATGTGTGGGCCCTTTGGGCTACTTCTTTATCACTGGAAGAGCACGTATGATACCATAGCACAGTCTTTCGCTTCCCCGGAAGACTCGATGCCTAAACAGGTATCAAACCCCAATATCAGGTATACCAACTCAATGTTCTTCTCCAAGTTTATCAATTCAAGTGATATTATATGATCGCTAAAGAGTGGGCAGGGGAGAGGTAAAAGAGAGCCAAGCGGATTTCTCATTTCAGAGAGCAATTTATCTCCCTATTACCCTCATGATATATTTTATAAACAAAACTAACTCCTCACCGTAATGAAATCCTCCACTAAAGCTCCCACTCTCCATTCACACAAAAGGTTCCACAAGAGCACACTTGAGCATAAAGCTACATGGTTGCTTCCTCACTGTAATATGTATACATGTTCCGGTAACTGTATACAGGAATGGAGTGCAGGATTTCCTATGTTTAGTTTGATTACTTTGCTTACTTTGCTTAGTTTGATTGTTTTACAGCCCCGGAGCTATATTAATGCATGGTAGCTTGTGTTAAGTTTAATTTTGCATGTTGGTTGTTTTATTTAGGATCTCAAGTGAAGCAAATGTCATGTAAGCTGATGATAGCATTGAGGCAGTATTCTGACTCTTAGGTTTCATGTGGAATCACAGGACATGCAGGGCAAGGTGGAATCCCTGGTAATGATCGTGGTTGCAGGTTATCTGAATACTATCGCTCTGAAGGAACTCTTGTATTTAAACTTATCTCCTTGCTAGCATGGGAACAGCAGACTTCAGCAGACTGATGTTTTAAGAATATACTTGTTTGAATAGTGATCTTGGAGTTCTACTTGCCATTTAACTATTATCTCTCTCTATCCTCGAGTTCTCTCAAGCCTTCCTTAGACCTAGTGCTTGCCAGTCAACTGCTAGCCCTCTATTGTATCTTTTCGTTAGACAGGAGTAAACCTGTTACACTCACCACCCGAAATCAACTGCCATACCCTGCTCTAGCTAAATTACTACTGAACCAAGTATCCCAAATAGCAAAGTCACTGGATAGAATAAAATTTGTCTTCACAACATACCCCTCTCTCAGCGATATAAAAGCTTCACCACAACATACCAAAGCAGGACCCCATGAATCTTTACCACATTTAATCGCTAAAACAAAATTCCCTGCAAAGAACGCTCCATCAGACACAGCCCTGGCTGATAAGAATGGAGTTGGCATATGTTCCCAGGACTTACCCACCTTAGATCAGGCAGGCCGAGAATTAAGAAAATGAAAGATGAGAGTAGGGGGTCAACCAGTTACTATTATCAACAAAAAAGGACCTATCCACACTTATCAGTGAAGTATACACGTACCATTAACCAAGAAACATTCTCCAAAACCCCGGATCTTGAGAATCAAGTATATACGTTAACCTTCATTTACACACACCCCGCAATGTCCCTTTGTCCTACTCGCTTGAATTACAAAAATGATAGTCTGCCTAGTAATATCTATAATTAGAATGCATCCTAGACCCCAAAGTGGACTAGCTTCCTAGATGGGGGGCACGGCACATCTCCCCGCATACATGCTGTCACAGCATACCCTCCAGATTGACGGGATACCTGTAAGTCAATCTGTGGTGACATTTGGCATAGTCAATAAGAGTGGGCTTCACGCTTGTTATCTCGCCCGGTGTAACAAACCAGCCTTCCCTTCAGGTGTTCGTAACGGGAAACGACTATCATGACTATCATAGGCTATCGACATAACCTATGTAGCTTGCTTCGTCTATCGTTATAGACTAACATCTTGCGTTTGTCGTAGGTATAGTGATCGTAGGAAGTCCTATCGTGTAGGAATAGAGTTCTCGCATACAAGCGAGGTAGTATAGAGATAAGGGCATTAGGTATCTCAAACATATTGCACCTATGGAAGGTCACTGTCAATGGGCTTGGCCCGTGCCCCAGTATCTAAGTGGGGTATTACTTAGATGGTTGTGTGAAGAGCTCTAACTACTGTGACCGAGTCTCCTTCTTATACAGACTCTTCACGCCAACAACCCTAACCCTGGTGACGCATAATTTGAGTCACGAGGTCTTATGACTCATAATGAGTCATGCCCGAAATCCATCAGATGACTCCTATGAGTCACTGCGCAACATGCCGTAAACCAATCATAAAACATAAAACATGTCAGGTGCGCCAAGCGCGTCACCTGCGTGGAACTCATGACTCATAATGTGAGTCACGCGCAAAAGTCATTACATCATTATGACTCACAATCGTGAGTCCTAGAAACTTCAACCAATCATAATATAACGATGACACGCAAGTGCGAGTCATGTGAGAACTATGAGTCAACTGACTACATAGCGTGAAACATAAACATACCTTATGACTAATAACTATTAGTCATGTGAAATCTGCCTTGCTTAGTCACGATTTGTAACACCCGGTCGGTCTTATTTGGCTTAGCTATGGTGGAAAACTCGAATATCAATAAGACCCAGAGGACACTCGTGAGAATACTTATGATTTGAAATACCCTTCCACATGTCAGGCTTGGGCCCCCAATGCGCAACCTGTGGCAATTCTTGTAGTGTGGGATAAAGGGCTCCTTTACTGAGATATGGGAGGAAGGGCTTGATGGTGACAAGAAATCAATTTCAGCTGACTCAGCTACTTTATTGTTGTGGTCATTGTTGTTGTAGTGGTAGTAGTGAAATCCGTTGGGAATAGAGTAAGAAAGGAGAAAGTGTTGCAAGGACTAGGGTAGTCTGAATGTGAGGTTTAATGGTTGCACACCGAAAGTCAGTTGAGTAAGAGAATTGACATAAGCCCTGGAAGAATTGGTGGCACAAGTGGGTTCTGTAACTAAGGGCCATGTTTCGGTCAATGTCCATAATCTCTCGTAATCTGTAGCAAATATGAGGGGGGAGGATGGACAAGATGGGGGAATGAAAACAACAGGAAACAACTTCAATAGTTTGAAAGCAAGAGAATTTAAGTGACAGCTTGAGCGGGAATCAGAAAAGGGTTATGAATATCTGACCTTGGGGACCCTTGTGTTCTTTAATAAAAAGGATTCGCTTCAAGGCAAGCATGACAGATACATTAGAATCACTATTCTCCACCTTTTGCCAATCGCCAATGGCGACAGTGTCGTAGTAGTGGATAACAGTTTCAAAGTCATTTTATTCCTCCTTGGCCCATTGACAGATGTAACGGGTCAAGCTAACTACCCTTGATTCACGCTTGTTAAGCATGTCAATCAATACTTGAGACTCTGCAATATTTAGTCAAGATTATGATGTAAATAGGGGAAGAGAACTTACTAAGATAACGCTCGACATAGGTGTAAGAGAAACAGTAAATGACTTCAAAGGCCACGGGGTCTGAAAGATCACCTTGCAAAATGATGGTTTGATCTGTAACAACATTACCTTTATGGGCATTGTTATTACCTCTCTACTGGATATCACCTATGCGAGGATATCTGTACCTTGAATCGGCAAAATCATTGTAAAAACTGCGCCGGATTGCTACTGCAACCTCACATACAGGTTGCTGTGTATTTTGTTGGTTTGGAATTCCCGGCAATCTTTCCTCATACCCCTGTTTTTGGGCCTTTGACTGATCTTGCTGGGCCTTTAACTCATCTCTGAGATCCTCAATTGATGATAAAATACTCTGAGCTCTCATTTTCATGTAGACACTTTTGGTAGACATATCAGAACTGAACTGCATCTTACGGGCCCCGGTTGCTGTGACCTGTTGGGGAAGAATTGCAGACATTCGCTCTCTTTCTATGTGGTTCTCTTTGGGCATATAACATGCAATCACCGCCTTGATGGTGTGCTGTCGTTGTGACTCGTTCTAGAGGGAAATAGTGCTTCAGGCATGGTACAGTGCAATTCTCTAAATAGGAAATTGAGTAAAGGGGCCTCTACATGGACAGAATCCTGTGAGCTTCCTTAGATTGAACTCACTAGGATTTTAGTAAACGGGAAGGGTGTCTACCGCTGGTTATCAACGCAACATTCATTTTGTGGGTACATTGAAGAAGAGACTGGTGAGAGAGAATTGAGTTTCTTAGTTAGAAGTACTTACGGATAGAGATAGCCGAAGCGGTAAAGACAAGATGACAAGGAAAGAGGACAAAAGACATACCCAATATCGAGGTTTTGCTATAAGGGTCACAACTCAGACTATTCCTATTTTGTCGGGGGTTATGTATGTTGTGGGAATGTAAGCACACTTGACATTTTGCAGACAGGAGTGTAGCAATCCTACCTGGTGGTGGTTAATAATACAACAGGTAACCAATTGCTTAAGTGAGGATATTGAACTATATTATAGTTGTTGTTGGTTCTTAGAATATCTTATCGTCTTTGTTCTCTCTTAGACTATCATATAGTCTTTGCTCTTGTTTAGACTATCTTATAGCCTTTGTTCTGGTTTAGACTATCTTATAGTCTATCATGTCGTGATCTCTTCTCATGGGAGAGAGATGTGAGACTGTCCTTATCTTACAATGTCATGGGTGCTCTGTGGCTAAGAGCTAGGTTGCTTGCATACAAGTGAGAGGTAAAGATAAAAAGTTTGTATTGAAAGTATAGTGTAAGAAAGTACGTAGATGGTTGTGTGAAGAGCTCTAACTACAGTGACCGAGTCTTGCTTAAATAGCCTCTTCCCGCCAACAACCCTAACCCTGGTAACTCATATATCGAGTCACACAGTCCTATGACTCATAACAAGTGATGCCCGAAATCTATCAGATGACTCCTATAAGTCACTGCGCAACACATTGTAAACCAATCAAAATACATAAAACAACTCAGGTGCGCAAAACAGGCCACATAAGAGCAACTCCTGACTCATAATATAAGTCACGTGCAAAAATTATTACATCATTATAAATCACAATCTTGAATTATGGAAACATCACCTAATCATAACATGACGATAACACGGATGTGTGAGTCATATGAGAAATATGAGTCCACTGACTGCATAGCGTGAAATATAAACATACCTATAACTAATAAGTATTAGTCATGTAAAATCTGCCTTGCTTAGTCACAATTTGTGACAAAGAGTGCGAAACTGAGCATGGGGTAAAAAACCTTCCCTTCGTGTTGATGCAAACACTCTACAGAAATGTGTTTTATATATATTCTTGATGCAGAGTCAGGTTTAGAAATTTCCACAAGCTTCTGCCAGGTTGGTCTTGAGTTAGTAACGAGATGATTGAACACTAGGTACCACAAAATAAACCACATCGCCACTGTTTTCCCCTGCTCTCCTTACTGCTTTGTAAACTCCCTTGACATTGCCTCATATTGCTTTACCCTGATTCATCTTGACTAACATTTTCGACAGAGCATCATGGCCTGGTAAGGTTCCGAATAGTCGGCAGAAGACTGGACTCGTCTAGCTAGTCCTATCACAAGTCAAGTCTAGTCTAATGGTGGAAATTAGACCAACTGAACAGTCAGGATTATCAAAACCAACTCGACCTGGACTGGTCCAACCAGCCCTGCCGAGGAAGAGGATATGCTATTTTCTTCACAATATATTACGTTCAAATACATCTTTTCTTAATTGAACTTGTTGTTTCCATGGATTATATGGTGGAGATAGTGTCTCACTTACATTAAGGGTGCCGAAGATAGGTTCTCGAGTATCAAACTATTTTTGGTGCACTAAGTGAGTGATATTACATGACCATATGCCACCATACAGGTATTCCATGTCACTTATCCATCGGGTAATCGCATTTCCACCACCTGCTATCCTCTCAGGGATGTTCTATCCACTTGTATTCAGAGGCTGTTGATATATAATGTGCCTAGCGGCTTTAATCTCCTACTCTAGCTATTCTTCTATTATTAGCGAGTGTTTACCTGGGTGCCATTCCGAATCTCATGAGATCTTTATTCAAGACTGGTCCGGGACCAGTCTCAACCGGACTGGACCACCCAAATTAGTCGGGTCCAGTCATCGACATCAACCAGGACTGGCTAGCCTGGTCTTGCGTCTAAGATTTGACTGGGCGGACTATTCGGAACCCTGATTACGCATCGTTCTTCGGGATTGTAGAAGTAGTAGCCGTTCTGATAGACATGGGCAGCTATGGTATCGATGAAAGTGGTCATTTGGGGCGTACTCCCCTTGCATGGGCTGCTGAAAACGGCCATGCCGGTGTGGTGAATATACTGCTTTTATAGGCCGGGGTCAACCCCAACATGCAAGACTATCATGGCAGTACACCGCTCACCCTTGCTGCAGAGGATGGACATGAGGATGTGGTGAGAATACTACTCGCGAAGGAAGAGGTCAACCCCGCTATATCAGATGATGATGGCGACACAGCGCTCTTATGTGCTGCCATCGGTGGATGTGAAGGAGTGGTAAAGATACTACTCCAGCAGGAAGGGGTTAACCCTGATATTCGAAACAACACCGGGCAAATGCCGCTCATGTACGCTGCTTGGGATGGACATGAAAAAGTGGTAAAAATCCTCCTCGAACAAGAAGACGTAGACCATAACAAGCCGGACAATGACGGCCAAACGCCACTCATGTCTGCAGCTGAGCGTGGCCACGGAAAGCAGTGAACCCAAGCGTCCAGTCCGTCCGTCATCAGGTCTGGACGGGACGGACGGCGGACGCCCAGTAATGCCCGGGACGGACGGGTAGGGAGGCGTCCGTCCAGACCTTGGCCCCGGACGGACTGGC
>Ga0307509_10004056_pt1 | contig 21483 bp, 30 predicted proteins | sample 10_EM_MG_FD_202245 | JGI IMG/M metagenome (GOLD analysis project Ga0307509, IMG submission 202245) | Populus trichocarpa ectomycorrhiza microbial communities from riparian zone in the Pacific Northwest, United States - 10_EM | ecosystem: Host-associated > Plants > Roots > Unclassified | place... | reverse complement strand
AGGTGAAGCGGCCGGTGGGATTGCATTTATAGGTTTTTTTCTCTTCATAGCTAGCGCTGCATAAGGCTTTTTGTACCTAGAAACAAATAACGCATGATTACGAAAAAAAAGAACGACCAAGAGATAGGAGCACGAACCATCTCTCCTCCACCTCCGGCGATTGAAATCTCAACACCACGGGAAATCATCGTCACTTCCCCCCACCCACCTCTCTTCCCCCATCATGGCTACTGCCTAGGGGTTGACGTTAAGCCATCTTCCCTCCTCTCCTGAGGCAGGCATGCCTCCCCTCCTTGGGGTTCTTGTTCCCGTTCATCGTTGACGCCCGCTCATGAAGTTCGGTTCTCCCCCTTACCCCGCACTTGCTTTGCACCTCGCTTAGCATTTTGCACGGTCGGAAAGCTTCTCGCTTCGTACACTGTCGGCGATATGGCATCCGGACTCTCGGTCGAAGTAAGGCTTCGGTTCTGCTGGGCTTGTACCTCTGATGGGGAAAGCTTCGGTTAGTAACATCACGGTCCTGCTCGGCTTCGCTGTCCCCCCAAAAGCCCTTGCTATGCCCCGTAAGTCGGTTGTGGCTAGCCCGCTCGCGATCCTTCCTCTACCCACCTCCCGGTGCCGTCCGCTGGCACCGTACTGCCCCATAAGCTGGCACCTTACTGCTAAAGCTCCTCCCCCGGCTGGCAACCTACTGCTCCCCTCTGGCTGGCACCCTACTGCTACTCACCGGCTGGCACCCTACTTGTCATTGTCGTTGGCTGGCATCCCCTCTGCCTGGTGGCTCCGCTCGCCCACCTACCTCTCTCCCTCCTGCAATTTACTCTACTGTCGCAAACCTCACTTAGGTTACGGTTGATCATGGTATTGCACTGCCTCCTTGGTGTCTCCTAAATGCCGACGCATCGCCATCTTCCGGTCAGTCCCGACGGTGAACCGGCCTGCCCCTTCCGGTCAGTCCCGACGGTGAACCGGCCTGCCCCTTCCGGTCAGTCCCGACGGTGAACCGGCCTCCCCCTTCCGGTCAGTCCCGACGGTGAACCGGCCTGCCCCTTCCGGTCAGTCCCGACGGTGAACCGGCCTGCCCCTTCCGGTCAGTCCCAACGGTGAACCGGCCTGCCCCTTCCAGAGAATATCCGCGGGGCCTTTTGGTTAGGCATATTGGCAATAGTAGTTACATCTCGTCATTTCTTTGATTCTTTTCCTAGTGTTACCAGGGGCCGGCTCCAGGGTTTTGGGTCTCTCTCCTGTACGTTTCTATGAGTTGTTTCCCTACGTGTCTGAGGTGCGAGTCTTAGGTGCTAGTCGGGGGAGGTTTCTTCTATGGTCTCGGGGGGTTTGATTTTTTCCTATGATGAGGTGAAGCGGGCGGTTGTTATTGGGCTTATAGGTTTTTTTCTCTTCATAGCTAGCGCTGCATAAGGCTTTTTGTACCTAAAAACAAATAAGGCATGATTACAAAAAAGGAAAAAAGAAAAGAAAAAAACGACCAAGAGATAGGATCTTCACGCAACCATCTAAGTACTTTTCTATACTCAAGATATTGCAATACGATTACTCTTTACTCTCTTTACAAAACGCTCTTCCACTACGGGAGCTTACGCTCTAAGAACCCGGAGACTATTGTGATAGTCTCGACGGGCTGCTCGAACATAGAACTGTTGTGATAGTTCTATCAAGCACGATAATTCACCCATCTTACTATCTGCTGAGATAGTATCCTCCGACGGATCACTCAAGACAAGCAAGCCAGTTCCGTACTATCTGAAGAGAGAGTATTTCCGTACGCCCTAATATAAAAACAGGACTACTTACTTTAGGATAAGCCTATCGTTGCCTGTTGCATAACGACCTAACGATAGGATTGTTACACTGGCGAACCTTGCTGTCTTCTCAGTCAATGGTGATACGGGTTTGCGCCACGTCTTGTAGGGGCGCGAAGATGAGTTCAAATAGATCTTGTAGGGGGTCAGCATTGATTTTCCACTGAGGTTGGTCGGCTTTGAAGGATTTTGAGAATTTGGGAGCAATGGGCAATAAGGCGAGAAGCAGAACAGGCATTGAACCTGGGCTGTTGAATCTGGCTGATGAAAGATTTCTGATCGTAATATAGACAGGCCACGCTTTCTTGTCACACGAGAAGTTGGTGAGGTTAGTCTGATCTGACATCCCTATTATTGGAACAAGTGTAGCACCCGGCGCAAGCGTCTCGTATGATCTGTCAACTAAGGTGTTTTAAAAGGTGTGGGACTCTAATGCTGCACTTGCACATCCCACCAGCAATCTGCTGTATGCATTTCTGCAGATATTCTCTGCCCAGTGGAGTCAGATTCATGCCGTGACGTGTAGACCAAGTCGGCTCGGTATGCAATATGGCGAAGGAGATATCTAACACAACGTAGTACGTTGTGGTAAAAAAAGTGACAAAGTGCTCTGGCTATCCTTAACCAGTCCTTTGAACAATTGCAGATATTGACTGTATGGATCCGGTAACCGGAGATGGTTCTCCAGTGTGTGCATGGAGCTATACTAGACTGATTCAGCATCTCTGTGGCCACGCGAGAAGTATTGATTGATTCGTGATTTGGATACTTTTCCCTCAATGAACCCGGATGCCAGTTTGAAACCTTGTTTGGTATTGAATGCTGGCCATGGGTCGTCGCACAAGTTGCTGTATTCATGCTCAAAACCGTCAACATCTCCCATTACTTGCCTGGCGCCTTCATAATGAATCAGTTTGCCGGCAGAGGGTGACGTAACGTCATCGAATACTTCAGTATCAGACTCGTAGGGAATGTCTCGACAAAGTTTATTAGGCTCCGATCTAGCAGGGCCTGGATAGGATTTACTGTCAGATTCCTCGCAGTCACTTCCATCTGGATTGTGCAATACGCTTGATTTCATGTTGATATATTGTAGGGTTGACACAAGGACAATGTCCAGACATGTGGGGCCGGTTTGCGGGGTCTTCGCATATGTACCAGACAGGGGCTATTTTCAGCGGCACAATGGACATTTGCTAGGCAAAATTCAAGTTGGACTTTGCTCCGTTGATCCCTCGGGCTGCTTGTAGATTCAAGGGTATAGCTATGTCAAGTGTTGACACCAACGTATGTTGATCGCATGTAGGGTCAAGGGATGTGCATGCGATAATCATGATCTAGTCGTTGATAGAGTTGGTGTAGGCGTCACGTGGTATCAGCTGTGGTTTCTTTCAACAACAGAGGCGACAAATATTATGTTCCCGCCCGAATGTGTTTATCATGTTGCATTTATTCAAGTTGAATCAGACAATGGAAGAGTCTTGTGATAGAGGGTCAGATTCTGGTTTTCTTATCAAGTCATGAAACCAATTCATCATTCTTTCAAATCACCCACAGAATCTGGGAGTTTGATATATAAAGTGAATTGATCACGCTACGAGATGGGTTTCATACCAAGTTTCATCTCACACAAGACTACTATCTATATACACCAAGAATCCGCGTATATGGCGCAGAATAACAACATTTTAGGATATGCCATCATGCCGGCCGGAGGTAGGTAGCGGGCGCTGCCCGCGGGTCAGACCTATCAGCTTCCGCCTTGTACTCTCATTGGGGAGTATTCTGATCGATGCCGGATCGTTGATTGATTAACGATCATAAGTTGAGCATGGGCATCTCCCATCAGCGTAAAAACAAGCCCCCTCGATAGGCGTTTGTTCGCGGGGTGCTGTCAAGGATCAGATGTTAGCAAGGGGCAATATTTCAGATAATTGGCACTTCCCAGATGCCGAATTCCAGCAAATTGTCGCAGGCATGAGGAGATTGAAACCTGCGTGCGATAAACTCGCCACTGCGTTAGCAGCCAATAACCAGGTGCCTCCACCTGGCCTGGGCGCCCCCCCTGCATAAGTCATTCTGAACCCAATATTACTACCTCTCAACAGACCACCTTAGTGCCAGTGGAGAATTGCAATAGCTATAGCTCTACCAAACGCTGGCCCGGTTGTGCAAAATTCTCCGCGGGCCAATCTTCCTGTGCCAGCCTACAATGTACCTGCTCCCCTGGCCAATCCCCAAGTGCAAAACAATCCCCTCCCTCCTGGCCCGGCGATCCCCAGGCTCAGAATAATCCTCCCGGCGCAGTAAATGCCCATGCACAGAACAACCCCCCACTGGGAGTCCGGGCGAATCTCCAAGGTCAGAATTATCCTTCACCCCCAGGCCCAGCGAATCCCTGAGCTTGCAATGTACTACCCTTGGGGCAGAAATATAGTCACCCTCCAGTGAATATTTCCGCAATAAACCAACTGGCTTTCGCAATCTTTATCCCTGATACCTCAGTGCGAGTGCAATGTGCTCCGGCGAATGTCCAAGCTCTGAACAATCATGCTGGCACTGCGAATCTCCAAGCTCCTAAAAATCATGCTGGCGCCGTGAATCTCAAGCTCCGAACAATCCTGCAATCCTATAATCCAGGTAATTATTCCTGCGGGAAACCATGTGGTTGCTTCAATGGGCATTCTAGGTATCCCAATAGGGATGCAAGATGCTCCTCCGGCAGATATCCTGGGAGTTGCGGCACTGATCGTAGAGGATCCAGCATTTGAATACTTTGGCATGGCGCTACAAGTAACTTGCGCAGTGTTGGATCCGTCTCAAATTAGGGAGTTTTTTTGCCACAATCTGGATGTGTTTGTTTTTAACTTACCGACTTAGGATATATAGATTGGAGCGCTAACTTGGATGTCCACATACTGTTCGTATTGATTTGGTCCATAATTCGACAGATATCGATGCACCACAACCGAATTATCGCCTTCTCAATTGGCACAATTCTCATATCAATGGGGTTTGTTTTGCTGAGTTAAATGCCTATCACATACGCGGACTGTCAGCCATTATTTTGAGAACTGTACCAAATAGCACGATTCGCTACATACTTGGGGCGACTGGTGAAGGCCGCAAAGAGCGGTGTCTTCCTCCCAGGTTCCCCTTATCTTATATAAATTACGTCTTCAGCGGGAATTATGAAGACGTAAGGGCCTGGGTGCTGGCAAATCCGTTTCTCAAGAATCCATTCGCTCTGTTGGTCTATTGTCATCGCTGATATACTGAGGAGAGGGTAGCCACTCTGCCCTTGAGGAGGCACAACTATCCTCCTGATAATGCCATTGCCAATTGGGCATGGCAAGGAGGGGGACGTACTGGCATTCAAGCCCCACGAAAGGAACTTAGCCCTGACTGTGGCCCAGCCAATGCTGGAGGTAACCACGCAAATGACTTACCCCTTTTTCTCCCTGTATCTAGCAGTTCATCATCTGATGTCTCCCACGCGGGCGAGGCATGTGAAACAATCATCCGAACATCCCCATCCCCCATTGCAGATCCCACTGAACCCCCCCATTTTTGAATATTCCTGGCTATTTAATTGCCATCCAAAAAGAATACCCACCATGGGTGGGATCTGAGGGGCTGCGGCAGTGAGACTCCGGATGTCAAGGTAAGGAAGCGTGGAGCTCCATCCGATTTAGAGATTGGGAGAATTTGAATAACAAATTGCGTCAAGCTTCAAATGTTCGCTAGTGGTTGAAAGCAATGGAGAACCTGAAGCATTGAGCACAGTTTGATAATGAAAAAGGTGACGAAGACCCCAGTCAAGTTAAGCGATTGCGTTTGAATTTGCCTACAGAGTGTAGTGGATCAGAGTGTGGTCGATATGACGCGCATCGTTTGTATGCTGAGTCTACTAAGACATATATTAGTGATTTCAATTTCCATTCCATAGATTTCATAGAGTACTTAAGAGTTTTAGAATAGAGTTTAATCTTGCTCCCATGAGTTCCTGCGTCTGGGTTCGCACATGGTATAGGATCATAGCTTATGGTGTTGTGTTGAGGTTCAGGCAGGGAGCTAGGGTCTTGGCTGACTCTGACGCCAAGAGACATTACTGTATGTGATGTCTCTTAGCGCATGCATTGATGTGAGTCTTAAAAGACTATCGTAGGGGGTGCTGCAAATCACCTGCGACAATCAAGACTCAGTACATTTCATGATCTTTCGAGAACCTAAGATTTAGATCTTTATCCGCTGTCATTGGCAAAGTGCCTTCGTTGTCTATCCCTCCATAGAGTATCGAAGCCATACAGATCCAGATCTACATTACGACATCGCAGTACACCCTAAGTCGCATTCCCTAATTGTACGTCCCCTAGGGCTCTCTGCTGGCCAAATGTACAGCGTCAGCAAAATGTATATAAAGACGACTCCGACCCTCCCTCGCTCATCCTTCTCGTTCGCTCCACCTCCAGCGATTGAAATCTCAACACCATGGGAAACCATCATGAGAGTGTCTCCCACCTCTGGTCTCCCTTGATGGCTTCTGCCTAGGAGTGCCATGCACCCGTCTCCCCCTTTCCTCCCTCTGGGGTCTTTGGCCCCCCCTCTCGTGGGGTTATGGCTTCGTTCCTGGTCGCTGTGCTGTCTTGTTTAAGCACGCTTGCGTTGATGTTCCAACCCTTTACCCCACACTTGGCGACGCGCATCGCTTAGCAATTTGCAGGGTCGGCAACCCTCTTTTACTCGTCAACACACGGTGGCTAGTTTCAGGCTATCGGTGAACTAGTTGCCCTGGTAGCCCTGCTCGCTTGTCATGGACTGTCTCCTGAGTTGCTTGGTTGGTACGATTGGCATTCGAAAGATTGTGACCCTGTCACCATCCTCCGTGTTCGTGATTCTTGGTCTTTGGTGAGCCTTCCCTGTCCCACTTCCCACGCGTTGGATCCGCTTCCACCATACTGTAACAATCCTATTGTCAGGTAGTTTAGGCAACAGGCAACGACAGTCCTTTCCTAGGATGAGCAAGTCTTCTTGTCTTTAATAGGGCGTAGGGAAATACTATCTCTGCAGATAGTACGGAACTGGCTTGCTTGTCTGAGCGATCTGTCAAGGATACTATCTCGTCAGATAGTAAGAGGGGTGGATTGCCGTTCTTGATAGAAATATCACAATAGTTCCATGTTCGAGTGGCCCGTCAAGACTATCACAATAGTCTCCGGGTTCGTAGAGGGTAGGCGCTCGTAGGGGAGAAGTGTAGATAAAGAGAGTAATGTATAATTGTATTGCAATATCTTGAAGTATAGAAAAGTACTTAGATGGTTGCGTGAAGATCCTATCTCTTGGTCGGAACCAAGCGCCTTATATACGCATCTTCCCACAACCCTAACTCTGGTGACTCATCACCTCGCGCTACATAAACCTCTATGACTCATAGTGAGTCATAGCGCGAAATCCATCGATGACTCATATGAGTCATTGCACAACATTCCGTTTAACCAATCAAAACTCATAAACCAAGTCATGTGCTCAAACGAGTCACATGCGTGAAACCCATGACTCATAATGTGAGTTATGTGCGAAAGTCATTACATCATATAACGTCACTATCGTGAGTCATGAAACAATCAACCAATCAAAATATAACAATGACTCGCGAGTGTGTAGTCATGTGAGAACTATGAGTCAAGTGACGTCATAGTGTGAAATCCAACATACATTATGACTCATAAGTATGAGTCATGTGAAATCTGCCTTGCTTAGTCACAATTTGTGACACATACTGCTACACCCTAGCTGGCACCATACTACCTCCCTCTTCTATCTCTCCTCGCGCCTATCCCTTAGTCAGGGATCCCCTCCAGTAGTGATGCTCTCTCTCTTGTAACAAGGGACTACGTGAGAGGAGTGGTAATTTCTTCTGCTCGGCACGAGGACTATCTGCTGTGGCTGGCATCCCCTCTGCTGAGCGGCTCTTCTGGCTGGGTGGTTCCCCTCACCTTCTTCACCCGCTATGGGATTTAATCTACCGTCGCAACTCGTGATAGTTACCGTATTCCTTGGTATAGCATTACCTCCTTGGATGTTATGAAAGTCTGTCGCAGTAACGAGAGCACTCTGTAGGAAGACGGATCCTAAGATTGCGACCGTACTGAAGACTCAAAGTTGAAGTAAGGATCAAAATAAAGATAAAGATAACTCAAATTAGAATCAAGTGGTAAAACTTAATATCAATAAGCCTGAAAGCTTCAGTCAATAAGTTCTCTCGAGGATCGTTGGTTATCAGAATAGGGTGTCTCTTGCTTTAGTCAAGTAGAATAATAAAAAGCTAGAGGACACCTGTCAACCATTCTGACCTTTCGCGAGCACCCTGCTCAGCTCAGGGTTGCCCAACTCAGCTGCCTAGAGCGAGCTAATACTCGGAGGCTGTTGGACCGCTCAGATATTAACTATCTCCACAAATAGGAAGTACTCCGGGTGATGTCTTGCCAACTACATCTGCATGAGCGAAATCTCTTGCCTATCGGTACCATGTCAGTGGCCGACTGACATGCCCACCGTAGGGATAATATCCATTGGGACTCATTGGCCCAGCGGTGGTGTCTATACAAGCTACGCAGTCCATCGGAAAATCTACTTGGCTATACTAAGCTTCTAAACCAGACTGGCTACTGCCACGATAAGAAGTCTCCTGCTGCTTGACTGCATGCGCGCTACCCACAGCCAACCATGCGGGACCCTCTTAAAGGGTGACAAGACTCACACCTCTGGAGTCCAATAATAACCCCTGGTAATGCTACAGTTCACAGGGTAGCCTGGGACTGGATTTGGGGTGGTTGTCCTGGAAGCCTTGCAGCTTCCCCGGTCAGCCCCAAGCCCTCTACTGTTAACCATACAACTACCCGGAGGTTAAAGTATGGCTGTAGGTGGTTCCCAGGTATTATCCAGGGGGCGCCCCAGGAGGCGGTCACCCTCACACTTGGTATATATCCTGCGAATAGCTTCTGGTCGGTTGGATGGCCACAACTCATATGGTATTGTGCGAGCATTCCTATGGATCTCACTAGCCTAGGAGGAACACAACTACAGAGCTGTATAGTGGTGTCACACTGTACCAACGCCGGGGGCGCAGGGGGCTATTAGGAATATCCCCTGAAAGTTATAGGAGGTTTAGATCACTCCTGCTCTGTTAGTAGTCCGTTGGTGCCATACAAAGTGGCTTTATAAACATCTAAGAGCCCCACTATAGTGGGATAATTTTCCCCTCAGTTTGTAGACAACTTTGTTGGTGAAGGTAGGGTAACTGGGTCCCCAAGGTAGGGTTATCATGTTTCTAAGGTAGGGTAACTTCACCCTGTTAGGCCTTTATTACCTTCGTGAGTCCGCTTGACCACATATATTGTTGCCCCAGAGACCCGTGCAACATTTACTATGCGTCCTTAACTTTATGCGAACATACTCTCTGAACGTTACCCTGCCTTGTAAGGTAACTTTGGCCTACCTAGGTTACCCTGTCTAACTCTATGTCACCAAGTCACTTTGTAGATACTTGTACCATGTCACAAATCGTGACTAAGCAAGGCAGATTTTACATGACTAATATTTATTAGTCATCAGGTATGTGGGGTTTTTGAACCATGATGTCATTGGACTCATAGCTTGCACATGACTGCGCACTCGCGAGTTATTGGTTGATTATGATTGATTGATGGTTTCATGACTCAGGATTGTGACGTCATACAATGTAATGACTTTCCCACATGACTCATATCACAAGTCATGGGTTTCACGCATGCGACTGATTCGAGTGCATGAACGGGTTTATTGGTTGTGATCAATGAAAAAAGAAATATGTGCAGTTGACTGGTACGAGTCAGCAGATGGATTTCGCACTATGACTCACTATGAGTCATATGGGCTATCTTATGTGAGGTGATGAGTCACCGGGGTTAGGGTTGTGGGAAGATGCCTATAAAAGCGGCTTGGTTCCGACCATGAGATAGGCACGCTCCGCGCCCTCTATTTTCCTGCCCCTACCTTTCACAACACCTTGTCGTATAGTACACGATCCTGTCCTCCCCCTCATTCTCGCACCTCGCTTAGGCTTCGCATCCCTGAGCACCCCCACCATGGCCCAGCCTGGTTCGTCCCAATCGTTCACTCCAATGGAGGACCTCCCCTCTGCGACTTCATCGGTGGCAGACTGTCAACCAGAAGACCGTCATCCTGATCACTTCCTCCTAAAGACAAGACAGCTCACTGGCCTCACCGCCGAGCAGCTCCCCGTACCCTCCCTTGGCCAGATAGGAGACGTCTCCCTCGCGGATAGCACAATCCTTCCCCTCCTCTGTTCCCTGGTCCATGCCATGTCGGCAATGGGTAAGGAAATGGAGGAGCTCCGTCTCCAGACAAGCGACCTCGAGTCTCGTGTCGCCAATTCCTCCCCTGAAGGTGTGGACCACTTCGCACAACTAAACCAGATCCAGTCTAGCCTACGTGACCTGTCACAGAGGGTGGCACACCTCCCACCCACACAGGTCCCTGCACCACCACGAGCCCAAACATCTCGTCCAAGCCCTTCGGCTGTCTCAGCCCCACCAGGCCCCTCCACCAGGGCTCCCCCCCAACGTCCACCCAAGGAATCAACGCAGTCATATGCAGCAATTGTTGGTGGTACCAGTGAGTTCGATAAAGCGGCCCGTGAAGTACTAGCCGCCAAGAACAACAGCAACAGCAACACCACCAGAAGGAAGAAGAACTCTGCTACCAGCACCTCGGCAACAAAAGTCGCAGCAGCCGCCAAGGAAGCCTCTCCCCCAAGGGCTCCCCCCTCACTCGCCAGTGCTGCCAGGAGATTCTTTGCCCCTCGCTCTTCCCCTGCTCCTCACCCTGACGCCACCGACATAAAGGCACACCTGCCCGACCTGGCCGCTTCTGTGCTCCGTGAAGCAAACTGCTCCCTCCCGCGCTCCCTCAAAGCCATTCTTAATGACAGAGGTTCCGTCACTCTTATAGTAGTAGACACATCTGTCCCTGCTGCGTCCTATGCCCCATACTTTGAGGCCCTAACCACGAAACTCAACCAATCGTTCCCCGTTGGGCCAAACCCCTGGCTTCCCTTCAGACTCACTCCTACCTCCGTCCAGCTTGCTATCCATTCGCTACCGGTGGACTACATGCCCCTTCAGGATGAGGACTTGTTCAACTACCTCTCCGACTCGATACTTAACTCCAAGGATGTCACCATCTCTGCGGCCCGCTTCCTCAACCCGAACCGTCAGTCCCGTATGGAAAAACGAGCCTATTCGGTGGTTGTCAACGTCGAGCCTGATTCTGTCCAAACTATGCTCCCGTCTATCTACCTATTCGGCAACTCCAGGACTGTCGAAAGAGCCTACTTGTCTTCTCCCCTCACCCAATGCCAGAAGTGCTGGAAGTATGGTCACGTCAAACCGCTGTGTAAAGCGGAGACTCCTAGATGCCCGCTGTGCTCCCTCCAACACACCAAGGCCGAGCATCGCTGCCCCAACCCCTCATGTCCCAGCGGGGGAAACCTCAAAGCCATCCTCGGATGCTGCCTCGCCTCCCCAGCCAGATGCTCCAACTGTGGGGAAGTGCACTCGGCCAGGAGCCGGGACTGCCCCGAACGACCCCCTCCTCCAGCCCCACGAGCTGCCCCCGCCGTCGAAGAAAACCAAGCTGTCATAGACCCCGACCAGATGGACATCCACCAAGATGCCCCACAGGCCGATCCGAACCGCCCTGCAGCCCGGAGATCCAACACCCCCCCCCAAAGCCTCCTCCCACCATTTCAGGAAGAAACCCCAAGAGCCCCCTGTACCACAATAACAGCCCCCCCAGCCATGACAAGATCAGCCTCCAAGGGCGGCCCCCCCCTCCCCGAGGGAGAGGCTAGCCCCTCACCTGCCAGGCGCCACTCAGCAGGCTCAGCCTGGTAAGATGTCATACACCAGCAAATCGTTGCCGCCAGGACCGGGCCCTGGACACATTCTCTCCATTGTACAACACAACTGCGTCGGGAGCTGGGATGTGTTTCTCTCCTTATTTAATTCATTTGCTTTGGCCAAAAACCCTCCTTTGATTGTTTGCCTTCAAGACCCTCCGGTCTGGAGGAACCGACTGCCCTCTCATTCAGGCTTTACTTCTTTTGCCCCATCAGCCACCGGGCGCCGCCCTCGGGTGGCCTTTTATGTTTTCAAGTCACTCATCGATATGACTACCATCACCCCTATTTTTACGGGCAGATCAGATATAGCTACCCTCGAAATTACCGCTCCTTCCCTCTTCGGCACGACTATGGAGAGGTTTCATATCATCAACTGCTACAGTGTGTGGGCAAAGACCATTATGGAAAGAACAATCGCACCCACGCTGGCCCTTCCTTTTTCTTTCTTCCCTACACTACTAGTAGGGGATTTCAACATTCACCACCCATCCGCTGACCCCCTTAGAAAACACAACTCCTCTGAACTCAAGGCTTCCTTCCGGTACTTCTCAAGGGCCGCCGAGTATGGATATAGTCTTCTAAACATCCCGGGGGTACATACACGCTTCCCGCTTCAAGGATCCTCCAGGTCCTCAGTCCTAGACCTCTCATTCGCGTCCCCTGCTCTGGTACGGTTCTTTCGAGAATGGGCAACTGACCTCCCCTCCACTGGGTCTGACCATGTCCCTATCTCGATAAGATTGGCGCACCAAATTATTTGCCCGCCGCCGCCGGCCCCGAACTGGGTAAGGACGGACTGGTCCAACCTCTAGCCTCACCTTAAAGAAACCAATATCCCCCCGCCCCCGGTCCTCCCCACTAAGCACGCCTTCGAAGAATGGTTTGATTTCCATCTAGGAACGCTGATCGAACTCCTCAAAACACACAGCCCCTCCCGCCGCCCGTCCGTCAGAGCCAAACCCTGGTGGTCCCCGCTACTGTCGACCCTGCGGAAAGAGTTCCATTGATCCTCTCGGAAGGCCCGCACCTCGGACGACCCTCAAGACAGGGTAATAGCTAAGCTCTCCAAACAAGAATACTTCAAGGCAATAAAGGCTGCGAAGGCCCATCATTGGAAATCCTTCCTGGCGGACGCCACCCCACGTACCATATGGACTGCGAAAAAGTTCGCTGTGGGGAGGGTCGCTCCTAGATTCCCTAACTTGCCTGACGCTACCTCTCCGGAAGAGGTCAACCAAGCCCTGCTCCGTCACTTCTTTCCTCCGAAACCAATCCCTATCGTTCCGTCCATCCTAAGACCCTATAGAGGTTGCGACCCCCTCCTCCCTCGGGAGATAACGGCCGCCCTCCGAAAGTGCTCCTCCTCCTCCGCGCCTGGGCCAGACACGATCCCCTACTCCGTCTGGAAAAGAGTCCACCTCACAGCCCCACGGCTGCTCACAGACCTCTTAGGTCCCCTCCTCAAGTTTGGCTATCACCCAGTCTCGATGAAGAAGGCCAATGGTATAGTGCTGGACAAACCTGGCAAACCCTCCTATTACTCACCTGCTTCGTTTAGAGTCATCGTCCTACTGCAGACTGTCTCCAAGATCCTTGAGAGAGTTGTCGCCTCCCGCCTCTCCCTGACTGCCAGGACGCTGAAGGTTGTTCACAGCAACTAGTATGGCTCCCTCCCCGCCCTTTCGTCATTTGACGCAGCAATCTCCTTGTTAGACACAGTCAGGACCCTTTAGTGCCCCGGACTCAGAGTCTCTACCCTTTTCCTGGACATTAAAGGCGGGTTTGATAATGTTAATGCCTCCACCCTGTGCTCATCCCTCAAAAAAGCAGGTGTTCCCCACTACATGGTATCCTGGATCGGCTCTTTCCTCTCGCAGAGGACCTGCCGACTTCTGTTCCAAGGGTCCCCAAAAACCTTCTCCCCCATCCAAGTGGGCGCTCCGCAAGGCTCCCCGATTTCTCCTCTACTATTCGTCATATATGTGGCATCTCTACACATTCAGATCCCAAGAGGCCTGTCCCTATCATACGTCGATGACTTTGCTCTGTCGGCGGCGACCACATCCTATAGGACAAACGTCAGAACACTACAAAGGGCATTCGGGCGAATAAGAGCCCGAGCAAGTGCTCGAGAGGTAGGTTTTAGTGTCCCCAAAACTGAGCTCATTCATTGGAGGACCCCCCTCCAGAGGGACCCCCCCGCGTCCCCGGCCCCTCCCCCAATATGCCTGGATGGCCAGGTATTCCCCCCTCTCCCCTGCGTCAGGTGGCTCGGGTACTGGTTCACACCCAACCTGGCATCGTCAGCACACTTCTCCAAGAGACTTGGACTGGCCCAAGGGGCCTTTGCCACTGTCAAAAGACTCTCTCCGCCTGGCTCGGGCCTCTCCCCCTACCTCGCACATCGCCTAGCGATATCACTGCTCCTTCCCACCCTCCTGTATGGTGCGGACCTTATGGTCCCTAGCAGGGGAATGCTCACGAAGATGGACGTCTATTGGCGCCAAGTCTAACGCTGGGTTTCAAACTGCTTCAGATCAACCCCAATACCTATCCTAGCAGCAGAGTCATGCATTCTCCCTCTCGCGGCCATTGTCCCGCACAAGCGACGTATGGCTGCCCTCAGACTAGTCTGCGCCGCCCCCACAGTCAACCCTGCAGCTGGCCGACTTTGCCCCAGTTTCCCCTCCCTGCTCAAGTATAGGGCCCCAGACTCTCACAGGGGACTCTGCACCCGTCTCCCCCCCAATGTGATGCCCCTCTCGTTGTAGACCAATCGCCCGCACTCGAAAGCCAGATCCCACCTCCCAGTGGACGAGCTTGCCAACCTAGCGCCTCCTATACTTGGGACCCTGTCCTTTGCCCCCCTAGCGAGGGCTGACCTCCTCCCGGAGGCCCCCTCACTCCCGCCGCCTGACACCATGACGAATGTGTACAGAGCCCTCAAAGGTCGAACGAGACTCCTACTCCTAGAAGAATGGAGGCGGCTTGCGCCACCCCCCCCATACTACACCTTTCCATTTTTCTTGACCCCTCACGCGTTCATGGGACTGGGCAAGTTCATGGCCAGTCGTATCCACCAGATGAGAGCCCAGAAGAGCTATCTCGCCGCCCACCCCTCTTGGTCAAGAACAGATGACCCCAGACACTGCCCTAGATGTGGTGAAGAGGAAGAAACCTTCAGCCATGCCATACTCCGCTGCAAGTCAACATCCTACCATAGGGAACGCCTCCTCCAAGGGCTCTCTGATATGGGCCCTGACTCCCCCCTCTGGTCCGACAAACAACTCCTTCTAGCCCTGGCCGCCTCCATACGGGCCACGGGCACCAACTACCCACCCGATATGTTCCCCTCCCTCCCCCCGTCGCCGGTCTCAATGGTCTTCCCCTCCTCCCCACCCAGCATTTCGCAAGGGCTGCTCTCCTCGTCCCCCCCTCGCCTCGTTTAAGGTTTTCTCCTGTAATGGGCTTAGTTTTCCGTACCTAAGTGGGCTGTTGTTCTGATTTCTCATGATTATCCTGTTATTAGTTAGCCGTGAGTTGGCGATGTGTCGAGTACTTGACACGACTTGGAGATGGTTTTATAATTTTCATTTGTTTTTGGTTGATTGAGATTAAGGTTTTCTTTACTCCATAGCTAGCGCTGCATGCAAGTTCTTGTACCTTAACAATGAATACATGATTTAAAAAAAAGAAAAAGTGAAAAAAAAAACCGACCATGAGATAGGCCACGAACCATCTCTCCTCCACCTCCGGCGATTGAAATCTCAACACCACGGTAAATCATCGTCACTTTCCCCTACTCACCTCTCTTCTCCCACGATGGCTACTCCCTAGGAGTTGACGTTAAGCCATCCTCCCCCCTCTCCTGGGGCACGATTGCCTCCCCTCCTTGGGGTTCTTGTTCCCGTTCATCGTTGACACCAGCTGATGAAGTTCGGTTCTCCCCCTTACCCTGCACTTGCTTTTCACCTCGCTTAGCATTTTGAACAGTCGGAAAGCTTCTCGCTTCGTTCACCGTCGGCGATATGGCCTCCGGACTCTCCGTCGAAGTAGGCTTCGGTTCTACTGGGCTTGTACCTCTAATGGGGAAAGCTTCGGTCAGTATCATCACGGTCTTGCTGGGTCTCGCTGTCGTCCCAAAAGCCCTTGCTATGGCCCGTTAGTCGGTTGTAGCTAGCCCGTTCACGATCCTTGCTCTACCCCCCTCCCGGTTCCGTCTCCTGGCACCATACTGCCTCATTAACTGGCACCTTACTGCTTCAAATCCTCTCCGGCTAGCACCCAACTGCTACTCCCCGGCTGGCACCCTACTGCTACTCCTACACCTCCTCCCTCCGATCGGTTGACCCTTCCTCGGTTCCGCCTAGTCGTGGTATAGCACTGCCTCCGTGGCTTTGTCCAACGCCTTCGATCGATGTAATGACCTGCCTGACGGAACATCACGGTTTTGGTGGGCCCTCAAGTTTTGAGTTTTCTCACGTCGACCATCATCTATCCTCTCCCTCAGGCCCGCGTTTCGGGTCGTCGATCAGGCGGTTTCTTATGTTTGGGGAGCCTGCTGAAGGGTGTGTGTCTCTCTACCTGTACGTTTCTCTTTATTGTTTCCTTACGTGTTTGGGGTATTTTATCTTAGGTGCTAGGCGAGGGGGACTTTTCCTATGGACTCGGGGTGTTTGATGTTTCCCATGAAGAGGTGAAGCGGGCGGTTGGATTCTTTATAGGTTTTGTTTTTGCCATAGCCAGCGCTGCATGCAGTTTTTTGTACCATAAAACAATGAATACATGATTACAAAAAAAGAAAAAAGAAAAAAGAAAAAGAACAACAACCATGAGATAGGCCAAACCATCTCTCCTCCACCTTCGGCAATTGAAATCTCAACACCAAGGGAAATCATCGTCACTTTCCCACACCCACCGCTCTTCTCCCACGATGGCTACTACCCAGGAGTTGACGTTAAGCCATCTTCCCGCTTCTCCTGGGGCCCTCTGGCCTCCCCTCCTTGGGGTTCTTGTTCCCCTTCGTCGTTGACAGGCTCATGATGTTCAGTTCTCCCCCTTACCCCGGACTTGCTTTGCACCTCGCTAAGCATTTTGCGCGGTCGGAAAGCTTCTCGCTTCGTTCACAGTCGGCCTTACGGTGTCGGACTCTGGGTCAAAGTAGGCCTCGGCTTGCTGGGCTTGTACCTCTGGTGGCGAAAGCCTCGGTTAGTAACATCACAGTGTGGTCCTGGTCTCGTCCTCATCCCAAAAGCCCTTGCTATGGCCCGTTTGTCAGCTGTGGCTAGCCCGTTCGTGATCCTTCCTCTCCCCCCCTCCCGGTTCCATCCGCTGGCACCGTACTGCCCCTATAGCTGGCACCTTACTGCTAAAAACTCCCCCTCTGGCTGGCACCCTACGGCTACTCACCGGCTGGCACCCTACTGCTACTCACCGGCTGGCACCCTACTGCTACTCACCGGCTGGCACCCTACTGCTACTCACTGGCTGGCATCCTACTGCTCCTCCACCGATCGTTGACCTTTCCTCTGTTACACCTAGTCGTGGTATAGTACAGCCTCCGTGGCTATTGTCCAACGCCTTGGATCGATGCAATGACCTGCAAGACCGCATGAGTGGTTGTAAGTGGGCCCACGGTTTCCGTGTTTTCTCCTGTCGACGATCATCTCTCCACCCCCCTCAGGCCAGCGTTTCTGGTCTTCGAACGGTGGTTTCTTTTGTTTTGGGGAGCCTGCTGCAGAGTTTGGGTCTCTCTACCTGTACGTTTCTATGTATTGTTTCCTTACGTGTCTGCTCACTGCCTTTCACCAGTCAAGGAGCGTATTGAGTTTATCAAATACCATGAGTATGCAGAGCACGAACTCATGTGGCATCTGAAGATCCTAGTCAAAGATTCGGCCACGTTACTGCAGACGACCGACCAGCATCAGAGGACTGAGCGGGATGGTCGTGACGACGTTGCGGAACCCCCAAGTAAGGGTTATCCATCTTTATTCCTGTAGCGCGGCACTAACAGTGGTTGCTAGTGGCTTATTCCGATTTTGGATGTCCTGTATTCCGCACAGGCTGTCAGAATCCATATAGTTTGTCAAACAGAACCGCGGGCCGTCCAGCATCCATTCCGCAGCCATCCGTGGTGTGTAAGAGACTCGGATCGGGGAATTGCCAGTGGTCTCCGGGCTGTACTGAGGGTCATGGATCTGTTCCGTTTGGGAAAAGTCCAAGATGTCAAACAGGAAATAAAATGCCCCTGGTATTTGATCGGCGCGATAGATGAGGGCGCCACCTGACTATGGCAGGACCCCGAAGAACCTCTCCCCCTTACCCAGCTCATATTCCTGAATAGCGATAATGACATTCGTGAGTGGTTCCTCGCAAACAATGGCTACGATCCCTTGGACCTCATGGTTCTTGAGTCACGTCCGGAAGATGAGGAGGCCCCAGCTGAGACCTCCGAGCCTCTCAATCGCCGGCACCCCTGCTTTGACCGCAAGGTCTGGGATGACTCGACAGATGCAGAATATGCCACTCAGGAGATGCAGGAGGAGAAGGAGAAGTGGATTGACGATGATGAATGGCTAGAGGCCGAGGAGGAGGGAGCAACTCGGGTGCCTTCCAGTGCTTGTCTTATCATTGTGGACAATGGTGACGTCTGTATGGAAACAGAACCGGCACACAGATCAAGACAGGATAGCTCATTGCCGAGGGAGGACCAGTTACCGGGCGTCCAGGGCCCCTCAAGATGAGGGAGAAACATTTCATTGGAAATGGCGGAGCGAGTGAGATCTGATCGATTTGTGCGGGCGTCAAGGGTGCCCACCTCTGGTATATCGGGGTCTTCCGAGTCTGAGATGCTCTAACAACTCTGGGAATTTGCGCAGGTGAACCCTTGGGCAATCAAATTCATGGTAAATCCCAGGCTCGTCGCTGTCAGACCCCCAGAGCACGATGGTGATGAGGACACACCACCTGCCGGACCCATGAATTGCTACGAACAACCAGTCTCACCTCTGGCTGCTCCGGTCGCCAACCTCAATGTCTCGACTCGCGAGCGAACGATTCTTGATCCCTCTCCCTCTCAACTCCGGCCATGCACCACCCATGTGTCTATGACTCAGCCACCAGCATCTGTGACTCCCCAGGCACGTGGATCTTTAACTCTGAGTCCTGAGCACGCCCAACAAAACCCCGCATCCACTCCTGAAAGACGCAGTTCTGGAAGAGTTCGCCCAGGTGGAAAATATTTTCAGATTTCCTAGATTCGAGTTTAATTCGTTTTTCATTTTTACCCCAAATACCTAAATATCTTACTGTATACTAGATCTAGTTTTCTTTTTGGAGTCCTGCATTTTCTGATTGGGAATCCTAGCTAGTATGTGTTAGAACTTGAGTAATGATACTATTACGCGCCCTTACTTTAGCTTCTCACATCCTTACATCCCCTTATTCTAATATCTGCTAGCTTTTTCCAGATTGGGTATTCCTCGCATTCTCTGTTCATAACTAGGATGGCGTTAGCCAACAGAACTAGGCGATGCATAACGTGAAAACTGCGATGGTGTCGATTCACTGGATGATTCGGCGTGTGCAGATGAGGTTCGATATATCCACTCAGCTTAGAGCGCAGTGGGTGTTTTGCTAGAATTAGTGTGGCTAGTTTTGGCTTAGGCTCCAGCGACATTAGCGACGCCTCCTACATTAGCCACACCTTCTATTTGGTAGAACGTTTTCATACCAGAGTCCAGACGAACATCATACCTGAGCTGGTTCAGAGTTCGAACATAATGATGAACAAGTAGAAAACCACTTTTTGCAGTTGAATAGATTCTTTCAATACTGAGTGATAGCACGTGATTCCCCCCCCCCCACCCACAAGACATAGCGTATAAGACCTGACACATTCCATTCAACAACACTAAACTCCTAATTTTCACAACACGAGGGATACATTACAATTTTCTATATCCTAATTCCTACCCTCTCCTAACAAACCTCCGTCAATTGTCCAGTATTACACCATGTCTACCCAACCTCAAGGCAATTCACGCAGCCAGCCAGGTCCACGAGTGGGCAATGTGTACGGGCATAGACGCAATGCCCTACGAGTGAATAGACAATTCGGATCAGGAATACGGCGGACAGAATCATGGAGCTCCCATAGTACATGAACACTGGCCGCCGCATGAGGCAGCTCGCACTGTACACAGTCGTCAGGTTGGAGTGCTTCTCCACCACAAATCACATGATGGCTTCCATGACGATCTACCAAGCGCCCTACAAGGAGTACATCGCAGCCAACGGTGTATACTGAACATTTGGGGGAAACTGATGCACCACCACAAATTGCGACAGTTCGTCGTATCCATGATAGCAGCGTTGAGTACGAGAACTCTCCCAGGTCTGATCAAACTGAATCAGAGACAGAACCAGATGCAGAAGACGATAAGATTCCAGATGACGAGACTGCAGAAGGGACTCGTCGGCGGTCACGAACTTCAGAAAGACGCCAAGCAAAGAAATGGGTTTTGACTGTGCAAGTTCCCACCCCCTCCGGACTGCAAGGGGCAGCACCAAATAGGCACACCCCAGCTGCTCCATGACGTATAATCAAAAGTAGTGCGTACACTCCACCGATGTTCACCTCTTCCAGTGTACCACCCTATTACATGCTGCTGGCCACCACAGTGCCACTACGTCTGCAGTCAGAAGGTCGAGTCCTCCTGTTTACCTGATCCGAGTATGCTACGACATGAGCACATCTTGGAGGGTACTAAATCAAGGCGAAACATAGCCATTGGAGCCGAGGCAGACATAATAACGCAGGCTAAGACTGTCATTCTCCACTACACCCTGTTTGTTAATCCTATTCCAGTACCCGCTACATTGAAGTTTGAGGGCCACCGATCTTGGCTGAACGCTCTCGATGACATATCCGAGGCAGAAAATATTGAAGCATCGGATGCCAGCTTAAAATTAGTAAGTTGATGCAGATACTTAAATATTACCCACTCCCCCAGGGGGGCTTACTAAATGTGACAGATACACGCGAGACACTCTGCAGTAAGATTCCAGTTTGTTTTCCACATAAAGGATCAAATGGGAAATTTGTATGCGCTGCCTGAAGACCTGACGGCGATTGTGGGTAGAGTGGACTCCCTCTTTGAAAGGGATAGATTGAGATGCTCTCCGAGGGGGTAAGAGGTAAGTGCGCACTAGGTAGTGTGCCCGGCTAGAACTAATGCGTAGGAACTTGACCTAGTAAATAAAAAATCGATTCCTTGGGCTCTAATAGCCGGTTACCCTCCTATTCGCTTCGCTCATAATCGGGAAAACCAAGTGTTACACAAAAAGAAGTGTTACGCTCCGTTTTCTTTTTTTTTTTACTTGTCAACCAGCACAAACCCACCCGCGACACCCATGTTCCACAAAGTTAATCCTCTTTCAGCAACTCCGATGGCAGACCAATCCCTCGCACTACCCGATTCAATGTGCTCGAGTCCAGCAAATCATTCCTCCTCTTCAAGATCACCGTTCACTTCACTCCAGCCAGACCAATCCCAGTCATCCAGCTGTAGCGATTCAACTCCCCCGGGTCCATCTCATTCAGGAAATTCCTCCATCATGTTCAGCCAAGGGAACCTTAGTCTCTCTTCTATCCAATTGCTCTCCCGGGCCCAGCTATCAATGGCCTCCGCCCCC
>Ga0307509_10004055_pt1 | contig 21496 bp, 23 predicted proteins | sample 10_EM_MG_FD_202245 | JGI IMG/M metagenome (GOLD analysis project Ga0307509, IMG submission 202245) | Populus trichocarpa ectomycorrhiza microbial communities from riparian zone in the Pacific Northwest, United States - 10_EM | ecosystem: Host-associated > Plants > Roots > Unclassified | place... | reverse complement strand
GAAACTGGGGTGGTGACGAACAGGGGTATTTGGTGGGCAAAAAAAGAAATCGTCAAGGTTAGGGTTGCAGAAAATTACTGGTCATTGATCCCCGTTCGTCACCACCCCAGTTTCGTCGTGACTACGGTGAAGACTGTACCGACTATCCGTCGTGACAATTCTTTAACAAGTCTAGATATAGAGTTCTAGGGAGTTAGAGGAGTAAAGTCTAGGGACATATTACACATATGGGTGAAGATTTAGCCCAAATTGATTCACTAGATCGGTGGCTAGAATGTTGTGAATATGGCTATTCTCAGTGGAGAATGCTTGCACTCCTCATTATTTCTGGCGCCAGCGACTCCGGTCGGCAAAGAACAACCCACCTCGCCACAAACAAATTCCTAAAATGGGGGGATATCGCCTACTTATATCATTTTCGAAGAAACGATCGGTCCGGGGGAAGAGAAATTATTGTCTTTCTAAAAAAAAGTCGTGAAGTCATCACATTTTTTGATACGTAATATAGCGAATTTTTACCTTTCTGTAACTATTCTTACTCTGGTCAGTCTTCTAGAATATAGATATGAATCTCTCAAACGAAAAATTTAAACATATGACATAAGTCATGCAATTCCAACAAACGTTCCGAAATTAGAACCTTTCCAAAACCATGACCGAGTCCTTCCCGATAGCTAGTCTATTTCTCTTCGAGTGGTTGTTTCGTTTCCTTAGTATGGTCTGTGCTCGGCTGCTGGCGGTTTGGGTTCCTTCTGAGATTTCGACTTTGTCCAGTGTTTGGGTTCAATTGAGCATTGGGATCCCGGTCGGAATCGTGGCTGGTGACGGGGGTGGGGGCATGGCCCCGCGTCGAATTAAGGTTTCGCCTAGGGTTCGAATTTTGTATTAAATTGATGGCTGCATCATTCCGGTTGGCGTGCCCTCCTCTTCGGGGAGTATGGGGCTTGACCCTCCGAATTGTCCGAACCGTCGGGGCTGGACTTCTTGTACGGGGTTGTATGGGTCCCCCAGCGGGTAATCTTTGACGTAGTTTCATTGAGGATCGACGTGCGGACTCGGGGGATTGTCTTTGAAATGTGTTCTGTTGGGTTGTTGGTCTCCGGGGTGGATCGAGAATAATTTCCACGGCAATGGTCTGGCCCGTGGGGATCGCTTGTGCTTGGCCTAGGATTTATCATTGAATTCTCGTTAGCGATACGTTTTGTGAGAAGTGTGAGTGTGGTGTTCTGGGTTCTACTTGGGTGACATTCTTGCGCAATATTGCCGATCTGTTTTTGTCTAGCAGACTTGGTGCTCTTAGAGCGAGTGGCCCGAGCCAGGCTCTCTGTTGAGGCTGATAGTGTCATCATAGAGGGATCAAGTGCACTTTCGCCGGTGGTGGGGTCACAGCCCGTCTCCGATCGGGCACCCCCGGCTAAGGATGCACGCCTAACCGCCCCCTGCTGTGTAGTCAGGTTTCTTCCGCTTCTTCTTTTCGGTTCATTATATATAGCTCGTCCGTTCTTGCGCTTCCTGCTAAGGGTACCCTCATCTTTGTCACCTCCACTCCCTTCGCTATCATTCTTAAGCTCCGTCAGCCACGGATTCCTCAATGCATCCGCAGCTGTGGGGCGATCCTCAGGTTGGATTTCCAGCATGGATTTTAATAATGAGACTCCAAAAACGCTTATCGGGGGCGATAACCCTATGAGTTTGTCTTCAGGAAAGGGCCACTTCCCGAAGTAGTAACGAGATACTTGACCCTCGGCAAGGAACAACTTTGTCCCTATAAGTAATTCATATATCACACATCCGAGTGACCAGATGTCAATAGAATTCGTGTAGTTCGAGGTTTCGCTATTGGAGTCTAAGCCTAGAACCTCGGGAGCGCTGTATACTTGAGTTGACACTTGGGTATGGAAGGTTGTGGTAGCTGGAGTCAGGATCCGCTTCGACACTCCAAAGTCCCCTATTTTGACCCACGCCGGAGACATAGAGACAACGAAAATGTTCTATGTATTCGTCAGTATTCTGCGATGCGACATAGTTAAGCGAAGTATTTGGTGGCAAAGACCATACCGCAGGCTTTAGATCCCGATGAGCTATGCCTTGTTGATGCATTACTTTGAGACCTTCGAGGATCTGCTTGGAAATATTTCGGACGGCTCCCTGCGGCAGCGGGGTACCGATGTGCTTGGTAAGATCGCCTTGCTCGAAATATTCCATTGCAATATACAGAGTCTCTGGGTCCTCGAACCATCCTAGGAACTCCACGAATAATGATGGACGCTAATAGAACTGACCGTTAGACAACAAAGGTATCTGACTCTTGTCCATGTCTTGTATCTTTGGCCCGTTGGATACGGAATCCGGAATTTGCTAAGAAGGCGGAAATGCAAGGCCCAAACAACTCTAGCCAATGAGGAATGGGAGTCAATATCGGTGAATAGTTGTGAATTTAGCGGAGGGAAAAAATGGTAAGTTAAGTTATCTCTATAGTGGGGGAATTGCTCACACAGTTGTAATATTTATACTGCGCTGGTTCGGGTTTCTTTTTTGGAAATTAATGTAGGCTTAGCATGCCTACCCAACCCAGCACCCTTTCAGCAGCCCACCTCTGCCTTCTCTCACTTTTCCGTTGCATCCCCATTACCACCCCTCTCACCCACACTCATTGGGGTGCTGATTAAAAATTCCCACCAATCATCCAACACTGATAGGATCAGAGCAGTCTATTAGGGTTTGAAAGGAACGATCCCGAGAGGAGGTTAAAAATTTCCCGTCAACCGGTGGGGAAGCTCACGCAGCGCATCTGGAGTGATACAAGTGTTCTGCGCCTCAAACAAGCCCTGCCGAAAGAAACCCATCTGAATGGAAATATGACATGCTATCAACAATTTTCACTTATCATAGTAACAATAAAGAATGTGCAGTCTCTCTACCGTATTATCTGGCGAAAGTAGAATTGGGAGCTAAAGCGAAACTAACGCAACCGAGCCAACAGGACAGTATGAAGATAAATTCGCCACAGCTTAAACATAGGCAGAGGTGATTAAACAGGTTCGAGAAAATACTCACTAGCATCAATCCGACCTTTACCAGATTACACCAGCAAATACGCTCTTCTTCAAATAACCCTAATATTTTTTAACATATAAGATTCTTTTTGCAAATAACTTAAAGCCTTAGGTATTTTTACAGTACTTACCCACAATTTCTGAAGACGAGCAGAGACCTAAGGAGAACTTTAGCGATTTTCTTGTAATTCCTGGCACAAATTACTATTATATATGCAGTCAAAACACCACTTTTAAAGTCATGGCAGACAAATACACAAACCTTTTCTAGCTACAAGGAAAATCAAAAATCTAATAGTTCATTGGGTTTTGACCTTCCTAGTTTCAGTTTCAGTTTTTTTTTTTTTTGAATTCTTCACCATCTTGTGAGATAAAGGAGAAGGCATTTTTCGCCAAGCTTTCTCTTTTGCAACCGTGTATTTCCTGGTTGATGGTATCCGAAAGGTCTGTTGCCAAGTATATGGCACTGGTATTGAAAAGGTTCACCCCCCGAACCCGCATTAATAGGAGAGAAAATATCCTTGCTATTGAGCACCCTCTTGAAATCATACGCTATGCATATGAGCCGCATGTGAGACCCCACACTCAAGGTTTGGTTGTCTGATAGGATGACTTGTGATTGGTTTATTGGGTTGCTACGCAGTGAGGCTGCATTTACCGCAAGGTTTATTTTGACATGGTCCTTGTGCCATGAAAGGTGGTTTTTTTTTTTTTTTGTAACCCTCCTGAGAAACATAAACCCCAACTCCCGGCACGGGGGCGGGAGGTTCACCAGGGCCGAGGAGATGTGATAGAAACTTTCGCCCTCCTCGCGAAAGGATGAGGCTCTGGGTATATGGGATTGTGGAGGGATATTCCCCTCCCTCCTTTCGGTGCACAGTCCACTCTGAGGAATACAGCTTTTGGCTGTATTCTTCTCTGACTAGGGGTGGTATACAGAACGTGGCTACTCGGGTACGGTACCGTAGTCGCACCGCACGTGTAAAGACACACAGGAACACAAGATGGCTTATGTTTCTTTCCCCGCTTACTCACCCATTCACTTCTACTTTCTCGGCAACTATTCTCTCCTACCCCGTCTTTTGAAGTCGGTCATCCATGGTCTTTTATATTTCCGAGTGAGGGGTGATGGAATAGGGACTAGGACTTGGTACCGGGGAAGGGGCGGCGGATCTGCCGAAGGCAATCACTCGAGTACGGTACCCAAGTTGGAGGGAAGGCTTTTTATTTTTTTAGATCCTGCTTTTTTTATTTCGTAATCTGAGGCTGAGTTGTGGCTCTTGGCAACGCTTTCGCCTCACCCAAGCTAGCAATTTCCTGATACCTGGGCACACACTTCAATTATTGGATCCCTCACAGTATGATAGCTAGCGGGGTCACAAAACGTTGTCTGCCAAGGAAACCATGACAACATACTATTCCTCCCCCATCTTTTTGACTGGCCACTGAACCTACCTAGTGGTCAGGACCGACTAATACACGAGCCTTGACCACAGATTGATTCTGGGTAGCCCAATTCTCGGCGGGCGACACGGGGCCTTAGTCAGCTTGAACTCGCTAGTAACCCTATCCCCCAAAAACGGCTGTTTGGAGGACCCATACAGCTGATTCCGCAAAAGGGTAGCTTAGGTAACAAAGTAGAATAATACCCTAATAATAGGCTCCAGCCTTAGGGTCCGTTTACCTATTCACGGCCGCCCAAAAGGTCGAGAAGGTGGCCACTGTCAAGGACATAACAGAGGTTGTCAGAAGAAAGCAGAGGGCGTTTACCTCCGGCAAAGTGCTGCCTAGAGTCGGATGGAATTTTCTAGCTCGCCTCCGAAGTAACCTCACTTTTTGACCGTCTAGCTACAAGAATCCAGGACGGTAGAAACTGGGTCAACACTTTCGCAGAGTCTACCGGATAATACCGGTGTGGGCACAGTTTGGTACTAGGGTTGTTTGAAAGGGTTGAGCGTCTGTTTTTGGCCGCCCAGTTAAGGAGGCTTGGCAAGGATAGTGTATCCTATAAAAGGCCCCTCTATCATGTATTTACCATAGAAACCAAATACACACACAACACATCCACAAGCAAGTTGGTTCCACATCAGTCTATTGTCCAATATATTCAGAGGTTACGACCTCACCACAGGAGAGGGATACGGCATGCGCAACACACCATCCAACTAAGGGAAGGTCACGTTATACTCCCACACCGGTAGAGAGGTCGTCGTGTAGTTTTATCACCCGAATTTTAGGACTTGGCGGTTCGGTAAACGTGCCCTTTGGCTACGGCAACATGCGCTTCCTAAGGCTAGTATGATATTATGCGAAAGGAAAGAAAAAATACTCATTTTCTTCACGGGCACCAGGTACCGTATAGACTAACGCACAGGCTGGTGACTTATTTAGTTAGACAATTAAGCTATGATAGCGTAAAAACTGGAAAAACTGGAAATCGCGCTAGAGCGAAATAAGACGTGTAGGCGGGTTGCTGCCAATGTGGCGTGGGTAAGACAATGTCATGGCCGGGGTAGGTTGCTTTTTATTTCAACCTCAACAACTCCACTACTGGTAGCTGTCGAGTCATGTAAATATGAGCTGGAATGATATTTTATGAGTACTTCAAAGACAAAATTGAGTCAACATAATGTAGAACTAGTCAGTAATTCTGTTTGGCCGGGAAAAAAGATAACTTAAAGGGCGCCTGGCTTAACCAAGTGAAAAAACACCAAAAAGTCCTACCTCAGGAGAGCAATTAATGGCCGGAATGCGAATTCACGAACTTCTCAATCCAGAGCCCGAGGAACAAGCAGAAACGAATTCCACACCAATCCATAGTGTAGCATACCAAGAGCCCAATCATCAAGTCTCTCATCAGCCAACTCTTCCAATCTCTACCCATAGACCAGGGAAAGTATCGAAGCCAATATCCGAGCGGGCACCAAAGCGGTTCAGAAAGCCTCGCCAGCGAGTCCAACAATCCTATCTGTGAGAATTTAAGATTGAGGTGCTAGAGTGGTGGACTCACGAGCGAATTGAACACCAATCGGCCGGACCCACCTCAGAACAGGTTGAATGGCAGCCACCACTCATGCGAGAGGTTTCTGAACGATATCGTGTTCCAGTAACGACTCTCCACAACTGAAGAGAAAATCAGGAGAAAATCATTGGAGGCAGGAAAGGCAGTAGAGGGAGTGGTAAAGGTGGTAGGTCTAAATGGCTGGAGCTTGAGGCCAATCTATACAAGAAATACCAGCACCCGCGAGAAAAACGAAAAGCCATTCGCCGCAAATGGTTCGAGCAACAAGCCCGACTCTCCTTTCACGAGTGCTACTCAGCTGCCAATACCCCGGTTGAAGACTTTGGATTCTCCAATGGATGGTTCCAAGGCTTTCTTTCCCGGCACTCAATTACCCTCCGCTTCGCAACCAATGTTTCACAGAAGATCCCTTCTGAGTACCTTTCTGCTATCACTTCTTGGCTCCAATTTAACCGAAGAAATGCCCAAATTCGCCCAAACACCTCTGATGAGTTAAAGGTAGTTGGTAGATATCTTCTAGATTGTATTTGCAATGTTGATGAAACCCCATTGCCTTTTGAATACCACAGTGGACAGACCTATGCAGATAAGGGAAGCAGAACAGTGCAAGTAAAGGCTTCCAATAGTGGGTGGGATAAGCGCCAGGCTACAATTATTTTAGCTGCTTTTGGAAGTGGAAAGAATCGAGTACAGCCTACAATTATTTTTCGAGGAAAAGAACACTATGAAGGAAGGCGGACAATGTTTTACCAGCGCAAAAGAGAGGAGGAAAGCTTACGATACCATGAGGGTGTAGCTGTTCTCTGGAATGAAACAGCATACGCTAATTCAGACCTCCTAGTCGACTGGATCAACAAGATGCTCGTTCCAGCACTACCTCCTGGCCCCCGGCTACTCGCACTGGATGTGGCTAAGTTTCATTCTACGGAAGAAGTCTTAACGACTCTTAGTTCACACGACATTATTCCCTCAATGATACCAGCCGGCTGTACTGGCCTTGTTCAACCTCTCGCTGTGTCTATCAATAAACCCTTCAAAGTCATCCTCCGAGATCTTTTAGATAACCTCCTAGACAACTATGAAGCTATCAACCACACCAGCCTGCGAGAACTATCACACACAAACCTTTCTGCAATTGCAGAACGACGAGTACTAGTTACCCATGCAGTGGGCCAGGCATGGGAGATCTTTTGTGAGAGAAATCAGGAATCTGTCATCCAAACCTTTCTCTCACTAGGGCTTACTCTTCCAATTGATGGATCATGTGATAATGAACTCTCAGTAAAAGGAATATCACCAGATTTGTTACAAATAGGAGACTGGAGGAGAGGGGGAATGGACACCGAAGCTCTTGCTTGTGGGATTTGTGAACCACTAGCTACAGAAACTGCATTTGAGGACGATGATTATGATTACCCGGTGGAATATGTTGACCGAGAATAAATAGAATAATGACCTTAACCACTGTATCCTTGGAAATTAATCTGACTATTCAACCTCTTCTTGTACGGAAGAATAGCCTTAAAGATAGCGGCGTATTCTCCTGCACACGCCGACACAAGCTATCACTCGTTCTTTGATTTTTATATCAGGCTATATTTAGACCCCCTTGTTGCAAGCCACAATTCATGATCGACGAGTTAGCGCCATTTCCAGTTTTCCCAGTTTTTACGGTAGTGCTTACATACAAAGGACCTCGGATAATTGCCGGCCAATGCACATCCCGGAATACATATCGTATCGGTATCTCACACCGACACCCCCTCCAGGTCTCCCGGGATGAATTATGTTACACGAAACAGGGTTGCTGAATCTTCAGCCACTTTGGACGCCACAACAAGCCCATCTGCGCCGGTGAAGAGTCCTAGTGCCGACACGGCACCTGACCTGAAGCAGCACAGCAAATTCCTATCTAACGCGTCCGACTACGGTATCGGGAAGCCCTTGCTCGCAAATATGGAATGTTCTGTGCGGCACCTCGAGTATCCTGTTTCCGATCACGGTTCGCACAACTTAACACATCAGGGCTCACTATGATATAGCCCCGCGTACGGCGGGTTAAGTAGGCATCCAGTGCAAACAAATACCGGTATTTACGGTATTCCACGGCATAGCGAGCCCACGGAATAGCGAGAATTCCGATACAAATAACCCCTATCCTATAAAAGTGCTTGGGCAATCTCGCCTGTTATCCGAAGCGAGAAGGAGCTAAGACCGCCGAAGTTGATTATGTAAGCAGCCCAAAAGGAGCATGAGAATCCGCATTCCCCCAAGATTTCCATCAAGCTACAAACATATAAGTTTTTCTTCTCGCACAAGATGTCTGCTTAGGCACTTGACCGGCCATAGTGGGTGGGGATAGCTAGATAAGGAATAAGTAAATAGGGACAAAAGCAGGTTCTTGATTACATAAGCTGCCTGGCAGGAATTTATGCTCCAACTGCCCTGTCGCTTGGGTGGTTTGAAACACTAAAACCCACTGAACCGTTCACTAAATAGGCTTTAATACTATTCTATTCCTATCTGTTATTTCTATTGAATTTGATTAGTTCTTATTTATTCAACTTGAAGTCACAGTTACCCTGATGGAGGTTGCGGAGCGTTTGGTTGCGGGTTTGGGATTACGGTCTTTCATGGGGTCTTGACGAATATCAGGTGACGAACAGGGATCAGTAGCAGGTATTTTTTTCATTACCCTACTTTGACGAATTGGATTTTTTGTTGCCGAATGCCCCTGTTCGTCACCTTGTGATATTCGTCACGACCCCAGGGGAGACTGTAATTGAGAAGGCAAGGCTGACATACTGCACTAAAGTCAGGCTTATGTGTATAGTCCGCCCCCCTCCTCCTAGTTGATTATATATGGAGTATCCCCCGGTGCCCTGGTTTTTAGTTCAATTTTTTTCGAAGCTTCGATCTGCGTATTTTGCATCTCGTTCCAAACCTCGAACAACCGGCAAAGACAGAAAAAATGGGTGATGTCAATTTGCCCCTTGAAGCATTTATCGCTCTTGACTGGGCTCTACTCTTCCTCGCGTCGATATTTGTCTTCATTCGAATCTGGCAAGGGAGGTGGGGGCGGGTTGGGCAGTGGTCCGTGGCTGGAATAATCTCTGATATATTCGTTATCTGTTCATATATTTCTGCTGTGACTTTTATCGGGATCAATACGTGGAAGAACAGCCTGCGAATCAAGCATAGAGGACAGCCAGATCTGTACTATGGTGTTCGGATGAATCTTTCTGCCCATCTTTTGAAAGTACTATCTCCATTATTGCCACTTATGGAGGTTATTCACTAACCTCGATTCTTGCGATATCAAGGTTTCCTGGGAATCTCTTTTCTTCATCTACATTTCTCTCTGGTTTTCGAAAGGTGCTTTCATCGCCTTTTACTTTGAACTTTTCAACAAAGATCCCGAACTCGGCAGGCGCTGCAAGGTCGCGGGGATGTTTGTTTCAGTAATCACCTTCCTGACGTTTTTACTCCATATGCTTCTCCTACGATTCTGGTGTCTACCTGTCAGTCTGAATTGGTAATTAGCGCTTCCGCTTATCTCCACCCTATATCGATTCTCGGATGTGATTGCTAATGCTCCTGGGTGTAGGGATATCACCGGCCACTTGTGCTCACCGGTCCAGAACATGGAGAGTGTAACAATATCAACTTTTACCAACGTCGGCACAGACCTCCTAAGTAAGCTTGCTCTCCTCCGCACCTATGTATTCATCAGCCTTATGCTTTTCAAACTTCCCCTCCGCCAACGAAATCTCAATACATAACCGCCGAGTACTGACATTATTTCTGCTGATAGTCATAATGCTGCCGTTATTGGTCCTAAAAAACCTCACTTTTCGAAAGTCCGCTCTTTGGGGGTGGCTATTCATCCTGTTTATCGGCAGTATTTCGATAGTCGCGGCAATTGTTCGATACTGTGCCCTTAGAGCCGTTTGGGGTCAGCCGATGGCCAGCGTGACCCACACCATCGATGTATCATCTATGGTCGAGATGACAACTTCATTGCTTGCTGTCTGCTCGCCATCGCTCCGAGTGTTTTTCCGAGGAAGGAAGAAGCCTCATCGGCCGATTCAGAGGGATGTGCGAGACATCTCCACACATCCGGACATGATTAGCACAATTAGGAGCGCTATAGACCCGAGGGAGTCTGACGTAGTTGGCCAGAGGCACCTTTCGCCGGTGCCGGAGGATCAACTGGCTAGTTCGGAAAACCTACCAACAGATTCTGGCACTTCAACCTTAACATAATTTACGCCCTCTGTGTGAAATCATATCGTTTTGATCGGGTTGTTTGGTGGAGTTATTAAGTGTTTCCTCTTACTATTTTATTCTAGTCTATAGGGCGTATTCCTTTTTATTCAACTACAGGTCTCTTTTTCTTTTTTTTCCTGTAGGATAGCAGGGCTCGTTTTTCGACCCCGCTGGGTTCAAGATGTTAGGGGGAAAAAAAGGCAATTCAGATATACTTCTTATAGAGATTTTCGAACCATTTTTGGCTTGAGCTTGCTGCCGATTGGTACCTAATCGAAGCCCCAAGCTGTACGGCCAATTTAGAAACTGTCTGTAGTATTGACAAGAATATTCTGGCATCCACCTACTTCGCAGATAGCATATTATCATTATCGCTCAAGAACCTGCAGAGGTGTGATACCGTAGCGATCCACGCCCACTGCCGGTACAACCCGATAGTAATATTTATTGTAAAGTAACTTCAATCGCTGTATTTTCCACCTTCTCTTTCTCTACTTCCGGCCAGAGTGGAGATCTAATATACTGAAATTCGGGACAGACAAAGGGATGCTAGATAAAACGTGCCAACTAGGATGTGTCATATTTACAGTACTTGTACTCTTGCCACCCTGCACCCCGCTAATCTCTACTCGCAAAGGAAAAAACTAGCCCAACCATTACCAACTTGAGTATTATATTAGGACGTCACCTGTTGCTACAAACTTCAATGCGAGAAAAGCTCAATTCTCAACTGCCCTCCCTTTGTGTCGCTAAAGGTCGAGGACAGACCTTCTCCAACCAGTAGAATTTGAAGCAGGAGATGTTGGGAAGGGTTAGTGCTTTCCTATCACCGTATAAGATCAGCCCTGAAGACGCGTTGTATCTCATGAATTAATTAATTAATATAAGCAATCATGAAAACCCCAGGTCAAACTACCCCCCATCCTGTGTCCGCGGGGCTAGGAAACCGCAAGAGTAATCACGGAAGTGGTTCGGGTAGTAGCCTAATTCCCCATCCAATTCCATCTCTGTCCGGAAGCGGGTTAGTAAGCTACTCTTCTTCACCTTACCGGGGGTCCCTTGAGCGTCACCCCTCTAACACCCCTTTTTGACCAAAAAAAAAAAAAAACTCTCTCATGATCCTATCTAATAGAGAACTGACTCGGGGGAAAGGGAGAGAAGCAAGAACGAACGCAAGTCAAGAAATAATCTTCTGGTAGAGATCGCCCAGCGAAAACCCCTAGAAACCTTGGCGGTGCAAGAAGGTTCCACTTCACCGAATTCATGATTCCAAAGCTCGGGCGCTTGGAGAGAGGCCTTTCAGACCCACCGTTTGCATTCCTCACAACCTCCTATCCAACGCTGGGATTACCGGCTACCAGCAAAAAATATTTCCCAAACTCTAGCGCCCTACCGAGCCTTCGAAGAGTTTTAGACACAGAACGGTGGTGCAGTCTACTAAGTTACCGGTAATTAGCGGAAATACTGCTCTCACACCCGACCATCCCCCGCGGCAGCGGAGCTCCCCTGCCTAATACCCTCGACCAGTGTAATCTCATAAACTCCATACTGTATCATACTGTATTATTTCGAACATAATGAACCGGGCCGGGCTTGGCATGCATTAGAACCATGAGATATGAGTCGTGCTTGGCTCCAAAGAGCCAATCAATCCATTAGTACTCTAGTGTAACCGGTTTGCATCAAGTCGTTGAAATCGACAAGCTCAAATCTCATACCGGTAGCTCTCATGCACGATGAGCCCGGTTCCGTTTGTGACTCCAGTATTTTCGAAGAAATGCTGTACCAGTCCTCGACCACCGATGAGGCCTCAAGCGAGCTGCTGTGTGACGAAAGTGAAACCAGGGCCCCCAGCATTGGCAAAATGCACGATGGTTGCCAAGCAGGTACGAGTACACGTACGCACACAGTACAATACTCGAATACAGTGCAAATAATGGGCGGGCGGGCGCTGAGACAGGCCTAAATTCACGGGGGGAAAATAATAATAATTCTGCACTAACGCCAATCCTACTTCTTATCATAAAGATCTTCCTCTCGGATGAGTACCGTACTGTACCACCCGAACAACCGGACACTGGGGTGGAAAAAGAAAAAACTTAACACGTCACATTGAGCAGAACTGATGTGTCGAATTCAAGTTGCCGACAGAAATTACGAGCACATCGAGTCGGTAAGTCCCGTTGAGCCGCAAGGCACTCACTTGATTGCCTCCGGTTGTGAGACTACGAATATTCGGGGGTAGCCTCAACCTTGGGACGAGTAAAAGGGAAAAAGATATGAAAAAAATTAAAAAAAAAAAGATTAAGAATACATCTACGCAACCTCATTCTAGGCCGTGCAGCTCATAAGAAGGGAAAAATGAAAAAATGAAAAAGCGTGTACTGAGATCGGGTCAACGGGTGAAGGAAAACGAATGCGGTGTTTCCGCCCGGTAAAGCCGGAGAAGACTAACTCACGAGCAAACTTGTTGCAGCAATTACTGTACACCAATATCACAACCATGATGATATTATGATTATTCTACCCTTTTTTCCTAGTCCCGCAAGTAATGTTCAATTCTACCATAAACCGAAGCAGAATAATCGAATCAACAAGCGGTGTAATAGCTAGATATCGAGTGTGAAGAGCCTCACACCCCGAGCGGAGATCACGACGATCCTCGGAGGAGAGGGAGAGGATTCCAGCCCCGAGAAGACTCTCAAGTGACTTTAGGCGAATCCACACATTGTGGCTTCCCTCGTTTCAACTGCCTTTTTTTCCGTACAGTGCCCATAGGATTCAGGTACAAAACAGAATCAAATTCCTCGCAAGGTTCCACAAACGTCGTCTCATCGCAACAACAGTCCGGAATGGTTGATGGAGGACCGAGTGACTTGGGTTTCGGCTGAGCCAAACCAGCTCGAGGGGACAAGACTTTTTTTCCGGTCGATGCCGGAATAGCAGTGACGCTTCGGGTGTTGGCCTTAACCCCCATATTATGGCATTCGGTAGTTAAAACTGCCGCTTCGTAATCGCTGTGATCCCCAAGCATCGCCTATCTCCGTGCTTCTCCCTGCGGTTTCGTATCTTCAATGATGCCATCAATTTCTCGCCACTCATAGTCTCCGGGGTTGTCGAGTTGGTCCTTGTAGAAGCCAATGTTTGTCACATTGCTTCCCTTCGTAGGGACAACTTTCACATCCTTCTTATGAGAGAGGGCCTCGTGGATTGCAATCATAGCTACCTTTGCGGCATCGCCAACGGGGCCCGTGCTGTTGGTCAAGCCGAGGAGCTCTGTGATCGCTATTCAAATAGTCAGTAGACCCTCTAGCCAATATATAAGGATTAATATGGCCGATTAAATGTCGGCACCATGAGTTTGAAGACCTCAGGCTGGCTGAGGAAAAGACTGATATCAACAACCAAGACCTAGAAAAATTATAAGCGTTGCTCGGTGGTTATAGAGGGCGCAAAGCATACCGAGAAGTTCACTTTTAGTGATTCTGGCACTTTGTAATCCTCCGAGGTTGCTGTCACCCTTTGCCCCCGCGATTCCTGCCCGTGGGTGGTTGTCGCCTCCGGTTTTTGATGCTCTTCAATTCTCGTCACCAGAGCTGGGCGGACCCGAAGTATTTTATCAGTATAGGCCAAGCATTCGCCATCCTTCAAAAGCACCCGGTTAGTGAATAATGAAAAAAATAAAAAGCTCTTGAAAGATATCTTATAGCAGCAACTTGAGTAGCAAGCTACAGGATACGCTTAACACGGACATTCTCCATGGATGGCGCCTCCGCCGAACGCTCCTCTTCGCCCACCTGTGCATCTTCGAGCCAACAATTAGGAAAGTACTTCCTTGCCCATTCAAGACCTCGCAAAGTGTAATCTTCCGGAAGTGGTCTCCCACGGCCTTTTTCTGGAACTGGAAATTCCTTGCATCTAAACCTATCCCGGTCGGATTGTCTAACAAGGCTATTCAACATGTAAACCAAATGTTCCCACGGAAACTCGTTTTCCAATAACCTAATTGCGGTCTCTGATTCGATTACATAAGCTAGGGATACGAGCCGGATGTGCATGTGAGGTAAAACATTGGAATCACCAACGCGTTGGGGAGCGACATTGAGGATCTCATATGCCAGCCGCTTGGAGAGGCTCAGAGACTCGGTAGTACCATTCCGAGATTTCGCGTCAGCCTCGATGGCTTGTGAGCCCGAATTCAAATTAAGCTTGCGTAAGTAACGGCTGCCTCTTCCAATTGGGAAGCCAGCGGAAGAGTGGAAGTCACATGCTCAGAGCTGGCCCCAGTGGGAAGAAGGGGGAGAATACTATCAAATTCTGCAGGTTTTTCGTCCACAGCTGCCGGGGGTGCATCCTCCATATCTTCCTCCGGGACCAGTCTGTTTTTTCCTTCGCGTAAAGCTAAACGCAGAAGACTCTTTTTCGCGCCGGATTGAGAAAGACCAGTTATATTGTAGATCGCGATTGAAGCGCCCGACACCTTTCAGTGAAAAATTAAGTGAGACACTCTAAACCAAGGCATAAAGGAAAGCTTACCTTCCGATCAGATTCTGTCCAATTTTCCAAAGCGAAGTGAATGTATTAATTAGAGGAAACTAACAATGACAAGAAAGTAAATTCAAGGAAACCCAAGGAAAACAATGCCAGAAGGAAATACAACCTGTGCCTTCATCTTTTCCGCCGATAGCCAAGTTCCACTGACGGAGACTTTGGTGGGGTTTGTCGCTGCCCTTGCCCGGGGAGATCGTTACCGCCGATGTATCCCGTTGTGACAATGAGGGCGCGTGAGTGTCGGCTAGGATAGGGGTGGCGGGTGGGTAATGAAGAACGCAAGCGGTAGGAAGGATGATGGACGCGAGCTGTAGGAATGATGATCTGAAGATGTGGGTGAGTCGGGAGAGATCGTTCTGGTAGGGGCTCGCGGATCCCCTGTTCTTGAGCTATGACCCCGCACTGTCCCAGCAACCGGCATTACCTTAATCCGCCGACCTCCGAGACATTCGCGCTTGCCTCCCCCCCCCGTCGTATGTGCTTTGCCCAATTGGCGATGGGTTATACCAATCCGGTTTTTTTCCGATATTGTGGTCCAAGTTATCGAGGTAAGAGAACAGGGCATCAAACTTTTCAAGGTCGATATAGGTGAAATTGATGTATTGAAATTGAATAAATCGGGAGTCAGGATGGTGGTTCTTATTAGTATGTTCAGGCGAGAATATTGGGTCAAACGGTGTTAAGATGATTTCTCTAGCCGGGAAGAAGGGTTGTGTTACAGCCAAGCTTTTGCAATAGTAGAATCACTTTTGAAGAACGTTGGTCTGGCGAGGATGGCCAAATGGTGGAAGGAGCGACCAACGTATGGAGTATTATTGTCGCCTTGGAGTACCAGAATCTGACCACACCAGCCCATACGCCACAATCTCATATATCATCGTCTTCGATAGCCATTAACTGCTGAGATCACCGAGACACTCTACCCGTGTCTCTTCAAAAGCGGGGACAGTCTCGTACTCTACAAAGTCAACACCGCTGAGATAAAATGCGGGGCAATAACTGGGGGCTCCAAACTTACACAGTGTCATCATACTATACGCAAGATAGGTAAACATCAATATATACTCAAATTAGTACGGTAATCTATGCCGAAACAATTCAAAAAAGCTGTATATCCCATGTCTCCACATCCGAGCTGGCATAGCATACTACCACTTCTGTGTTGGGCACCCGGATGTTGTGATGCGAGAAAGAAGTCGTGGTGTTCACGCAGCAGGGTGCGATGCAATGCGATCAAAGCTTGCCACTGCTCATAATTTTGGCGAGGTTGTGGTTGACCGTCATCAAAAGTTGTTGCAGCTCGCTTAGCATTTACAGCGGCACATTTTGCTTCAACCATCATTAAACCGGCATATTTTTCCTCAACCAGCGCTGAACCGGCGCATTTCCCTTAACCATCACTAAGCTGGCGTATATCTTTTCCCTCAACCATCAATAAACCGGCGCATATCCCCTTTGCCTCGGCTATGAGTTGCTCGGATGTGACCGGCCGAGTCTCCGGCCGCTGTCTGGCTATCGGCATTTCATTACCTTCGAATGCTGAACCCCCGCGCAACCGTGGTGGTCGGGTCTGGCACCCTTGTGGTGGTTAGGCTATCTGCCGGGATTGATTCTAGGATTACCGTAAGAAGTTTTCTAATATCATCTGCCCACCCTCACGGTTAGGAGTTAACGCGACGCTCGAGAAGTGGGCGCAGCCATCCTCCTTGATGGGGCTAGGCCTTCAAGAACTGGTGCATTCCTCTGGTTTCCCTCCGACGGTCGAGTAAGAGCAAGTGGGGGTAGATTTGGTTCTTCAAGTCGTTTAGAGTCCTCTTCGCCCTTAAAGACACCAAGGCGGTCCCTCTCCGGGTCGAACAGACTGCGGGATGGAGCCGTTACTCTAATTGTACTGTACTGTACCCGGGTTCGCACGAACAACCTCCTGAAATGTGAGTAATCGTAACTCCATGGAAATGTCTAGATGTAGGGCATAGGAGGGTAACGCTTACTTATATGATTTTCGGGGAAAGGCTCCCTGCGGGCGAGAGAAATTACTTTTCTTTTTTCACTGGTCGTGGAGTCATCACGTTTTTTGATACATATAGCGAATGGTTGCCTCTCTGCAACCATTCCGACTCCAGTCATGCAGAACAGAAATATAAATTCCGCAAACGAAATTTAGGCATATAGCATAAGTCATGCAATTCTAACAAACGTCCTGAAATTAGGACCCTTCCGAAACCTCGAAACCGTCCTTACCGATGGGTGGTCTATTGCTCCACTTCCCTACATATCCTCCACTTCTAGTGCTTACACCGCCTCAGTCTAGTCTGTCCTCGACTGCTGATGGTCTGAGTTCCTTCCGAGATTTAGACTGCTTCCGATGTTTGGGTTCAAATAAGCATTGGGATTCTAATCAGGATTGTGGCCGGTGGTGAGAATTGGTGTGGCCGAGGGATTTCGCCGTGCATTAAAGTTTCGCCTAGGGTTCGGATTTTGTGTCAGATTGATGACATCTTTGTCCGCGCGGTCTCGCCTTCGGGGAGTATGAGGCTTAGTACTCTGAATTGTCCGAACCATCGGGGCCGAGCCTCTTGTACGACGTTTTATGGGTTCCCTAGTGGGTGGTCTTCGACGTAGTTTCATCGACGACCGAGGTGTGGATTTTGAACGTTTTCTTTGAGATGTGTTCTGTTGGGTTGTTTGTCTCGGGGGTGGATTGAGGACAATTTCCACGGTAAGGGTCTGGCCCTGTGGGATCGCTTGTGCTTGACCTGGGTGGGTTAACATTGAATTCTCGTTAGCGACGGTTTTTTTGTGAAAATTGAGAGTTTGGTGTTCTGGGTCCTACATTGGTGACCCGCTTGTGGAGGATTGCGAATCGGGTTTCTTTCATTCCTTCTTCTCTTCGGTTCGTTATATGTAGCTCGTCTTTTTTTGCGCTTCCGGCTAAGGGTGCTCTCATCTTTGTCATCTCCACTCTCTTCGCTATCATTCTTAAGTCCCGTCAGCCACGGATTCCTTAGCGCACCCCCGGCTGTAGGACGATCCTCAGGTTGGATTTCCAGCATGGATTTTAGTAACGAAATTCCCGTGTCATCTGTTGGGGGCGATAGTGCCCTTAGCCTCTCTTCCGGGAAAGGCCATGACCCGGAGAAGAAGAGGCCTAATTGAAACTCCGAGACGAATAACTTTGTCCCCACAAGTAACTCATATATAACACATCCGAGTGACCAGATGTCAACAGAATTCGTGTAATTCGAGGTTTCGCTATTAGAGTCTAAGCCCAGGACCTCGGGGGCGCTGTACACTTGAGTTGACACTTGGGTGTGAAATGTTGTGGTAGCTTGAGGAAGGACCCGCTTCGAGACTCCGAAATCACCCAGTTTGACCCACACTGGAGACATGGAAACTACAAAAATGTTCTATGTATTCGTCAGTGCTCTGCGATGCATTATAGATAAGCGAAGGATTTGGTGGTGGGGACCATACCGCAGGCTTTAGATCCCGATGAGCTATCCCTTGTTGATGCATTACTTGGAGACCTTCGAGTATCTGCTTCGAAATATTTTGGACGGTTTCTTGTGGCAGCGGTGTACCGATGTGCTTGCTAAGGTCGCCTTGCTCGAAATATTCCATTGCAATATACAGGGTCTCAGGGTCATCGAACCATCCTAAGAACTCCACCAATAACGATGGACGCTAAAAGAACTGACCTTAGAAAACAACAGTATCGGGTAGGGGTGGCAGAAAGCCGGGGGGGGGGTTTCTTCGGGGGTGAGAACACAAACCTTTGCCAGTACGGCCATCACAAGGAGCTCCCTTGAATAATGGACCTTGGGGTGTAGCCTCTTATCAATCGTCTTGACAGCGCGGCAATGACCTGTGGTTTCTTGGATCTGTTTATTGACAACCCCGAATCCCCCCCTCCCGAGTTCCCCACAATTTCTCCAATCTTCCTTTACCTTGTCACCTCAGTTTTTCGCCTTCGCCACATATCTCGTGTGTCTGACATGATCCTGAAAGAATTCGGTCTCGAGTCTGTACCAAACAATTAGGTCTGATAGAGCCTTGTCCATAGGTTGTGTTTGGGGCTCTTTGGATATAGAACTCGGAATTAGATGAGAAAGAGGAAATGAAAGGTTCGAATGATTCTGATTAATGAGGAATGGGGTATATGTCTGCGAAGAGTAGGGAATTTAGCTGGGGGAAAGATCCTTGGTGGAATTATCGAAAGATCGTAGGTCAAATTATCGAAAGATCCTAGGTCGGGTTATCTCTCTGGTGGGGGAATTTCTCCCCTTTATAACGCAATTCGAACAAATAAGTGTGTCGCCCCTGGTGAGTGGGAGTGCAACGAGCAGGCTTTCGTTAGCAACTCACCCTCTTATTCCCTTCTCCTTTCCCTTTTTGGTTTCTCCTTGCATGCACAGCAAACCCACCTTCCACTCCCCCTGTACCCACATCCTCCAATCGAACCAATCAAAAATTACAACCTCCCCCCCGAGCCCCATCCAGCTCAACGCAGGGATCAGATATGCAGTACGTTAGGGTTTGAAAGGAATGATTCCGAGAGGAGGTTACAATGTGAACTAGCATGTAAACAACGCGAAAACTCTTCTGCATGTGCATGGATATTCAGCGTTTCAGACATGCCTTGCTGAAGGATACCCATCAACCTGGGAATATTGGGAATATCATACCCGAGTGTATCATACTCGCAATGTCGAAGCGTTTTTAAAAAAGACTGATATTGCATACAACCGAAATTTGGCCTTTTTGCTTGGATTTGCGTGGTATGCAATATCAGTCTTTTTTAAAAACGCTTCGACATTGCGAGTACAGGTAGTCTAACAATACCGGTAATGAGTAAGATGCCGAAGAACTGTCAAGAGTCTCTTCATTCTTCAAATAACCTAAACGGTTTCGAAAAAGTTGTTTTTTTCTCTTTTGTTTTTTGAAAATAACGTAAAGCCTCTAACTTAGTGGATATTTTTCCAACTCTTTTCCATGATTTGTAAACACGGGATGTGACCTAGGGGGAGGTCTTTAGCTATTTTTTAGAATTCTTTGCGCAAATTACTATTATATTGTAAATACACTACATTTTAAGCGAGGGCAGACAAACACACACAAACCTTTTCTAGTGGTAGGGAAAATAAAAAGGTTTAGCGGTCCATTAGATTTAACCATCCTAGTTTCAGTTTATTTTTTGAATTTCTCTTCACCGTTTTATGAGCGGATAAAGGTAAAGGAATATTTCGTAAAGGTTTCGCGTTTGTGATGGTGTATTTCCAGGTTGATGGTATCCGAAAGGTTCATTGCCAAGCGTACACGACTGGTCTTGGTAAGGTTCACCCACTGGGGAGATATATAATTTGTTAGATATAAGATGAGAGAAGGAATACCATGCATATTAACCTGATACACTGGCGGACCCCTAAAGAAAGTGTAGCGGAGAGTGAACATCCGATAATGGTTGACGGCAAATGCACACAACCTACACCCAAAGCAGTCAAGTGGCTGGGCTTTCACTTTGAGAACAACCATGGCACGTTGACCCACTATGCAAACAGACTGGCCCTTGCGCAAGCTGCCTTTGACAGGATTAAGAGACTGTCTGCGAGCGGGAAGCAGGCATACACCATATAGTACGCGAAAGATGGCAAAAGCAATTATAATACCTACACTCTTCTACAACACGGAGTTTCTCGACCCTAGTGCCATCATGAAACACAAGATGGATGTTTTACTGAACCGGGTTAAAAGATAGATCACTAACTGCTTTTATTCCATGAATACCAATGTCCTATCTGCTGAAGCCTGCATAATACCAGTGGACCTATACCTTGAACAGATATGCGATATGGCCACCATCTGGTGGTCAACTGCATTGCCTGACAACAACATTGCAACGGCTCTCTTTCCACTGGGCTTCCCTGTGCAGGACAGCTTCTGTCTCCTCTCCAATCAGAGGGTTGTCTTTTCCAAGGCCGGAGGCATGAAACCAAAAACGTTGGACTCAACCTCCTACCCATGAGTCCAGAGGATCCTCCCCATAGACAATGTGGAAAGAAGAGCACAGCTGCTTGTTCCAAGGTGGCCTGTTCTCTGAAAACCGAATATACATCAGCAAAAAAAGCGATTTACGTCCGGCTGACGCAACCCGCGTCCGGACAGATTGCGTCCGCCCTATGCGTCCCGTGCGCCCTGACTGTCTGCCGGACGTTTTTTCTCATCCCATGCGCCTGGTGCCTCCCAACGCCCTTATCCCCCCTTCCATGCACCCAGCGCGCTTGTTGCGGCGGCCCTCCGTCCCGACACCCCCCTCATCCTTCCCCTCTTCTACTGCTCTCGTCTGACGGCATCCGGCCTACCCATCCCCAATTCCCAGCACCCGGACCACCTGCCCCCTACCTTCTCCCTCTGGCGACCTAAATCCGCACCGTGGCATCTGAAATCGTCCGGCTCCTTTCGACGCGGATGCCCACGAGCCACTTTTATCTTTTCCTACCGGCGCACCACTCATAGAGGTATCACGATCGTCATTCTATTTCTTTTCACTACCGTAGTATTATCTACTAGTACAAATTGCATATAGAACAGTTCAATATAT
>Ga0307509_10004053_pt1 | contig 21507 bp, 14 predicted proteins | sample 10_EM_MG_FD_202245 | JGI IMG/M metagenome (GOLD analysis project Ga0307509, IMG submission 202245) | Populus trichocarpa ectomycorrhiza microbial communities from riparian zone in the Pacific Northwest, United States - 10_EM | ecosystem: Host-associated > Plants > Roots > Unclassified | place... | reverse complement strand
TAACACTTCTGTCGCATTAGCGGGAGCCCAGGAGTTCAATCCATGCTGACAATCAGTTATTATTGAACGATCCGTCATGTAGGGCAGGAGAATTAAAAAATCCTGCCCTATGGGGACTGGGAGATTGAAGAACTTAGCCCTCATCAATAGGGCTGTGGGGTTTAACAATCCTGCTACGAGGTGGTAGAACCCGACTCTAGACCTTAAAGGTTGGCGATCGGCGGGTAGCAGAAGCAAATGGGACGGGGGGGTTGGCAAAGAAAGAAATATGAAAGAAAATAAAAATAAAAATAAAAATAAAAATAAAAAATCTTCTTTTTCCTTGGGAAGGCAGCTGTTGCCCCTCTCCCTATTTATTGCCTTGCATACATAGCTTTTTTTCTCAGTAAAGCGCGGTTGTACTAGTGCCGACACACAGCACCAAGCTGTTTGAATATGCTGATATCACACCGGAACTGCGCTAGTATAGTAGAGTTCACCATGCTTAGCAATTGAGCTATTGGCCTCGTGTTCGGAGGTCTGTGAGACTCCGGATACAGACAGTGGAAATGGGCGTACTCGGGTATGTAACAACACGCCTGAGTGCCGTAGTTAATCAAGTAATTTCTTCAATCCCATTCCTCTCCTACCCACCGCCATCCACACCAATATTACGACGCGAAGCCAAAGCATGCTTCCTCACAACCCCTCCAATATCCCGCCCACCCCAACGGCCTCCATCCCCCCATTCTGTATCCCACCTGAAAAGGTTTCTGGCTGAATCCACACTTGTGATATTGAAAGAATAAAATTTGTATAGCCTATATCTTAAATTTATGTTTTCGGTCTAGCATTAAATAACTGCCGCAATAAATATAACCTCCGGTATAAATGTACAATTTCCCCTGAAATGGGGAATAGACGGGTCTATTTCAAATCTGAATTATTCACATGTATGGAAACTAATTATCGGAGTATATCCGTGGCCTTGGGCTGTTTTAGTACTATATCTTGAGTTTTTGGTGCTGCATGAATTCACCACATTCTCCAGTGAGACGTAATGCCTGAAGATGCATGGCTCGAGAGATGGATAAGAGCTTCAGTTCTCTAACACAATCCACTTTCATATGCTATGAAATACCCGAACAGCGAAATTTCTGGTTCCCCTGTATAACTTGACCCGGAAGTCCATCACAACCCATCACTCGCCCCATATCGAGTTTAACGATAAATTTAAAGAGTGGACAATACGATACCACACGATATAGTACACTACGAAACCCCCGGGAAGAAGGGTGTGATGCACCCAGTATAAGCGAGGTGAGGGTTTTGTCTCACGATACAGTAAACAAGCAAATGGCTAGGATGGGGTCGGAAAGGGAAAAAGGGAAAAAGCGGGAGATGGGAGATGGGAGAAGGAATAAACCAAACTCAATCAATCACGCGCCATGGGCTCTCCTTGGCTGGTGCCTGAAGCGCGCCTACCCTCATATGTATAACACCCAAATCCAAAGTAACTTATATCGATATCTATGAAAGCTTCCATCCACTACTCTTATAATAGAACATAGCCGCCGTCGGAGCTGCGCAAAAACACAAGGAAATACGAAGTCGGTCATTTACACACATGGGATAACTTAACCAAGTGGGTATAAAAAACCAAAAAGAAAACCAAAAAGGTATATATATAGAGAAGCGGTTATGGGAATAGATGAACAGGGTACGGATACAAACAAAATTAGCTAAAAGGGGGTTAAACAAGGAAACAAAAAATGAGAAGGGGGTTAGGGTGATTTGGGGAAACCAAGGAGATAACGAGATTCCGGGGAAATGATTCAAAGGTTTGGCAGCTACAGGACCCTATCAATGCACGTGTGAAGAACTGTCGGCGACGGGCGCGGGATTTGGTTTTTGCCAGATCTATTACCCTACTGGGAGGGTAGGTCAGGTAGATGTTGAGGCCCCGCCGGGTTTCACCTGTGGATGTCAAAACTTGCGGGTTCTTTTGGAAGAGGGATCAGACAGCCCTGACGGGTGGAGGGAGAAGAGCTCTAATGATTGCAGGCTTTCCGCATATTTGAGAATCAATTCCGCCGGCGCCTTTTTTTTCCGCAGCCGTTTTGCAAATCTCTTATACCAATTCTCGGGGGGCTGCGGGAGCGGTGATGGGCTCCTATTGTTCGCTTTGTTGAGATTGGCGTCGTTCCGTTCCCGCAGTATCCTTGCGACCTCGTCATGCCCTTTGCTGGCAGCCCGGAAGAGCGGGGTTATGCCGAACCAATCCACTTGGTCGGCATTGACGTCGTCCCGTGCTAGTAGCGCCCGCACGACCCCCTCATGCCCGTTCCGGGCAGCGAACCAGAGCGGTGTTTGACTCCATTTATTCGATTTGTCGGGATTGACGTCGTCCCGTGCTAGAAGCGTCCGCACGACTCCCTCATGCCCGTTCTCGGCAGCAAGCCAGAGTGGTGTTCGATTAAATAAATTCGCTTGGTCTAGGTTGGCGTCATTCCGTTCTAGCAGCATCCTTACGACAGCCTCATGTCCATTGCTGGCAGCCTGGAAGAGCGGGGTTTCGCCGAGCAGATCCACCGGGCCGGGATTGACGTCGCCCCGTGCTAGGAGCGTCTGCACGACCCCTTTATGCCCATTCCCGGCAGCGAACCAGAGCAGTGTTCGACCCCATTTATCCGCTTTGTTGAGATTAACGTCGTTCCGTTCCAGCAGCATCCTTACGACCCCCTCGTGCCCATTGGTGGCAGCCTGGAAGAGCGGGGTCTGGCCGAACTGATACACTTGGTCGGAATTCACGTCATCACGTGCTACCAGCGCCGCGCCTACATGCCCATGCTTGGCAGCGAACCAGAGTGGTGTTTGATTCCATTTATTCGCCTTGTCGGGGCTGATGTCATTCCGCTCGAGCAGCATCCTTACGACCCCCTCATGCCCATTGCCGGCAGCCCGGGAGAGTGGGGTTTTGCCGAACCGATCCACTTGGTCGGGGTTGACACCATCGCGCGCCAGCAGCGTCCGCACGACCCCCTCATATCCATTCTCTGCAGCGAGCCAGAGCGGTGTTTGATGCCACTTATTAGCTTGATCGGGGTTGATGTCATTCCGTTCAAGCAGCATCCTTACGACCCCCTCATGCCCATTGCCGGCAGCCCGGGAGAGCGGGGTTTCGCAGAACCGGTCCACCTGATCGTGATTGACGTCGTCCCGCTCCAGTAACATCCTTACGACCCCCTCATGCCCGTTCCCGGCAGCGAACCAGAGGGGTGTTCGATTCCGCTTATCCGCTTTATCGGGGTTGATGTCAGTCCGTTCTAGGAGCGTCTTCACAATCCCCTCTTCTCCTCTCTTGGCAGCCCCCAAAAGCACTTCCTGGCCATATTCGGTGCCAGCCATTTCGGGATTGATGCCATTCCGTTCCAGTAACATCTTTGCGACCCCCTCATGCCCATTGCTAGCGGCCCGGGAGAGCGGAGTTTCGCCAAACCGATCCACATGGTCGGGGTTGACGTTGTCCTGTGCTAGTAGCATCCGTACGACTCCCTCATGCCCATTCTCGGCAGCGAACCCGAGCGGCTTTCGATCCCACCTACCCGCTTCGTCGGGGCTGGCGTCGCTCCGTTCCAAGAGTACCCTCACGGTGTCCTCGTGCCCGCACCTGGCAGCCCAGGTGATTGCTGTGTTGCCACAGAGGTCAGTTGCCCGCAGATCGCATTTATTCGTCTCCAGTAAAGCAACCATTATCTCTACACATCCGAAGTATGCGGCGCCGTGAAGCCCGGTAAATCCCCTAGGGGTGTCCTCTATTTCAAAAGGCCGCTCCCATGACTTCGTCCCATGCAAGAACAGTACCTCCGAAGATATGTGCTCGTTGTACTTGTCGAAGAGTTTCAACGCAAGAGCCTTCGCATCTTCAGTTGTTTCCTGCCTAGCGTGCGCCCCCCAGTGACAAGCAGCGTATTCAACAAATGGGGCGGTTGGTGGGATAGAACCAAGTGCAGGTGAAAAGCTCCACACATGCCGGAAATTGAGGTAGGTCAAACAAACCTCGGCGATCGCAGAGTGGGGCTTGGGTAGCAAGTCCAGGTTATGTGATAGGTATTCTTGCAGTGTATAGTGGACAGGCCGAACGGTAGACGAGGACTTCTCCACCGTAACGAGCCCTAGAGAGCATGCTAGTAGCGTTTCTATCTTAGGAATATTCCGAATATTCAAGTCGGTAGATCCTTTTTCTACCCCTAGGGCGTGGCATAACTCGTCGACACGTAGTGGCCGCTCCGCATGCAATACCCACTTTAGCGCCTCCATTCCGAGTTTCGACCTGCCCCCTGGCTGCGCCTTTATTCGTGACAGGGTTGCCGCATAAGCTTCTCCCAGACCCTCCCCTCTGTTCATCTCATCAAGCTTCTTTCTTCTCCTATGCAGAGTCATCTCACCCAAGATTTCATCCATGTTTAGAGATGCGAGAAGGAATCTAGAAACTACCGTTAGTGGATCTGATCCGCACTGAGAATTTATTTGATATTATTACTCACATTTCCGAGACCTTCTCCGGAATAATTCGCATAATATCCGCCCGCAATTCGGCATCCATTGCCTCGGGATCAGGGTCACGGTCCAGTCTCATCTCCAGATAACTCCCAATATCTCCAGCGCTAGGACTGAGAGATATCCGGACCGCTTGGCTAAAAGATTCCATGATGTTTTTCTCGATATGAGGCCTTCCAGTAAAGAATACTCGTATGTTCGGGCACACTGCGACAATTTCTCGCAGTGACTCTAAGAGTTCCCGCCGGTGCTTGGGAATGCATTCGTCTAATGCGTCGATGCATATATATAACCGGCGTAGCGATGTAAGAGTCTTCTTCAGAATGTCCACCATGCCGGGAAAAAGGAGACCTCGGCCGCCAAACTCTCTTTTGGCCTTTCGAAAAGCCTCCCGTACTTGCTCCGGTATTCCACCTCGGCGGGCTAGTTGTTTAAGTACCGAGCCCAAAATATTCGCGGTGGATTGCTCGCACTGGGTAAAGAAATCGCAGTATAGCCCCACCACGGCAACCTCTTTTCCCCCTACCTCACCGCATAGGCTATCAATAACTAGGGAACTACCGGTACGATTTGTTGATCGTCAGCGACATCCGCCTTGTCTTTCACGAGAGGAGAGGAGACTTTCTACCTGACATAAGTCTTCCCCGTCCCGGGATTCCCGCAGCAGAAGAGCACTGGCCCAACGGAGTCATCTTGTCCATCACACCATTTTCTAAACTCGGTGGTTCCTAGCACCCAGTTTCCCACGCCATCGAGTCGGTCGGCTTGCACGCCTTGGTGCCGTTGCTGGGGTTCAAGGGGCGATAACCACTGCAGGATTTGATGCCCCTCGTCGTCTATGTCTGTCACAGAGTTAAACATATTGTTGAACGAATTATAGTCGAACGAGTTGAGGTCACTGGTGTTTGGCTGTTGTTGGAACGACATCTCCGCACAGCCTATTCCCCAAATTTCTGTTTTTTTATGAGAGGTAGAGAGAGAGAGAGAGACCGCGTGCGCTGAGGATCTGACTTTTCCCGGAACTCGAGAGGATCGCTGCAGCCTAGGGAAAGAGGGGCTGGCAGTTCATAAGCTTCTCGCGTTGCACAAGTATAAGCCGCCTTGAACCTCAGTGCGCAGAGTGCGCTCTGTCGGAAGCGCATGCCCGAGTGAAAAATAACACCTACCTGTACTCGTATTACACCTAGCTCTCGTAATTTAAAGCGCTATCATAGAGGTATATGTTCACAACCATTTACCACAGCATACGCACAGTATTCCCCAAAGACAACTGTTAATACATAAGAAGTTCAACAAAGTTACAGTCTTCACAGTACCGTACCGTGCTAATTAGTATAGTAGTGGAGACGAAACTAGGCAAACAGGGGTGTTTAGTTGTGCCGAAGGGATTTTGTCGGGGTTAGGGTTACAAAATCTACCGACAACGGATACCTGTCAGTCGCCGGCCCGGTTCCGTGAAACCTTACACCATTCTTCTACCGTACCTACAATCCACAGGCCTGGGTCCGTATCGCTGTACGGCATGAGATACTCCCGCCAGTCAAGGGCCCCCGTAATCAAAGAAATCATTCGCTTCCACCCTAGGCCTACCAGTTTCGTCGCGACTATCCACTACCGGTAGTATGATACGGTGAAGACTGTATGGCCCTGACTCCTTTACCTCCAAAAGTTCGCGCAGTCCTAGCCGAAATCAGGGTTTCCTTGTTTTTTCTCATCCCATCTGTCTGAATCAACCATCAGCCTAACTGAGAATTCAGGCCATACTAATGAGGGGAAGGAGGCGATGCAGATAATGGTTTATTGAGGGACATTCAGAGATTCAAGATCCCTTAACTTAGCTTGGCTACTCGTATGATACACCCACGAGTCAGACATCTGTCAATCTACTGTAAACGAGCCCGCAACCCTAACCCATAGCCTCTTGTTCCAGATGTGTGTCTGAATTAAGCGAACTCGTATCATACTTCGGAGGCCCCCCCATTATTGCTATGATTCCAGTATCGTAGAATCTCATGAAAGTCGGAATGTCGATTTTCTTGAACCTACCCAATCGCTGCTCTCTATATGTTTAAACTGTGGTGACTTGGTGTTCTTCGTGCCTTCCTGTTGGTCCGGTTGCCTTAGTTTCACCTTAGTTCGCTTTGGCGCCATTCCGACTTTCATGAGATTCTAACGGTAGGTGAAGAAAGTTCCCGGTGGATTCCAGCCCGCCAATAGATTTGGCTTGCAGACCAGCCTGAATCTCAGAGTAAATGATAGTCTGATTAACATCAAATATTTCAATGAATGAACAATTCGGTTTACCCGCGTCGCACCCGGCCCCGGTGCCCTGCAGTAACTTATTGTGTTGGTTGTTCGCCATATATATACCCCCGTATTCTTTGAATATGACTGCAAATACACCAGCGTTTTGATAAAGTTAGAGTCCTAGGTATTTTTCTCTTTTATAAAACACAGGGAGTTTGAACTCATACAGTCTGGCTTGGAGCAGAATACTAGTCAAAATCAGGGCTTGTCCTTTTCATTCTATTAGCACAAATAAATCATTGGCCTAACAGAGGGTCCGGGCAGGGCCTGGCCCCAGACGCTTAAGAGCTGGTAATAAATACCCCTCTCAGGAAACTGGAAAAACCCTCCATGGTAATTTCCCTTTCTTTTCTCCTACTTGTCTTTTATTCCTTCCTGTCTTTTTCTTACCCGACTTTTCCTCCCCCGTGGCATCCCCTTCATACGCTACCGAGGGCTTATGTTAAGGTCCTTCCCCCAATGCCCACAGGACTAGCTAGCCAAATCCAGTTATGCGGAATGCTATGCAATCGCCTGTTTTCATAACATAGGCTCCTATGATAAACGGCAAGATTAGCCAGCATCAAATGTTATGGTGCAAACCCCCCCCCCCCGGGGTTGTACACCTTACAGCTACGATTTGAGCTACGGTACTACTGATATGTAATATTGTGAAATAGCGCTATTCTAAAGGTAAAGAAAGCTAGAGTTTGCGCTGTAAATGTAAATCGTATGATGAATGGCAGCACAGGAAAAAAGTTAATATCGATATGATACAAAGGTAGAAATCTTTTTATGGGAACAGACAGGAGTATATTTAGCCGGTTAATCTAAATAACAGTTCCATTACTTTTTACCGGACCCTACACATCCGCCTTAGGTTTAATGGCTTAGCAGATGTTGTGCCTAGTTCTCTACTGCTCGCGCGGGCATAGTGGGCGTAATAGAAAGTTGAGTTTAGAGAAAGCCCTACCACAGTCTCCCACTACTAAGGTCCCCCTTCTAGTGAGCTGCCAACACAAAAAGAAACTTCTTCCGCACCGCTTTCCTAGTATTATGGTGAAACTTATGAAACCCCGAAGGAAAAGTACGCGGAAGCTGGTAGATTTAGCAGAGAGGGTACTATGTCCAAAGAGAGATAGGGGTTGGAAGTCGTGAGATGCTGCCTGGCATGCTCTCATGATAAGCGCTTTGTTCGGATAATTTCTAGGAACGCGCTTTGGCTTTGTGGATACTTTGGGTTTCGGGAAAGCATTTCGGCTGCCGGAATATGCTTGGGTATTGGATCGATGGATCCGCCGGAAGGAAGTAGTAAAGTTATAACGGAAGTGAAAGAGTCGGATCCGCGGATGTTAGATGATGCCCAGAGGCTGTGAATAGTGGGAGTCTTTGTCTTTCCTTTGTTGGCATGAGCATGGAAAGGGGAAAGGGGGACATACGGAAGAGTGGTGGTCCATGGAAGGATAGGATGATTTTGTTGTGGTTTATATATACTCCTGGCTTCAGCGTTATTTAGTAGGTATGAGAAGTTGTTGAACGAGAGAACTTCCCCACTCATAAGTTTGCGCAATCGTGTTTTTCGTTGTGTGAACTCTGGGTGTTTCGTTTGGTTGTCATCGCCGTCGATCCACGTTCAAAAGTAGGGGAGCACAATGCAATGAAGACTTTAGTATAAGTGAGGAAAGGGGTTTGTCTTACAATACAATACAGTGAACAAGTGAGTAGCCGCAGATGAGGCCGGAAAAAAAAAGTAGGAGAAAGGGAGGAAAAATAAGCCAAACTATCAATCATGTACCATAAACTCCTATTCGTTGATGCTTGCAGTGCACCTGCTCTTATGTGTATATAGTATCTGGGCCTAATGTAATTTATATCTATATCCATGAAGCCCCGATACACCTCTCTTATAATACAGTATAGCTGCCGTCGGTGCTGTTCAATAACGCAAGTGAACACTAAGTCGATTATTAACAGAGATAGGATAACCTAACTAAATGGGTATGAGAAACAAGAGGGAAACCAAAAATGTATATAGCAAGTGGTTATAGAAACAGATGAACGGGGCACGGGTATAAACAAAGATGGTGAAGAGAGGGGGACCAAAGAATAAGGGAGTAAGAGAGGAGGAGGAGGCGAGGGTGATTCGGGGAAACCAAGGAGGCAACGGGATTCCAGGGAAACAATCTAAAAGTTTAGCAGCCGCAGGAATTTGTCAATCCACGTGTGAAGAAGTGTCGGTGAGGGCGTAGGATCTTGCTTTTGCCAGATCTGTTGCCCTGCTAGGCGGGTAAGTCAGGTATAATATCGTACAGTGAAAACTCGAATAATCGGACCATATGCTATGCAGTCCGAAATTTCCTCCCCCGGAAAAGGGGTGAAAGGGACACAAAATCCGCCCATCGAGACAAAAACGAGGAGAGAAAAAAACACCAGACTATACTAGGAGAGGCAACTCCAACGTCCTAGCCCATGGTTCGGTTATTCGAGTCTTTATGGTAGATGTTGAGATAGCGCCAGGTTTTCATCTTTGGATATCAAAACCTACGGGTGCTTTCAGAAGAGTGTTCAGGTAGTACAAGAGGGTGGGTGGTGAAGGTCTTTGTTGATTGTAGGCTTGATGTATATTCGGGGATAAAATCCGTCGGCTATTCTTTTTTCCGCAACCGCTTCGCAATTCTCTCATACTAATTCTTGAGAGCCAGCAAGAACGGTGTTCGGCTCTGCTTATTCGCTTTGTCGGGATCGGGGTTATCCGGTTCTTGCAGCGTCTCCACAACCTCCTCCTCCGCATTCTTGGCAGACAACAAGGGCCGTTTTTGGCCACGTTCGGCGTCAGCTGTTTCGGGATTGATGTCATTCCGTTACGGCAGCGTCCCAGCGATCCCCTCATGCCGATCCCCGGGATTTAGCAGGAGTGGTGTTTCGTTCCGCTCATGTATTTTGTCAGAATTGATGTCGTCCCGTGTTGGAAGCATGCTCTCGATCCCATCGTGCCCGTCGCTGAGAGCCCGCGAGAGCAGCGTTCAGCCTAATCCATTCGTTTTGGCAGCATTACCGTAGTTCCATTCCCGCAGCATCCTTACGACCCCTTCGTGCCCATTCCTAGAAGCCCAGAAGAGCGGAGTTTCGCCGAACTGATCCGCGTGGTCGGGGTTGACGTCATCCCGGACTAGCAGCATCCGCACGACACCCTCGTGTCCACTCTCGGTCGCCAGCCAGAGCGGTGTTCGATCCCACCTGCCCGCTCCGTCGGGGTTGATCTCATTCCGTTTCAGCAGTATCTTCACGATCTCCTCCTCTCCATCCTTGGCAGCCAACAAGAGCAGTTGTTGGCCGTATTCGGTGTTAACTGTTTCGGGATTGGCGCCGTTCCGTTCCAGCAGCATCCTTACGACTCCCTCATGTCCATTCCTAGAAGCCCAGAAGAGCGGGGTTTCGCCGAACTGATCCTTGTGGTCGGGATTGACATCGTCCCGTGCTAGGAGTGTCCGCACAATCCTCTCGTGCCCGTTCTCGGCAGCCAACCAGAGTGGTCTCCGATTCCACTTACCCGCTCCGTCGGGGTTGATGTCACTCCGTTTCAGCAGCGTCTTCACTATCCCCTCCTCCCCATTCTTGGCAGCTAACAAGAGGAGTTGTTGGCCAAGCCCGGTTTCAGCTGTTTCAGGATTGACGTTATTCCGTTCCAGCAGCATCTTTGTGACCCCCTCATGCCCATTCTTCATAGCCCAGAAGAGCGGGGTTTCGCCGAACTGGTCCTTGTGGTCAGGGTTGACATCGCCCCGTGCTAGCAGCATCCGGACGACCCCCTCATGCCCATTCTCGGCAGCCAACCAGAACGGTGTTCGATTCCACTTGCCCGCTTTGTCGGGGTTGATGTTGCTCCGTTCCAGCAGCACCCTCACGGCTTCCTCATGCCCCCATCTAGCGGCCCAAGTGATTGCTGTGTTACCATGGAGGTCAGTTGCCTGCGCATCCCATTTATTCGTCTCTAATAAAGCAATAATTATCTCCACGCATCCGAGGTATGCAGCACCATGAAGCCCTGTAAATCCTCTAGGGGTGTCCTCCGAATCAAAAGGCTGCTCCCAGGGCCTCGCCCCATGCAATAATAGTACCTTCGAAGATATGTGCTCATCGTATCTACCGAGCAGTTTCAGCGCAAGAGTTTTCACGCTTTCAGTGGTTTCCTGCCTAGCATGCGCACCCCAGTAACAAGAAGAGTATTCCACAAAAGGGGCAGTTTGTGGGGCTGAACGAAGAGTAGGTGAAAAGCTCCACACATGCCGGAAATTAAGATAGGTCAAACAGACCTCAGCAATCAAAGAGTGGGGCTTAAGGAGCAAGTTGGGGTTATGTGAGAGGTATTCTTGAAGTGTGTAGTGGACAAGCCGCACAGTAGATGAGGACTTCTCCACTGTGACAAGCCCTAGAGACGATGCCAGTAGTGTTTCTATTGTAGGAATATTCCGAACATTCAAGTCCATAGATCCTTTTTCTACTCCTAGGGCGTGGCATAGCTCGTCGACATGTAATGGCCGCTCCGCATGTGATACCCACATAAGGACTTGCATGCCGAGTCCGGATCCGCTTCTCGGCTGTGCAGCCATTCGTGATAGGGTTGCTGCGTAGGCACCTCCCAGATCCTCCCCTTTCGTCATCTCATCAAGCTTCTGTCTTCTCGTATGAAGTGTAATCTCGCCCAAGATTGAATCCATTTTTTAGAGAAACGAGAAGGAAGCTAGGCACCACGGTTAGCGAATCACACCTCGGGCTTCACTAGGAATGCATTCGATATTCGCGCTTACATTTCCGAGACCTTCTCCGGAATAATTCGCATAATATCCGCCCGCAATTCGTCATCCATTGCGTCGTAACCATCGTCATTGTCCAGCCGCATCTCCAGATAACTCTGAATATCGTCGTGGGCAGGAGCGAGAGGTATCCGGACCGCTTGGCTAAAACATTTCATAATCTCTCTCTCGATATGAGGCCTCCCAGTAAGGAATACTCGTATGCTCGAAGACACTGCGACAATTTCTCGCAGTGACTCTAGCAAGTCCCGTCGGTGCTTCGGAGTGCATTCGTCTAACGCGTCGATGCATATAAATAACCGCGGTAGCGATGTAATAGTCTCTTTCAGAATGTCGACCATACGGGAAAGAAGGAGACCTCGGCCGCCAAACTCCTTTTTGGCCTTCTGAAAAGCCTCCCGTATTTGGTCCGGGACTCCAGCTCGGCGGGCTAGTTGCTTGAGCATCGAGCCCAAAATATTCGCCGTGGATTGTTCCTGCTTGGTAAGGAAATCGCAGTATAGCCCCACCACGGCAATGTCGTTTCCCCTAGCCTCATCGCATAGACTATCAATGACTAGGGAACTACCGGTACGATTTGCTAATCATCAGCGACACCCGCATTGCCTCCCTCGGGACGAGAGCACTTCCTACCTGACATAAGTCTTCCCCACCCCGGGATTCCCGTAGCAGAACAGCACTGGCCCAACGCAGCCATCTTGCGCATCACGCCATTTTCTGAACTCGCTGGTTTCCAGTACCCAGTTTCCCACGCCATCGAGTCGGTCGCTTCGCACGCCTTGGTGCCGTATCTGTGGTTCAAGAGGCGATAACCACTGCAGGATTTGATGCCCCTCGTCGTCTATCTCTGTAACGTAGTTGTAAATATTGTTGAACGAATTATTATTGTTGAACGAGTTGACATTTCGGGTGTTCTGCTCCCGCTGGAACGACATCTGCGCTACCGGTATAGCCTATTTCCTAGAGAGAAAAAATCCGCGAGAGGTAGAGAGGGAGATCGTGTGCACTGAGAATCTGACTTTTCCAGGAACTCGAAGTGATCTCTGCAACCTGTGGAAAGCGGGGGGGCTGGTAATTTACAAGTTCCTGGCGTTGCACGGTTATGAGCTGGCCCAATCATTATTGGCATAGCTCCCAAGGTTCTTCGCGACTTCACCAACTAATTTTGCTTCCAGAGCAGCCTTGGATCTCAGTGCGAAAAACGCGCTTAACAGGGACTAAATGTTAGAGTGAAATATTCCATTTGCCTATTCTACACGTGGCGCTCGTAATTTACCGTACAGTTCTTTAGAGAGAGGTATCTGTTCACGACCATGACAACCAGACAACCATGTATCGTGGTGTACAGTACCGTAGCATAAGCAGTGTATTCTTCAAACAGCTGTGAATACTATTATACACAAGCATTTTAAGCAGGGCCCTGGCTCCTCCAAAAGTTCACTCGTGCCGGCCGAAATTAGTGGTTCTTTGTTCCTCTCTCCCAATCGGTTCAAATCAATCACCAACCTAACCGCGAATCCTGGCAGTGCTGGTATCGGTTCGGACAGGGAATCAGGAGAAACAAGCTTGGACCTTAAGTCGAGTGGCAACAATATTTATTATAACGATCCCTACGAGTGCTCGAATACAGTACAGTATGCATCGTACAAGTACCGGTATCACAAATCCGAATAGAAAAGGGCAATTGGTTTGTAACAGCTTAATAAGTATCATACCGTTAGCACGCCGGGAAATGATCACATGGTACCCAGGACAAAATCATAATTCACCACACGATATCTCCAACTTTTAGCTACAGTATCTTTTGTTTTTGCTTTCCCGACCAAAGGGACCAAGAAGGCATTTACAGGAATTATGTCTATTTCTTTGCAGAAACCGGGCCAATAAAAGTAAATTGAATATATTATCCGAGATAACGTAACCAATGTCCCCAATGGAAGGGGTGTGAGAAGGGAAGATGGTACAGATAACGGTTTGTTGTGGGGCATTGGCAAATTCGGAATCCCTAGACTTAGCTTGGCTACAACCAAGAGTCCGGCATCTGTGTTAGGAGTCTCTAGCGCTGTTCGGTGTGCTCGGCATATCGCGGGGCTTATTGCTTTATCGTTCGGATAGTTTCTGGGAACGCGCTCTGGCTTCGGGAATGCTTGGGCTGTGGGGAAAGGATTTGGGCTGCGGGAATGCGCTTAGGTTTTGGATCGACCCACCCGCGCCGTAAGGGAAGTGGAAAAGCTGTAATGGAAGTGAAAGTCGGATGCGCGGACGTTGGATGTTCCCGGAGGCCATGAACAGTGGGAGTCTCCATTTTTCCTTTGTTAGCATGGTATGGAATGGGAAGGGGGGGGAAGGGGGACATGCGGGCGAGAATGGATATGTGTTGTGGTCCAGGAGGGACAGGACGATTTCGTTGTGGTTTATATATATTCCTGTCCTTACCGTTAGTTAGTGGTGATAGTTAGAGGGAGAACGAGAGGACTCCCCCACTGCTAAGTTGTGCGTGGGCGATCGTGTTGTGAACCCTTGGCGTTTCGTTTCGCTGTGGCCGTTTCATTTGGTGGTCGTCGCCCTGGATCCCTGCAGCCTGGATCAGTTCAAAAATCTGTTGTGCAACCCCACGGCCCGAACCCTTGACCCCTGTTGCTCCAGAAGCGTGCAGAAGTATGATACGAGCTTGGCGACAAAAACAATCGACCCTCGCACCGGTTGCAAAGCGATCACGAACTTCTACACCACATACGATACTCCAATGGCCGCCCCAACTCCGCGGGCGGGGCTGCGGTCCCGCTGGGGTACTCCTGAACACCCACGAGTCATTCCAAGGAAATCGAGTTCTATCAAAAGTTGAATTTTAGGAGGACGGTGACTTCTGTTATAAGGAGAACATCTTCCGCACCGCTTCCCTAGAAGTGAAACTTACGAAACCCGCTAGGAGGAGCAACGAGAGGCTGATAGATGCAGCAGAGGATACTATATGTTAATTGTGATCAGTATTACGAACCGTCCGGGGGGGGTACAGGGACAGCGGGGATAACGACAAGGAGAACCGGACCGCTGCTCGAGTTTACATCGTCCTTCGTAGGGCAAATTACACGGGGGACTACCGGCCCCGACACGCTATGCCTTTTTCTGCTTAGTCACATACACTGGACTGCCACCGCTCTGGCAGACGGCGGGGGAGATCGCATGCCGGCGGGGGTTGTGGAGGGGATCACAGGGGGCATCAGAAAACCGTTGGGTGTAGGGAAGGACTATAGGGGACGGCCACAGATAGCAGGCACTAGAGATGACTACCGGACGCAAGGGAACAAAGGATGAGAGTGACGGCGGATGGCGGATGGCGGCGGGGGATGGCTGGCGACCGCGGGAGACCGCAACCAAACTATGGGTGATGTATTATGATGCCCGGTAGCAGACAAAGTAAACCCCGCCCCACAAGGAAGAAAAGGTTAAACAGATCATCATGTCCTCCAAGTATTAAGAATAAGACCAAAGCAATTCATCTCTCCTCTACCTTAAATTTCTCTTTTAAGCGCTTCTTTAAATCGTCCTCTTTAATTACTCCGGTAATGTCCGTAACAAAGCCAAACCACCGATATTACGGAAGTCGGTTCTCATCAGAACGCCTAGGATTTTCCGGAAAGTTTACAGGAAAACTCAATCGACTACATCGGATCCGGATATCTCCTTCTCCAATTCTCCCCGTCCAGGAACGATAAACAGCGGGCCTTATGAAATATTTAACCTGAAGTGTCTGATTTAAAAGCCTGAGTGCACCGGTAAGAAATGATAAAACTGAAATCATTCCCGGGGCCCTACCGGGCCGGTAGGGCGCCCCGTACTGCCCGCACCCCCCTAGGCAATCCGTGGAACGAGAAAAGGATGGACTATTCGGAACACGGATTGTGATGTTCAAAGCGAGATAGGGAAGAAGGCTGTGACGCCTTTGGTATAAGTAAGGAGAAGGGTTATCTCACAATGCAGTAAAACAGGTGGGTGGCCATGGCTGGGGTCGGCAAAGGAAAAAGGAAAAGGAGGGAGACAAGAGAAAAAACAAACCAAACTCTATCAACCACGCACCATAAACCCCCATTCATTGATGTCTGCAGTGCACCTGCTTTCATGTGCATAGTATCTGGGCCCAATGAAATTTATGTCTATATTTATGAATGTTCTATCCACCCCTCTTATAATACAATCTAGTTGCCGTTGGAGTTATGCAATAACACAAAGAAATAAAAATCCGATCATTGACAGAAATGGAATAACTTACCTCAGGGGATGTGAGAAACAAAAAGAAAATCAAAAAAAAGGGTGTATATATAGACAGAAGTTATTATGGTAACGTATGAACGGGGCACGGATATAAACAAAGTTGGTTAAAAAGAAAGGGCCAAACAATAAGGGAACAAGAAATTGGGAAAGGGCTAGGATGATTTGGGGAAACTAAAGAGACAAGGTCTAGGGAAATGATCCAAAGGTTTGATAGCTGCAGGAACTTGTCAAGAACTATTGGTGACGGGCGTCGGATTTCGTTCCGCCAAGTCTGTTGGCCGCCGGGAGGGTATATCAGGTTGATATTGAGGCAGTGCTATCATAGGTTGCATTCTTGGACATCAAACCCCGCGGGTGCTGTTGGGAGGGGGGCCAGATAGCCCGGACTGAGGAGGAGAAGAGTTCTGTTGATTGCAGGCTTGCTGCATATTTAGGAACCAGACCCGTCAGCTACCAAAGACGCTCAGTGATTCTCTCATACAAATTCTTGAGGGCCCGCGACAGTGGTGCCGGGCCCTGCTTACTCGCGTTGCTGGGATCGATGCCGTTCCGTCCTAGTAGCATTTTCACAGCTCCCTCATGCTTATTGACAACAGCCCGTGGGAGGGGTATTTGACTCCACTGATTCGCTTTGTCGGGATTGACTTTATCCCATTCTAGTAGCATGTCCGTTACCCTCCTGTTGTGGACAGACCGCGAGAGCGGCGTATGGCCCCATTTATTCGCCTTATCGGGATTGATATCGCTCCGTTCTAGTAGCATCCCTACAACCCCCTCATGCCCATTGGTGGCAGCCCAGTAGAGAGGTATTTCGCCCCACTGATCTACGTGGTTGGGATTGACGTCGTCCCGCGCCAGCAGCATCCGCACGACCCCCTCATGCCCACTCTCGGCAGCCAGCCAGAGCGGCGTTCGATTCCACTTACCCGCTTTTTCGGGATCGATGTCGTTCCGCTCCAGTAGTGTCTTGACGATTCCCTCTTCCCCATGCCTGGCAGCCCACAAGAGCAGTTTTTGGTCAAATTCGGCATCAGGCATGTCGGGATTGATGGCATTCTGCTCCGGCAGCCTCTTCGCGATCCCCTCATGCCAACTCTCGGTAGCCAACCAGGGTGGTGCCTCGCTCCATTCGTCCACAATTTTGGAATTGATACCATCCCATTCTAGCAGCATGGCCCTGGCCCCCTGATGTCCGTTGTCAGCAGCCCGCGAGAGCGGCGTTAGGCCCCATTTATTCGCCTTATCGGGATTGATATCACTCCGTTCTAGCAGCATCCTTACGACCCCCTCATGCCCATTGTTGGCAGCCCCGTAGAGCGGAGTTACACCCAACTGATCAACATGGTTGGGATTGACGTCGTCCCGCGCTAGCAGCATCCGCACAACCCCCTCATGCCCACTCTCGGCAGCCAGCCAGAGCGGCGTTCGATTCCACTTACCCGCTTTTTCGGGATCGATGTCGTTCCGCTCTAGGAGTGTCTTGACGATTCCCTCATCCCCATGCCTGGCAGCCCACAAGAGCAGTTTTTGGTCAAATTCGGCATCAGGCATGTCGGGATTGATGGCATTCTGTTCCAGAAGCCTCTTCGCGATCGCCTCATACCGATTCTCGGCAGCCAACCAGGGTGGTGTTTCGCTCCATTCATCCACGATGTTGGAATTGATGCCATCCCGTTCTAGTAGCATGTTCATGACCCCCCAACGCCTGTTGTCGACAGCCCGTGAAAGCGGCGTATGGCCCCATTTATTCGCCTTATCGGGATCGACACCACCCCGTTCTAGCAACATCCTTACCACCCCCTCATGCCCATTGCCGGCAGCCCAGTAGAGCGGAATTTCGCCCCACTGATCCGCGTAGTTGGGATTGACGTCGTCCCGCGCTAGCAGCATCCGCACGACCCCCTCGTGTCCATTCTCGGCAGCCAGCCAGAGCGGTGTTCGATTCCACTTACCCGCCTCGTCGGGATTGATGTTGCTCCGCTCCAGCAGCACTCTCACGACTTCCTCATGCCCCCACCTAGCAGCCCAGGTGATTGCTGTGTTACCATGGAAGTCAGTTGCCTGCACATCCCATTTATTCGTATCCAATAAAGAAACCATTATCTCCAGACGTCCGAGGTATGCGGCACCATGAAGCCCTGTAAATCCTCTAGGGGTGCCCTCCAAATCAAAAGGCCGCTCCCATGGCCTTGTCCCGTGCGACAACAGTATCTTCGAAGATATGTGCCCATCGTATCCATCGAGCAGTTTCAATGCAAGAGTTTTCACACTTTCACTGGTTTCCCGTCTATCATGCGTACTCCAGTAACACGAAGCGTATTCAACAAATGGGGCGGTTGGTGGGACTGAATCAAGAGCAGGTGAAATGCTCCACACATGCCGGAAATTGAGGTAGGTCAGGCAAACCTCGGCGATCGTAGAGTGGGGTTTGGGAAGCAAGTTGGGGTTATGGGATAGGTATTCTTGCAGTGTGTAGTGGATAAGCCGGACCGTAGATGAGGACCCCTCCACCGTGACGAGCCCTAGAGAGGATGCTAGTAGAGTTTCTATCTTAGAAATATTCCGAATATTCAAGTCGGCAGATCCTTTTTCTACTCCAAGGGCGTGGCATAACTCGTTGACATGTAGTGGCCGCTCCGCATGCGATACCCACATTAGAACTTCCATACCGAGTTTTGATCTACCCCCAGGCTGTGCCTTTATTCGTGATAGGGTTGCCGCATAAGCCCCTCCCAGACCTTCCCCTTTAGTCATCTCATCAAGCTTCTCTCTTCTCTGATGCAGAGTAATCTCGCCTAGGATTGCATCCATGTTTAGAGAAACAAGAAGGAAGCTAGGCACCAGGGTTAGTGAATCACTCCTCGGATCTGCGCTGGGAAATTATTTGATATTCTGACTTACATTTCCGAGACCTTCTCCGGAATAATTCGCATAATATCCGCCCGCAATTCCTCGTCCATTGCGTCGGGATCGGTATCACGGTCCAGCCTCATCTCCAGATAACTCTTAATATCTGCACTTCTAGGGCTGAGAGGTATCCGGACAGCTTGGCTAAACCATTTCATAATTTCCTTCTCGATATGAGGCCTTCCAGTAAGGAATACTCGCATGTTCGGGGACACTGCAACAATTTCTCGCAGCGACTCTAGGAGGTCCCGTCGGTGCTTCGGAGTGCACTCGTCTAAGGCATCGATGCATATAAATAACCGTGGCAGCGATGTAATTGTCTCCTTCAGAATTTCGACCATATCGGGAAGGAGGAAACTACGGCCACCAAACTCCCCTTGGGCCATCTTAAAGGCCTTCCGTATTTTCTCCAGGATTCCACCTCGGCGGGCTAGTTGTTTGAGCATGGAGCCCAAAATATTCGCGGTGGATTGTTCCTGCTGATTGAGGAAATCGCAGTATAGTCCCACGATGGCAACGTCTTTTCCCTCAGTCTCATCGCATAGACTATCAATAACTAGGGAACTGCGGGTATGATTTGTTGATGGTTAGCGATATCCGCCTTGTCTTTCTCAAGACGAGGGCACTTCCTACCTGACATAAGTCTTCCCCACCCCGGGATTCCCGGAGCAGAACAACACTGGCTCAAAGCAACCATCTTCCGCATCACGCCATTTTCTGAACTCGCTGGTTTCCAGTACCCAGTTTCCCACACCAGCGAGGCGGTCGCTTCGCACGCCATGGTGCCGTATCTGTGGTTCAAGCGGTGAGAGCCACTGGATGATTTGACGCCCCTCGGCGTCTGTATCCGTAAATAGGTTGATAGTATTGAAAGAATTATTGTTGAACGAGTTGAGATTACCGGTGACCTGCTGTTGCCGGAACGACATCTGCGCTATAGCCTATTTTCCAAAGTTCTTTCTTTTGTGAGAGTTGGGGAGGGATCGCGGCGTCGAGAGTCTGGCTTCTCTCGGAACCGGGGGGATATGCTGCCTGAAGAAAGAGGGGCAGCGATTTATTTACCCTGGCGTTGCACAAATATGCACGGGCCCAACCATTGTAGGGAGTGCCTAGAGAGTTCTCCAAGACGCCCTTCACCCGCGGATTTGCTTGCGCCTCCGCCTTGGAACCCACAGCCAACAAGTTCAGCTAGCATCAATTGTTCGATAAATACCGTTTTCTTGCCCGCCGGTGCGCCAGGCACCCGTTTCCAACATTACTATAGGGCGCAGTGTCTGTTTACCCAACATGCACCCAACATACCCATCGTATTCTCCTAACACAGCTGTGAGTATCAGAAACTGAAGCATCTTAATAAAGTTAGGGGGCTCCTTTTATATCCCCCCAGTGCTGATCGGCGGGAAGAAGGAAAGCTCCAAAATCGCAGGCTGGCCCCACAATCACTTGTCCTATGTCCTATTCGAGACAGTACCACCGGTATACAAGCAAATAGGCAAATAACTAGGTATCTTCATCAAGCTCAGCAAGAATCTCCAACACTACCGGCTCTGCACTTTACTAACCTCCAATTATTCTTAAAACCCTATCCGCCAGCACCAAGCCCTATCCATTCTCTACCTTTAAACAATTTTGATTCCTTAGTACATATCATGGACTATGATTCTGTAATATCAAATCTCGGATTTAGGTTTGTCTGAAGGAGGCAATTTAGTGACCGTAAAAAAAAAGGAAAGCTGTTCGCACCGCCTGCACGAAATAATCAGCTGTAAACCATTTAGGCGCAGCTCTCAAAGCTTACCAGTGTGCTAGTATTTTAGCTGCAGTGAGCCGCGTCTGACCAGAAGACTTGCGCAACTAGGCGGCAAAGGCCAACCTACATTCTGCCTTTCTATAGTTGAGTTGTTCCTAAATAGCAGGAGGAAAGTTAGAGGCTCTGCCGAGAGTAGCCATACCAGTCAGTCTGGCTTCGGAGATCCCAACCGGGCCCTTGTAGTAAAAGCAGAGAAAAAGCCTCCGGTGTGTACAGTACAGTACTGTACCATGAGTTTAGGTATGTTTTTTCCCTCTACATACTACCGACATCATTATAAGTATCACTTCCAAGTACCCGCACCCATGGACCAAAGTCACGGCTCTTTTTGGTTTGCCGACGAGGCATAAACAAGGACACAACCTGACTGAATCCTCCGATAAGAGCACCGAAGCGATCACTCCTTCCAAGAAACGAACACAATCGCCTCCGCTGGTGCAAGCCACGTTTCTGTTCATGGTGAATACAGAAGAATTCTTATCTAGATGGTTGGAAACGAGAATTCATACTTGCGTTGCAACACTGCCTGCCGTGCTCGCGGTCGCTCACCGGCGACCGTCGATGCCTTGCTCAAAAAATTCCATCTCCCCTCTTCGCTAACCAAACTGTTGACCCATCTCTAAAGTTGCATGTGAACCCTGACCTGCCACCTGTTGCCCCGGCAACAGCCTCGTAACCAGCCTGCAAGATCCATCACAGCGCATCACTCACCTCTCTATCGGCTTTGAGCAGAAGGTTTTCAGGGTTGACACTACTCGTGCCAAGGTTGCGGCGTGCGGCCGCAACCCCCGCATGTTCGCTGGCTCACAACCGGGGCCACTCTAAAGAGTGCCTGACAGCTCAACGCAAACTTACAGCTCAACGCAAATTTGTGGCTTA
>Ga0307509_10004051_pt1 | contig 21514 bp, 15 predicted proteins | sample 10_EM_MG_FD_202245 | JGI IMG/M metagenome (GOLD analysis project Ga0307509, IMG submission 202245) | Populus trichocarpa ectomycorrhiza microbial communities from riparian zone in the Pacific Northwest, United States - 10_EM | ecosystem: Host-associated > Plants > Roots > Unclassified | place... | reverse complement strand
TGTCCCATCGCGCGCGCGGCGTCGGAGCTTTCGCCGGCGGTGCGGATCAAAAGCCCCCAGCGCGTGGTCCGGAAGGCCCAGGCGAGAATCGGCGCCAGCACGACCCCGATCAGGAACAGGACGTTGATCCGCAGCGCCGCGCGGACCTGGGCAACGTCACTCCACCATCCGAAATCGATCGCCGGCAGGCGCGGGGCCGTCGGCTCGATCAGGGGCTTTCCGAGATAGAATGCCAATCCCGTTCCGAACAGCATCAAGGCGATGCCGACCGCGACATCATTGACGCGCGGCAACGAGCAGATGCCGGCATGCAGCGCGCCGAGCAGGGCGCCGGTGATGCCGGCCGCGAGCACGCCGAGCCAGGGCGAGCCGGTGAGGTAGGAGATGCCATAGGCGCTCATTGCCCCCATCACCAAGGTGCCCTCGAGGCCGAGATTGATCCGTCCCGACCGCTCGGTGATGCATTCCCCTAAGCTAACGAAGAGAAACGGCGTCGAGACGCGGATGGCGCCGCCGAACACGGCGAGCGGGACGGTCCAGAGTCCGATCGTGCCATCCGCCATGTCAGGACTTGCCTTTCAGAAAGCCGATCCGGCCGTACAGCGCATCGCTCGCCAGAACGAAAACGAAGATGATCCCTTGCAGCACCAGCACCGACGCATCGGGCAGGCCGAGCCGGCGCTGCAGGAGGCCGCCGCTGGCGCTGATGCCTCCAAGCAGGATCGCCACCGGAATAATGGCCAATGGATTCTGCCGCGCCAGAAACGCAACCAGAATCCCGGTGAAACCATAGCCGGCCGCGAGATTGGCGTTGGTGCGACCCTGCACGGCCGCGACCTCGACCATGCCGGCAAGGCCGGCCGCGGCGCCGGCCAGAAAGCAGACGGTCAGGATGAGCTTGCTGACATTGAGACCGACGATCTTCGCGGCGCGAACGTTGCCGCCGGCCACCCGGGCGGCAAAGCCGAACACGGTATGATAGATCAGGATATAGGAGGCGACGGCGGCGATCAGGCCGAACACCAGCCCCCAATGCACATCGGTGCCCGGGATCGATCCGATCATGTTGGCCGCACCGATCTCGCGCGTCGATGGCTTGTTGAGACTGGCGGGATCACGCATCACGCCTTCGACGAGGTGGTTCAGGATCGCGAGCGCGATATAGACCAGGAGCAGGCTGGAGATGGTTTCGTTGACGCCGCGGAATTGGCGCAAGCCGCCCGCGAGCATGATCCAGAGACCGCCGCCAAGCACGCCTGCGCAGACCATCGCAATCTGCACCGCGAGCGGCGGAGCCCACGGTATCGCCAATGCCGCGCCGGTCGCCGCGAGCGCCCCGATCAGAAGTGCGCCTTCGCCGCCGATGATCACCATGCCGAGTTGCGCCGGCAGCGCCGTGCACAGCGCGGTGAGGATCAGGGGCGCCGCCCGGGTCAGCGTGTTCTGCCAGGAGAACCAGGTCCCGAACGCGCCCTGATACATATAGAAGTAGAGGTCGAGCGGGTTCTTGCCGAACAGCGCGACAAAGACGCCGAACAGTGCGAGCGCGCCGCAAAGCGCCGCGCCCGGGATCAGGATGTATTCGATGGTCGTGCCATGACGCTGCAGGAATCCGGCATCGGCGGCCGGCGCTATGGCGGCCGCCTGCACTGGATCTGCGGTGTCCGTGGTCACGAAGTGGCTCCGATCACGCCCTCGACCAGATAGTCCATCTTCTCCAGCTCAGGATCCTTCTGACCCCGCTCGGTGCCGGCCGAAATCACGGTGTTGCCCTTGTTATCCGTGATCGGACCCTTGAAGATGACGTAGTCGCCAGCGGTCAGCTTGGCCTTGATGTCATCGGCGTGCTTGCGCGCCTCGGCCGAGACGGCCTCGCCATAGGGGGAGACCTTGACGATCTCTTCCTTCAGCCCGCCGCGATAGAAGTTCGGGATGGCTTCGCCGGCGGCGATCATCTTCACGAATTTCGGATAGAGCGCCTCCCAATTCCACTCCGCGCCGGTCAGATAGGCCTTGGGTGCGAGCGGAGACTGATTGACGTGATAGCCGCAAACCATCGCACCGCGGCGTGCGGCATTCTCGACCATGGTCTTCGGTCCGTCGACGTGACAGGTAAGGACATCGACACCCTGATCGATCAGGCTGTTGGTGGCCTCGGCTTCCTTGACCGGCATTGACCAGTCGCCGGTGAAGATCACCTGCGTCGTCGTTTTCGGATTGGCGAGCCGTGCCCCCAGCGTAAAGGCGTTGATGTTGCGCAGCACCTGCGGGATCGGCTTGGCCGCGACGAAGCCGAGCTTGCCGGTCTTGCTCGAATAGCCGGCGACGATGCCCGAAATATATTGGGCCTCGTCGATATAGCCGAAATAGCTGCCGGCGTTCTTCGGATCCTTGTCGCTCCACAGGCCGCCGCAGTGCTGGAATCGCAGCTTCGGAAACTTGTTGGCCATCTTGATCATGTGGGGGTTGTAGTAGCCGAACGAGGTCGGAAAGAGCAGGGTGGCGCCATCCAGATTGATCATCGACTCCATCGTCTTTTCGACGGCGTCGGTCTCAGGCACCTTCTCTTCCTCGACGACCTTGAGGCCCGGCATTTTCTTCAGCGCCGCGGCGCCCTGCGCGTGCGCCTGGTTATAACCGTAGTCATCGCGTGATCCGACATAGATGAAACCGATGGTCGTTTCCGCGGCAAAGGCCGAACGCGCGCCGACCGCCGTGCCGAGTGTCAATGCAGCACCGCCCTGCAAGAGGTGGCGTCTCGATATCCTGCCAAAATCCATTTGGTTTGCTCCCTTGGCGGACAGACCGCCCCAACTTTTCGGCTTCGCCCGACCGGCGCAGCCCGACAAGCTTGTTCGCAAGCTTTGTGCCAAGGGCCATAATTTTGACCACGACCTATCAAGCCTTTGAATTAAAGATCTTTTCTTAAAGACAATCGTTCCGATGAAAACATGACCAGACCGAATCCGCCTAAAAATTAGTCTATTCATCCCAATTGTATGCAATCGGCTTGGGCATACTCAGGCGGTACCTTCGTCTTCCGACGATTTTCGTCATCTGGGCTGTCCAAGCGCGCGAAGGCTGCTACGAAGGATTCGATGAAACGGTCCGCCGGCCTGAGATAGTCGTGGGAAGCCTGAAGCAATGAACGCGGAAGCCGCTGCGCCGCAGAGCTCCTCCCTGGGCGAGGAGATCGCCGCCCGCATCAACGAACTCGGCGCGATCTCCGAAACTCCCGACCACCTCGCGCGCATCTTCCTCACGCCCGAACATCGCGCCGCGGCCGACTTGATCCTCGGCTGGATGCGTGCGGCCGGAATGTGCGCGCACCTCGATGCGATCGGCAATGTCTGCGGCCGCTATGAGGGGCAGGAGCCCGGCATGCCGTGCCTGATGCTCGGCTCGCATTACGACACGGTCCGCGACGCCGGCAAATGGGATGGTCCGCTGGGAATCCTGACCGCGATTTCCTGTGTGGCCAAGTTGAACCGCGGCGGCCGGCGGTTGCCTTTCGCCATCGAGGTCATAGGCTTTGCCGATGAGGAGGGCGTTCGCTTCGCCTCCACACTGCTCGGCAGCCGGGCGGTCGCGGGGACCTTCGACGAAAGTGTGCTCGGAAAGAGCGACGCGGCCGGTGTCACGATGCGCGAGGCTTTGGCCGGCTTCGGTCTCGATCCCGACCATGTCGGCAGGGCCGCACGGACGCGCCGCGAGTTGCTGGCCTATATCGAGTTGCACATCGAACAGGGGCCGGTGTTGGAAGGCTTGAACACTCCGCTCGGTGTAGTGACGGCCATTTCCGGCGCGACGCGGCTCGCCGCCCGGCTGACCGGCATGGCGGGGCACGCCGGAACGGTCCCGATGAAACAACGGAAGGACGCGCTCGCTGGCGCCGCCGAATGCATCGGTGCGGTCGAGCAGTTCTGCCGGACGGACGAAGATGGGCTGGTCGGCACGGTCGGCTACATCCATGCGGCTCCGGGCGCCACCAATGTCATCCCCGGGCAAGTCTCGTTCACCATCGATATTCGCGCGCCGGGCGATGCGCATCGGAAACGCGCCGTTGCGGACATGGTCCGACAGATCGAGACCATCGCCAGGCGCCGCGACCTGGCGCTGCAGCTGGACGTGACGCACGAGAACCGCTCGGTGCCCTGCGCAGATTGGCTGAAGAGCCAGATTGCCGGCGCTATTGCGGCGGAGGGCTATCCTGTCGTCGAACTGCCAAGCGGCGCCGGGCACGACGGGATGGCCATGATCGACATCGCGGATGTCGGCATGATCTTCGTGCGATGCCGTGGCGGCATCAGCCATCATCCCGCTGAACATGTCGACACGGCCGACGTGGACGCCGGCGCCCGCGCGCTGCTGCGGATGATTGAGAACTTTCGATCGCGAGATTTTGCGCAATGAACTGGGCGCGATGGAAGCATGGCGGAACTGGCGGCCGCGCCGCGAATAAACGGGCTGTCGCCAGGGACTTTGTTTGATGCTTCGCGGACCACAAAGGGCGTTGCTGTTCGACATTGACGGCACGCTGGCCGATACCGACGCCCTACATCTGGAAGCGTTCAACCACGTCTTCGAGCCACGCGGCCATGTCTTCGACCGTGCACGCGCCGCGACGGAGCTTCAAGGTTTCTCCAATGCGTCGATCGGCGAGCGGTTCCTGCCGCACGAACCGCCCGAGCGGCAAGCAGCCATCATGGGAGAAAAGGAAGCGGTGTTCCGAAAGCTCGTAGCGGGAAAAATACAGCCGGTGCCGGGATTGATGGCACTCCTTGCGATCGCCGATGAGGCTGATATTCCCATGGTCGCGGTGACGAACGCGCCACGTCTGAATGCCGAAATGTTGCTCGCCGGACTTGGCATCATGGATCGTTTCCAGGCGGTTGTGATCGGCGATGAACTTCCGCACGCCAAGCCGCACCCGCTGCCGTACCTGGAAGGCCTGCGCGCGGTAAGTGCGACTGCCAATCGGTCGGTCGCATTCGAGGATTCCCGCTCCGGGATCAAGTCAGCGTCCGATGCCGGCATCGCGACGGTCGGAATACGCACGAGCCTCAGCCATACTGATCTGGTGGAAGCGGGAGCGCTCCTGACGGCGCCGGCTTATGACGATCGGGATTTGATGACATGGTTGGCGGCGACGATGGACTGGTGACACGCCGGTGACTCCAACGATGATCGTCAGCTGTGATATGAGCCTTGCGTGATCCGAGCCTTGGCGTCGGCCATCGGCCGAGGTCCGGAATGGACGCGATGCCCGCCATGATTACCGTTCCGCCTCGGCTTGATTCGCGAAGCGCGCCAGCAACTGCGCGATCTCCTGCCCGTTTTCGTTCAAGCCGCTTGTCAGCCGGTCGGCTGAATGTGTTTTCGAGTCGCGGGGAGAGTTGACAGCTCTTGCATGGCTCGTGGGCGGCGCGTACAGGCGGTAAGCATCGTCCGGAGGCGACCAGCCCGACCAGCGGCTCGCGGCGTCATCAGGTTGCGGCCGGCGCCGCGCGCGGGCGAGGTAGAGCGCGCCACCCGTGAGTCCAGAGAATGCGAGCGCCGCGAAGGCAGCAAGAAGCAGCATCTGAAGCGAGTAGGACGTACCAGACGCGGGTGACTCCGCCTTGTCCGGCGATACCTCCGAGGCTCCGGATGCCGCAGCAGTATCATTGATGGGATCCGGCGTTGTCGACGCGACCGCAAACGACGATGTTGCCGGTCGTTCAATGGCCGGGGAGAGCACGCCAGTCGGATCGGGCCAACGCGACGCCACCGGCGATTGATCGCTTGCGGGTGAAGCCTCATGCGGCGGGTCTTGCTCCTCGGCTTTCGCATCGACCGCTTGCGTCTCCGTCGCGGACGGAAGTTGTGAAACACCCGCAGCCCGGACTCCCGACGACGACAACGCGGCATAGGCATCAGCCGTTGAGCGGGTCAACGAAGGCTCATTCTTGCGGTCGAGTGATGCAGGTTTTTCGAGCGCTGCCGGTGCCGCAGCTTGCGCGGACGCATCGTCCTTATCCCGCAAGTACCAGCATTGACGTTTGGTGTTACGATCGAGGCGATAGTACCAATGCTGGCCCTGAGGTGCTCCGTCTTTCGGTTTGGCGAGACACTCCTCGGCTGCGCCTGCCGTGTTCACAAACATTGACGCAATCGATGCGCCAGCGATTGCGCTGGTCAACACGACCAGTAGAAGTTTTGTCGCTCGTTTTATCATGTAGACCTCTGACATTGCTACGCAACGCTCCACCGGCCCGAATTCGGTGACAAGTACGTTCGCAATGTGGCTGCCTTCAGGTTTCGCAGGTGGAACTGTGGATAACGGCGGCACGTTTCGACGGGGATGTCGGTCCTGAGCCGCGTGTGCGCGCATATCGGCTCCGGCAGGATCACAACATTTCGTGAGGCTCCCGTGAGCCTGCCGAACAGGTGTTGCGAACATTCCCGACGCGTTCGTTTAGCACCACCTGATCTGCGGCGCCGCATAAGCAGATCCGCCGTGCGGCCGCCAGCGCGGCAATTTAGAATCTCTCTTATCGCCGATGCGAGCCCGCGCGAATCGCGGCTCGTCGACCAGCCCATCATAGAAGCCGCATTGTGACGTGGGACGCGGATACCGCCGGTGACGTTGACGGTGAGATTCATGATCCGCGCCGGTTTTTCGTCATCCACAAAAACCAACGGCTGGGCCGGTGGACATCGCGTTGCGATGCTCATCGGTAACGACGACCGACTGACGGTTGGAAACGGAGTTACGCCGCCCGGAGTATCAAGCTTGTTTCAGCAAGGCTCGGCTATCTCGTTTCGAGGAAGCTCCATCTTTCTCGATTTAGATAAACTGACCAGCCGGTATTGAGATATCTCTCTGCCCGCCAAAGAGGCAAGCTCCGCATGTAGCGGATGGCTGGAATTCAATTCGCGTGACATGGGGCCTGAACGGTCACTGATGGCGCGGCACCAACGAACAAAAATAACGACGAAAACGGGGAGAGAGCGCGTGCAACAGGACCAGAAGGTCGATGTTTCTCAAATTATCGAGCAGCAGAAACTGAACAGTTTCCTGATCGCACTGGTGGTCGGGTCGTGGGTCATCACCTTTTTCGATGGCTTCGACATGAACGTCATCGCGTTTGCCGCGCCTTATCTCGCGCCTGCGTTTCATCTCGACAAGGTGATGATGGGGAAAGTCTTCAGCATCGGCCTCGCGGGCACCATGGCCGGCGGTTTCCTGTTTGGCTACCTCGGTGACAAGATCGGCCGACGCCCTGCGATCATCCTGGCCACGGCCGCGTTCAGCATTTTGACGATGGCGATTGCGTTTGCCGGCAGTTACGAGCAGCTTCTCGCCCTTCGTTTTCTCGACGGCATAGCGATCGGCGGCATGCTGCCGCTGAGCTGGGCACTCAACATCGAGTTCGCGCCGAAGCGCTATCGTTCGACGATCGTGACCACCGTGATGGTGGGCTATTCGCTGGGGACCGCGCTGGGCGGTCCCATCGCGATCTGGTTGATCCCGAAATATGGCTGGGGGTCGGTCTTTCTGGCCGGCGGAGGCCTGTCATTGCTCTCGGCCATTGGCCTGATCGTCATGCTGCCGGAATCGATCCGCTTTCTCGCAACCAAGGACAGGGAGCCCGAGACCATCGCGCGCATCCTGCGGCGTTTGGCGCCGGGCGTTCAGCTTCCGGCGAATCCTCGCTTCGTGGTGGCCGATGAGGACCAGAGCAGCAAGTCGTTCAAGGTCGGCTTGCTGTTCAAGGATGAACTGAGCACCATCACGCCGTTGCTGTGGGTCGCCTATATCTTCAGCTCGATGACGGCGTTCTTTCTCGCGACCTGGACTCCCCTGGTGTTCGAGGCGCTGGGCTTTTCCCGCTCGACCGCGGCGTTGGCGGCAACCGTCAACTCCGCGTTTGGCGCCATCGGCGGCCTGACCTTGATGCGTTTCACCGACAGGTTCGGCGCCATCGCCATTACCGTGATGCCGCTGTTGGCGATCCCGCTGTTGCTGGTGACCGGCTTTGTCGATTTCGGCGAGACCGGCTTTCTGATTGCCACAGCCTTCATCACGCTGTTCCTGATCGGGGGGCATTTCGGCCTGCACAGCATCGCCGGCATTTTCTATCCGAGCGCGTTTCGCGGCAATGGCGCTGGATGGGCGACGTCGGTTGCAAAAGTCGGATCGATCGCCGGGCCCTACATTGCGGGTCTCATTCTCGCGACCAGCCTGCCGGTTCGCAATATCTTCGCGGTGCTCGCGATATGCCCGGCCGTCTTCGTCGTGTGCATCCTGATCATCGGGATCATGCACACCCGCATTCTGAGGCGGGAGGGCATGGCTGCGGCCAACGGGACGCCGCTCGCCTCCGACGCGGCGCCACCACCGTCGGTGGCTGCGACGGCCACTGCGTCTTCATGAACATCCTGGTCGGGACACGAGGCACGCCATTCTTCGTTCCGGCCATTGGCTGTTGCAGTCGTTGCATCATTGCGCCCACGGCGGCAACGGCTGCATACGGTCCTTGATCCAGCGCAGCAGGCTCTGAACACCGGCCTTCTTCATTCTGTTGAGGGGCACCAGGGCTTTCAGCCACAATTCCGGGACCGGATAATCTGGAAGCAGGGTCACGAGCGCCCCGGATTCGATCGACGGGCGGGCGACGTAGCGGGCCACGGTCGCGATGCCGAGACCGCGACACGCCGCACCATGCAGAACCTGACTGTCATTGGCACTGAAACGCGATCGAACGTCGACGTTGATCGGGCCGCGTGGGCTTTCGAACGACCACGTCGACCCTGTCGTCTGAAACGTCAGGCAGTCGTGATCGATCAGATCGATCGGATGCTTCGGCTCGCCGCGCCGGGCCAGATAGCAGGGGGCAGCGCACAACACGCGCGGATAGGGCGACAGCGGTTCGTCGATCACGTTCGCGTAGGACGCGGGCATCGCGCCGATGGCGATGTCGAAGCCTTCCTCGACCGGGTTGACCGACCGGTCGATCAGGACGATCTCGATGCTGATACCGGGATTGCGGACCTGAAACTCGCTCAGGATTTCGCCGAAGTTGAGGATCGTCAGCGTGGTCGGGCATTTGATGCGCAGATGCCCTTCGATTCGGTCGGCCGAGGAGTTCGCGCCGTTGAGCGCGTCTTCGACATCGCCGACGATGGTCTGGTAGCGAGGAAAGTAACGCTCGCCGGTTTCCGTCAATTGCAGCCGACGCGTCGAACGGATGAACAACTGCGCATGCATCTGATCCTCCAGGCGATTGATGCGCTTGACGATCACGGATGGCGCAACGCCAGCCTGACGCGCCGCGGCGGAAAAGCTCCCGGCGCGTGCGGTTGCCAGGAAGGCCTTGATGTTCAAAAGCGTATCCATCGCCTTTCTCCATTCGAGAAAGGTCATCATGCCAAATTATTTGCTCTGGGGGGAGATGTTCCTTGTCTCGGACGGGCTCAAACCCTTCCCGAGGGTGGCTATTTGCCCCGGGTTCGCAGCTGTTTCGGGACGACTATGAGCCTTTGGGATCCGGTCGACGGCGCCGGCCAAGGGAGGCAGCTTTCTCTTTTTGAGAAAGCTGTCCGCTCATGATCCCGCTTTTTCAGCGATTTAGCGAAGACTAGCATTCTGCGAAACAGCCCTTTTGCGCTGGCCGTATGGTGGAGAGTGTTGGACGCGCGGGGGGCCGAACACTCTGTTGACGGCCCCCAAAGCCACCGCGCCGGCCGGTGCGATCGATAACAGGGAGAGGAACGTATGGCGGGACCTACGGGTGTTTCGGTCGGCACGCATGTCGTTCGGCGTAGCCGCAGCAGTGGACCGCTGCGCAAGGTGGCAGCGGATATCTGCGTGGTCGGTGCAGGCATCGCCGGCGTTTCCGCCGCCATCGAGGCGGCTCGGCTCGGCCGCAAGGTCGTGCTGATCGACGGACTCCCCGCGCTCGGCGGCCAGGCGGTTAATTCGATCATTGGCACGTTTTGCGGGTTGTTCTCGAACGGAACACATGGCTACCAGTTCACGCGCGGCATCGCCGACGACATTCTCGACACCCTCGGCAAGAACAGCGAGCAACTCTATTACCGCAACGGGCCGCTGACGACGGTGGTCTATTACGACGAAATAGCGCTCGGCCGCTGGATCGAGCGGACCGTCCGGGACGCCGGAATCACGATCATCGTTGGTGCCGTGCTGCGCGAGGTCGAGGTTGAAGGTCGCTGGGTCCGCAAGCTCGGTCTTGCCACCCGCTACGGCGACGTCGAAGTCGAAGCATCCGGATTTGTCGATGCGAGCGGCGACGCCGCGCTGGTCTGGCAGGCCGGCTTCGCGTGCAGGGAGCCGTCGGAAGGGCCGATCTTCGGGACCCAGATGGTCATTCTGGAGAATATCAACGAGGCGAAGCAGCCGACGCGCGACGAGATCGGCGCGCGCATGAAGGAGAAGGGCGACGTCTACGGGCTCGTTCGGCGCGAGGGGCTTGCCTTCATTATCCCCGGCCGCGGCGTTGCCGCGATGAACATGACCCATGTCGAGACCCCGCTCGACCCGATCGAAGCCTCGATGCGCGGGCTGGACGGCAAGGATCAGGCGGACCGCGCCGTGGCGTTCCTGCGCAAGGAATTCCCCGAATGTTTCGGCCATGCGCGGATCCGCGCCTACGGCTTCCCGGGAATTCGCCAGACGCGATGGATTGTCGGCCGGCAGCAACTGACGGTCGACGACGTGCGAGCGGGAACCCGGTTCCCCGATGCGATCGCTCGCACCGCATGGCCAATCGAACTGCACGACCACGGCACCGGGCACGTCTGGCAGACCTTCGATACCGACCACGTGCATTATGTTCCGCTCGGCAGCCTCATTCCCGCGGAAGCCGACAACATCGTGGCCGCGGGCCGTTGCATCGACGCCGACAACGCCGCGCTGTCGAGCGTGCGGGTCATGGGTCCGTGCATTGCGATGGGCGCCGCCGCCGCCAAGGCACTCGATCTCGCCGGTACCGGCAGTGTGCATCAGATCGACATCGCGGCGCTGGCGGAGCGGGTCCGCGACAACGTCGAGGGCAGGCATATGAGGTGGCCAAGCCGGGCGGCATGACGGCCGAACAACCGCGCCGAGGAGGGAGGAGATCCGAATGAAGTTGACCGACCACGAGAAGTCGATGCGCGACGGCGCGCAGGGCCGAGCCAAGGCGCGCGCGATGGATCTGCTGGTTCGTTATGGAGAGGCGCTGGGCGCCGAACGCCTGGTCGAAACCAACAATGTCGCGGGCGCCTTCAACGCCTCCACGCCGTCGGTCCGTGAACTCGCCAGCAAGGGGTTTGACGCGGTCTATTCGGAACTCAATCTCGACAGTTCCGAGGTGGTCGAGGTGCCGCGCATGGTGGCCAATACCTGTCAGCTCATCACCGGTATCGACAACGAGCAGTGGCGCATCCAGGGCATCCCGGAGGATCTTGCCGAGCAGCAGAAGCGGGGGGAAGAATTCTTCGGCAACCGCGGCATCAACATGTTCGCGACCTGCACGCCTTACCAGGTCGGCAATGTGCCGGTGAAAGGCGAACATTGCGCCTGGATGGAATCCTCCGCGGTGGTCTACTGCAACTCGGTGCTGGGCGCGCGCACCAATACCGAAGGCAAGGAGAGCACCGGCGCGGCGGCGCTCACCGGACGCATTCCATACTGGGGTTATCACATCCCGGACAATCGCTACGGCTCGCATCTCGTGGATGTCGCCGTTGACGTCGACGACATCATGGATTGGGGGTTGCTCGGCTACTATCTCGGCGAGATCATCGATGACGAGATTCCGGTCTTGACCGGACGCTGGCATCAACCTGATCTGGTCAAGCTCAAGCATTTCGGCGCGGCCGCGGCGTCGTCGGGCGGCGTCGAGATGTACCATCTTCCAGGCGTCACCCCGGAGGCGCGGTCGGCCGAGGAGGCTTTCGGCGGCAACCGCGTCAAGGCGACCGTGCGCTATGGCGAGGCGGAACGCCGTATCGCCTATGACAATCTCAACTGCGCCACCGATCGCGGCGTCGATTTCGTGATGCTTGGCTGTCCGCACAACTCGATCGATCAGGTCTGGCTGATCGCCTCGTTGCTGGACGGCCGCAAGATCAGCGCCAGTACCCAGCTCTGGGTGCATACCCCGCGCGCCCTGCGCGAGGTCGCCGATCGCAACGGCTACACCAGGATGATCACCGCGGCCGGCGGTTTCATCATGAGCGATACCTGTCCGGCGATCTCGCGGCACATGCCGAAGGGCACCAGGGTCGTGGCCACCGACTCGGCGAAGCAGGCGCATTATCTGCCGGCGATCACCGGCGTGTCGGCGTGGTTCGGCTCGGTCAGGGATTGCGTCGAGGCCGCCATCACCGGCCGCTGGAACGGAGGTCTGCCATGAGCGCGGATAAATTGGCTCCGGCCGCGCCGGTGAAGATCGTGTTGCGCGGCCGCAAGGTCGTCGGCGGGTGCGCGGAGGGCGAGGCCATCGTCACGCGCGATACGATTTCCGGATGGGGCGGCATCAATGAGCGGGATGGCACCGTGATCGAACGTCGCCATGAATTGCGCGGTCAGAGCTTCAAGGACAAGGTTCTGGTCTTTCCGGGCGCCAAGGGCTCCTCGGGATGGTCGGCCTATTTCCATATGGCGCGACTGAATGGCGCGGCACCGCGCGCGATGATCTTCAATAGGATGACGACCAAGATCGCGCTCGGCGCGGTCGTCGCGCACGCACCCGCCATGACCGAGCTGGAGCAGGATCCGCTCACCATCATCGAGACCGGCGACTGGGTGAAGGTCGATGCCGATAATGGCATTGTCGAAATCACCAAACGTCCGCATGGAGGATCGTCGTAGCGCCACGCCAGTCGTGGCCGGGTTCGGTTAGCCAACAATAATAAATGATATGGACGGGGAGGGGATCATGGCGGCAAATGTCACCGACATCATCGAGAATGCGCACTTTGGCCGGTACCAGCTTCTGATTCTCGTCCTGTGCGGAATCATGATCTTCTTTGACGGCTATGATCTGCTGTCGATCAGCTTCACCGCGCCGGAATTCATCAAGCTCCTGGGCATCGACCGATCGATGATCGGTCCGGTGTTCTCCGCCGGCCTGTTCGGCCTGACGATCGGCGCGCTGAGCTTCGGATTGATGGGGGATCGCATCGGTCCAAGCCGCACCTTTCTGTTCTGCTGCGTGATGTTCGGAATCTTTTCGCTTCTGACGGCATTTGCCACCAGCCTCACCGAGCTGCTCGTCGTTCGTTTCCTGGCGGGGCTGGCCCTCGGCGGCGCGTCGCCGATCTCGGTCGCCATTGCGAGCAACTACTCCCCGAAGCGAATCCGCACCACGGTCGTCATGATCATGTATATCAGCCTCGCGGTGGGTCAGATCGCGGCCGGATACACCTATGCCTTTCTGGCGACCTTCGGCTGGAAGACGGTGTTCTATGTCGGCGGGATGCTGCCGATCCTGCTGGCGCCGCTGTTCTACCTGCTGCTTCCGGAGCCGGTCGAATACATGGTGATGAAGGGCGCGCCGCGACAGCGCATCGCCGATATCCTGTCCCGCATCGATCCCACCAGATCCTTCGACCCGGCGACTGTGTTCATCGTCCCGCCCGAGAACAAGTCGAGCTTTCAGATCTATCAATTATTCCAGGACGGCAGGGCCGCACTCACCAGCGTGCTGTGGGTGGTGTTCTTCACCTCCATCATGGCCATCTATTTCTACAACAACTGGATCCCGACACTGCTCAACGGCTCGGGTCTCTCTCAAGGCGAAATCGTCACCATCACGACGGCCTTGCCGTTCGGCGGCGTGGTGGGGACCCTGCTGATTGCGCCTGTCCTGATCAAGCTCGGCTCCTTCCGCACGGTGGCGCTCGGCTATCTCTGCGCGGCGATCGCCATGATCGTGCTGGCGAGCGCCGGCCTGTCGTTTCTGGCGCTCGCGCTCTGTGTCTTCGCGGTCGGCTTCTTCCTGATCGGTACGCAATCGGCGCTCAACGCATCCTCGGCCCTGATCTATCCGCCGAGCCTGCGATCGACCGGGGTCGGCTGGGGTTTCGGCATCGGCCGGATTGGCTCGATCATCAGTCCGAGTATCGCAGGCGTGCTGGTGGCGTTCCATTGGCAGCCCGCGCAGCTGTTCCTGATTGCGGCCGTTCCGACGTTCGTCGCCAGCCTGACGGCCTATGTGCTGATGACGATGCTCAGGAAATCAGCCGCGCGTCCGGCCTCGTCGCTCGGCGACAAGGCCTTGGCCTAGATTTGCAGAGTGCCGATGGCACGACATCAGGAAGAGACATGACCCGGAAACTTCGCAGCAACACCGAACAAGGCAATACAAGATGGGCGACGAGGCGGGCGCTGTGGCGTGCGCTCGGGCTGACCGACGAGGATATGGCGAAACCAAAGATCGCCGTGGTCAACAGTTCGTCCGACCTTGCCATCTGCTATTCGCATCTCGACGGCATCGCGGTGAAGATGAAGGAAGCGATCCGCGCCGCCGGCGGTGTCGCTTTCGAGGTACGCACCACCGCGCCGAGCGATTTTGTGACGAGTTGGGGCCACAAGGGCGGCTACATTCTCTCGGCGCGCGATCTCATTACCAATGATATCGAGGCCCAGGTCGAAGGCGCGCTGCTCGACGGCATGGTCTGTCTTGCCTCGTGCGACAAAACCCCGCCTGGCCAGTTGATGGCGGCGGGCCGGCTCAACATCCCGACGCTGATCTTCTGCTGCGGCTACCAGCCCAGCGGCCGCTACAAGGGGCACATTTGCGACATCGAGGACGTTTTCGCCACCGCCGGCGGGCTGGCCTTCGGCAAGGTGTCGATTGACGAGATCAAGGCGATGGGCGACGTCGCCATTCTCGGGCCCGGCGTCTGCGCCGGCATGGGCACCGCCAATACGATGCACGTCGCCTGCGAGGCGCTGGGGATGGCATTGCCCGGGAGTACGCCCATTCTCGCCAACAGTCCGCGGATGTGGCAGTTCGTCCGGGAGGCCGGTGCGCGGATCGTGCAGATGGTCGATGAAGATCTCAAGCCGCGCGATATCCTGACCGCCGAAGCATTCGAGAACGCCGTCATGGTCATGCTCAGCGTCAGCGGTTCGATCAATTCGGCCAAGCATCTTGCGGCGGTCGCCCACGAAGCCGGATGCGACGTCGACGTCTACCGTCTCTATGAAAAATATGCCGATGTCATCCCGCTGTTGACGGCGGTTCGGCCCAACGGCGAACGGACGACGGAGGAATTCGAGGCCGCGGGCGGCGCGCGAGGCGTCATGAAGCAGCTCGAGCAGTTCATGCAAACCAAGGCCCGGACGGTGACGGGGCATACGCTCGGCGACAATCTCTCCGAGTTCAAGGTCGCCGACGAAGACGTCATTCGTCCGGTCGCGCGGCCGTTGGGAACGCATCCCACGATCGTGATGCTGCGCGGCAGCCTTTGCCCGGAAACCAGCATCGTCAAGCTCAGCGTGACGGAAAAACGCAGTCTGCAGTTCCGGGGGCCCGCCGTCGTGTTCGTATCCGCGCTCGATGCGATCGACGGCATTCAATGCGGCGCCGTCAGGGCCGGCGACGTGATTGTGGTCAGGGGCCTGGGGCCGCGGGGAACGCCGGGCATGGGCATGGCGTCGGCGGTGGTGTTCGCGGTGCTCGGCGCCGGTCTTGCCGGAAAAGTTGCGGTCGCCACCGACGGCCAGCTCTCTGGATTGACCAATGTCGGCATCACCCTTGGTGAAGTCGCACCTGAGGCTGCCGCGGGGGGGCCGATCGGACTGGTCGAGGCCGGCGACATGATTTCGATTGACGTTGAAAAACGCGTTGCCGACCTCGAGGTCGCCGACAGCGAACTCGCGCAGCGTCGCGCACGCGCATCAAAATGGACGTCGACCGACGAGCGAGGATGGCTTGCGATTTATCGAAATCTCGTTGGCCCGCTCAACAAGGGAGCGGTCCTCAAATCGTAGCCGCCTGGGAGTGCCCTTCGACGCTCTATCAACCGCCTGACGCATAGATGGCACCGGTCAGAAACTCGGCCCAGTCACATTCGAAGTAGGCCGCTTGCGAATGATCATGTCGACGGACCGGCTGAAACGAACAATTGAAGGAACCATTTTCGAAACGTATCGCGATCTTTTCGGCCCGGTCCTGTCTTCGCTCGGTGCGGAAGCGAAACGCTTCGAGTGGGCCGGTTCGCGTGACGGGAACGTCCGATCCCCGGGGATCGCTGATCGCACGCGCGCCACGGCTGCCGCCACCGCGCGACAGATAGGCGTCGAGGGCGGTCAAGACCGCCTCGGAAGCCAGCGCCATTTGCCGCCATTGCAGGCATCGCGCAGCCTGGTCGGCCCGCTCCGGGCGCATTCCGCGCGATCGGATCTCGCCATTCAGCCTGCGCGCCGCGACCAAGGCTTCGCGCACCCCTTTAGCGGAACAGATGAAGCCGGCGTCGTCGCTCATGCGGGCCTGGACCTCCCGCGCGACGTCGCGCCACGCCAGGCCATCGTCGTGCAAGTCCGCCGTAACAGCCTCGATGGCCGTGCGAACCATTTCCACCGGCAAGGACGCGCTCGGCGTGGTCCGTTTGCGGGCATGGATATGTTCCGCGCAACGCTGCCCCATCACCTGGCCCGCGTTGAGCGCAGCGCCACCGGGGCGCGTGACGCCATGGGTGCCGGCCGCCTCGCCGATGGCGTAACACCCCTGCAGGCTCGAACGACCCCAGATATCCACGGCGATACCACCGTTCATGTGCTGGTTGTTGACCGCAAATTCCAGCGGCTCGCGGGTGATATCCTTCTTGTAGCGGCGATAAAGCTCGATCGACAACGGATTCATCGCAGCCAGTCGCTCGATCGGGAGCCCCAGCAGCGCACCATTGTTTTGGAGATAGGCCCTGACATCGGCATCAAGGCGATCGAGCGAGAAGGGGACGTCGCCAGGAACGGGCTCGGGATTCCGATTGAAGTCCATCAGCACTTTGCGTCCGCTCCGGGTCTCGCGAAAGATGGCCAGATCGACCAGGCTTGAGCCGAAGTCGAGCATGCGCTGGGCATGGAACGGCCATTGATAGCCCTTGCGGAAGATGTTGGAGGCGAGCTCCTGCGTCGTTCGATAATAATCGCCGAGGAAATTGCGCTCGACGCCTGCGCTATCGAGCGAATAGATGTAGGGCAGGCACTGCGCGTAGGTTCCCGACAGGTTCCAGGGAAACCCGTCGCGCGGCGTGCCGATCCCGAACTGGCTTTCCGTCAGGTTGACCGCCTCGACACCCGCCTCGAGCGCAAGCCCGAGGGCGCCGAAGCAATGCTTGGGGTAGACGCTGTCGCGATAGAGCTCGCCCGGTCCGCCCGCCGCAACGACGAGGTCGGCACAGCGGATGACGGCAAGGCCGAGCGGGTTCTCGGCGGTGCGATCCGCGGCATGGAATGCGAGCAGGCCCGCGACGCGCTTCGGCTCGCCGTCGGTGAGCAAGATCTTCGCGCCGACGCAACGGTTGAGAACCGGCACGCCGAGACGCGCCGATTCCGCGGCGAGCACCTTGACCATCAGTCGGGACGTGCGGGGCCCGCAACTGGTCGCGCGCCCGGCTTCGTCGTGATCGGTTTGATACCTGAGCACCGCACCCAGCCGATCGAGCGGGATCGGCAACCCGAGATATTGCAGCGACGATAGCGCGCGCAGCGATCCCACCGCTTCCACATAGGCGGTGTCTTCGTCCATGGCGCCGCCGGCGCCCAGCGCTGCGGCAAGCGCGATGAAATCATCGCCATGCCGGCCGGTCGCAGCCGTGTGCAGGGTCTGCTTGTCCGACCCGGAACATGCCGATGTGCCGCCATAGAGATTTTGGGTGGCGACCATGACGTCGATTCCGCGCCGCGTCAGCTCGACGGCAGCGCGCCAGCCTGCCGCCCCGCTGCCCAGCACGAGGGCGTCGCAGGCGTAAACCGGAAGCCTTAGCCCGGCAGCCTCGACCGTCCCCTGTGCCGCTCGGGTGGGATAGCGTTTGGGCATCTCGACGTCCGTCAGGGCGTCGAGGACCGACTGGCAGGGCGAAGCAGCCACGGACATCTCCTCCGATCGATCTTTGTTGACGATCCTTATAGGTTGCGATAGGCTTAATTTGTCACGTTCCAAATCGCAACGGCGGCGTTTGCAATTTTCTTCATTTCGTTGAGGATATTTGCAGATGGCCTCTCGGATCGAATAATTGGAACGTTCCAAAAAAAATGGGAAGGGAAATGTCCGAGGCGCTGAGGGGGGATGCTGCCGATCGCGTTGGTCGTGTGACCATCGTCGATGTCGCGCGTCGCGCCGGCGTTTCCAAATCCACGGTTTCGCTGGTGTTGTCGGGCAGCGGATTGGTCGCTGAAGCGACGAAATTGCGCGTCAACGAGGCCATGCAGGCGCTCGGCTACGTCTATCATCGTGGCGCCGCCAGCCTCCGCGCAGCATCATCCGACCTCGTCGGGATGATCATGGGCGATTTGAACAATCCCTTTTTCGCCGAGCTCACGGCGGGGATCGAGGACGCGCTGTTTCAGCGTGGCTTCACGCCGATCCTGGCGAATACAAATGAAGACGCGGCGCGTCAGGCGCAGGTGCTCCGGGCGATGCGCGAGCACAACGTCGCCGGGATCATCATGAGCCCTGCGCGCGGCACCGATACCTGGACGTTGGCCCAGCAGTGGCCGTCCCACATCCCAGCCATCATTACAATGCGCCGCATGATCGGCAGTTCTCTGCCCTATATCGGTCCCGATAATCAGAAGGGTGAGCGGGCCGCGGTCGAGCACCTGCTCAGGCTTGGCCATCGCCGGATCGCCTTTATCGGCGGGGATGAGACGATGACGACGCAGCGCGAACGCGTTGCCGGTTGGCGCGATGCGCTCAATGGCTGGGGCCTCGCCGCGGATGAATCCTTGATCATTGAAGCCCCGCCGACCCGGGACGGCGGCCGCATCGCGATCGGGCGGGCTCTCGACGGCCCGCAGCCGCCAACCGCGTTCGCCTGTTACAACGACATCGTCGCGATGGGCGCAACGCGTGCGCTCGCCTTGCGCGGAATTGTGGTCGGTCGCGATATTGCGGTGGTCGGGTTCGACGACATTGCGGACGCCGAGCACAACGCGCCGCCGCTGACGACCGTGAGCGCCGACACCCGGGAGATGGGCATGCGATGCGCCGAAGGCTTGCTCGGCCTGATTCGCCGCGAGGATCCCGCCGGCCTGTCGTTCGCGGGCGATGCGCGCTTGATCGTGCGCGAAAGCTGTGGCGCCAAATTTCAGGGGAGGGCTGGGGCATGAGCAGCGGTTTGCGTTGGGGGCTGATCGGCGCGAGCACGATCGCTTCAGAGCACATGATCGGCGCCATGCGTGCGAACGGCGGCGACGTCGTCGCCGTGCTCAGTTCAGATGCGTCCCGTGGGCAAGGCTTCGCCGAAACCCATGGCATTCCCCGCTCCACGACAAACCTCGCCGCGCTGGTGGAAGCTCCGGACATCGATGCCGTCTATATCTCGACGACCAACGAACTGCATCGCGATCAGCTGTTTGCCGCCGCGGCGGCGGGAAAGCACGTGATGTGCGAAAAGCCGCTGGCGCTGACCTTGGCCGATGCCCGCGCGATGGTCGCGGAATGCAAGCGCCATGGCGTCGTGATGGGGACCAATCACCATCTGCGCAACGCCGCGACCCACCGCGCCATGCGCGACGCCATCGCCGAGGGGCGCATCGGCCGGCCTCTGTTCGCCCGGGTCTTCCATGCGGTCTACCTGCCACCGCATCTGCAGGGCTGGCGTATCAAGACGCCCGCTGCCGGCGGCGGCGTGATCCTCGACATCACGGTTCATGATGCGGATACCCTGCGTTTCGTGCTTGCCGACGAGCCCGAAAGCGTCAGTGCGATGGCGTCTCGTGCAGGCATGGGGGAAGCGGGTCTCGAAGACGGCGTGATGGGCGTCGTCCGCTTCGCCGGCGGCGTGCTCGCCCAATTCCATGACGCGTTCACCACGCGCTATGCGACGACCGGCTTCGAGGTCCATGGCGAGAAAGGATCGCTGGTCGCGACCGATTGCATGACGCAACAGCCGACGGGCGTGGTCGTGCTGCGTACGGCGGACGGCACCGAACCGCTATCCCTGAGCCATGAAAGTCTCTACGCGCGCTCGATCCGGCTGTTCCAGGAGGCGGCCGCGGGGGCCGGCGCCCCCGCCGCGACGGGCGAAGACGGTGTGCGCTCGCTGGCATTCGCGCTCGCCACGATCGAGGCCGCGAGAACCGGCCGGGAAACCTCCATCGCAAGCCAGGGTTAAGCAATGGCCAAGCCGAGAGTCCTGACTGCCAGCGCCGCGGCCGACCTCATTCCGGACGATGCCATCGTCACGGTCTCGTCCTCGTCCGGTCTGGGTTGCCCCGATGCGGTTCTCGCGGCGATCGGCGCGCGCTTCGACGCCAACGGCCATCCACGCAACCTGACGACACTGCATCCGATTGCCGCCGGCGACATGTGGGGTGTCAAGGGCATCGATCACATCGCCAAGGTCGGTTGCCTGGCGCGGGTTCTCGCTGGTTCCTATCCTTCGGGGCCGTCTTCGGCGGAGCCGCCTGCGATCTGGAAGATGGTCAGCGACGACGCGATCCCCTGCTACAACGTCCCCTCCGGCATTCTGTTCGACCTGCATCGCGAGGCGGCGGCAAAACGGCCGGGGGTCTTGACCAAAGTCGGCATGGATACGTTCGTCGACCCCAACCATGAGGGGTGCGCGATGAATGCGAAGGCGCGTGTCGCCCCGATCGTCAACCGCGTGAACTTTGCCGGCGACGACTGGCTGTTCTTTCCGACCATCGTTCCCAACGTCGCCATCATCCGCGCCACCACAGCTGACGAGCGCGGCAACCTCTCCTACGAGCATGAGGGAGGCATTCTCGGCCCGCTCGACCAGGCGCTGAGCGTGCGCAACAATGGCGGCCTGGTGATCGCACAGGTCAAGCGCCTCGCCGCCGCCGGTTCGTTGCGGCCGCATGACGTCGTGGTCCCGGGCGTCCTCGTCGATGTCATCGTCGTCGCTCCTGATCAGATGCAGACCACCCACACGCCCTACGATCCGGCGATTTCAGGTGAGATCTTTCGCCCCCTGTCGACCTTCGAAGCCCCGGCCTTCGGCGTCGGCAAGACCATCGCGCGCCGCGTCGCGCAGGAACTGCGGGATGGCGATGCCGTCAATCTCGGCTTCGGCATCTCCGCCAATGTGCCTCGCATCCTGATCGAAGAGGGGCAGCACGGGGCCGTGACCTGGATGATCGAGCAGGGCGCCGTCGGCGGCATTCCGCTGCTGGACTTCCAGTTCGGCTGCGCCTCCAACGCCGAAGCGATCGTGCCATCGCCGGCACAATTCACCTATTTCCAGGGCGGCGGCTTCGACATGTCGCTGCTGTCCTTCCTGCAGATCGATCGCCACGGCTGCGTCAATGTCTCCAAGCTTGGAT
>Ga0307509_10004050_pt1 | contig 21515 bp, 27 predicted proteins | sample 10_EM_MG_FD_202245 | JGI IMG/M metagenome (GOLD analysis project Ga0307509, IMG submission 202245) | Populus trichocarpa ectomycorrhiza microbial communities from riparian zone in the Pacific Northwest, United States - 10_EM | ecosystem: Host-associated > Plants > Roots > Unclassified | place... | reverse complement strand
TACTCGAATCCTGACCGAAGGCCACAGGTCAACTATTACCCCGACAGCCTTTGAACAACACGTCTTGTTGCCATTCGTGACTCGTCTTGGTACACCGCGTTTTCGAAGATTTTTGGTGGAACATTCCCCATTGAAAATGGTCACGGACATAAAGGCAGTTGTAGACGTTTTCCACAATACGTCGATCGAGATATACGAATCGAAGAAGCGTGCACTTCAAGAAAGAGGCGAAGAGTTGGCATCCCATGTTGGGCAAGGAAAGGATATCATCAGTATATTAAGTACTTCGATCTCTTTTTCATCATATCAAATCTTGACAAAAATTCTCTAGTGAGGGAAAACATGAAGGCATCCGAGGAAGAGAAAATTTCAGACGCAGAGGTCTTGGGTCATCTCAAGTAAGCCTGCGTATCTCTCGCAAAACCTATCCATCTCACAGCTTCATAGTCCTCTGATGTTTGCGGCGACTGAGACAACTTCAGGGGCCCTAGCGCGGACATTCCACCTCCTTTCCCTGCATGAGGACGTTCAAGCCAAAGTGCGGCATGAAATTCGACAAGCCCGAATAGCAAGTGGTGGTGAAGATATCCCTTACAATTCGCTGGTGTCTCTTCCGTATTTGGATGCGATCTGTAGAGAAACCCTTCGCCTGTGAGTGGGGCCACACAATATCTACTCAAATAATGGCCAATGTCTCCATCTATAGATACCCCCCTGTCTCCCAGCTCTTCAGAACGTCAGTGTTGTTTCGCTTGTGCATTGGTCAATAATCATTTTTGCGAACCTCCCATTCTATTAGCGTTCGACGGGATATTACTTTACCCTTGTCGTCCCCGATCAAAGGCACAAACGGGCAAGAGCTGAACGAGATACACGTTCCCAACGGCACCGAAATAATTATTTCCATCCTTGCTTCAAATAGAAATCCAGCATTGTGGGGACCGGACTCGGAAGAATGGAAGCCAGAAAGGTGGCTTAATCCTCTTCCACAGTCCGTACTTGACGCACACATCCCTGGAGTATATTCTCATTTGTAAGGACATTTCACCATGCCTGATTCTGATTCTCGTATCTCAACCGAACATCTCATTTTAGAATGACATTCATTGGAGGAGGGAAAGCTTGCATGTACGTTCCACACATAGATGAAGCGGCAACGACCGACTCATCCTACCCCTCTAGTGGCTTCAAGTTTTCACAACTGGAAATGAGTACGTGATATAGAACGTCTAATATTCTTAAAAATACTCCTAACTGGTTTTATTTCTCTTGAAGAGGTCGTCCTTGCACTTCTACTGGAGAAATTTGAGTTTTCTCTTTCAGACCAACCGATTATTTGGCGGATGTCCGGCGTTGCAACTCCAAATATCAATCGGGAGAGAAGGGTTCCTAGGATGCCGACGATAGTCAAGCTTGCAAATTAAGGGCTAGCCCCATTGACACTTAAAGTGAAGACAAAAAATTGAGTGGTCGGTACTTACAGACCTACTAGTTACTTCTTGTAGGCAAAGGCTTTTGAAACGAAAATCGGAATTACTCTACACGCAGGCTTTTTAACTAGGGTCTCTTAGATACCGGGAAACCAGTGCTTCCTCTGCGACTCCGAGCAGGCAGCGAGCCAGTCGAAAGCAAGCACGCTTCCCCTGTATATCTTGCATGGCACACATCAGTGGATCCACAGGCCGTTATCCAAGTGTCGCCGAAAATTCGACACACGAAGTGCGGCAGAGAAGGCCTCGCATTAGCGAAGGTAAGTTCAAGCATCAATTCAGAAACCTCGCCGATAGCCTAACACAGCCGTCGAGGAACATATCATTCTTTGACCAACGCCAAGGATTCTGCAAGACATAACGCGTTTTCATGCGTCCATTGGTTGGATTTTTCATGGAGCAATGGGTTCAAGAGTGCTAGCAACCAACCCAATAGTGATAAGAACGATGACAAGGAATGTCGTGCTGTCACGATGCCCATCCAACAATAACTCCTCCACTTTACTTCACCCTGTTAGGGGTATCTATCTAGTTTTCCCACTTCAATTGCTCCCCGATCTCACACACACTCTGATTCTGAGCTCCACATCCGCCACAAACATATGCGGGAGGAGGAAGGTCCCGACCATGGGTATAGCTTTTGGCGAGCGGCGTTGGACCCAGGACGCACTGCACAACAAGCGGGTAACGGGCAAGGGCGATGTCATCCAAACTGCTACGAGATAACGTAAGTCCATAGCAATCCCATTCAACAGCTAGCAGTCATCACTATCCACAATCCTCTCATTAGGTCCCTAATTATAGCGATCGAATAACCTGAGGTATGTCATCACCGTTAACGAGCAACCGACCTACCTAGACAGGTTGGATCGTGTTTCCCTGGGATATTCCAAGAATCTAATCTAATCGGAGCCTCCTAATCCAGCCTCACGTGCTCCACGTTGCAAGGGTCTTGACCAAATCACTCGATCATCACTCTCTTCCTTCACGTTAGATGTCTCTTTATAACAACTGCGACGTCAACGTTCAGGGAGGCTCTTCAACGATCATTGCTGGAGATCAGAATATACACAACCATCCGTCAAATGCAGGTGCGCTGCAGTTATCCTAGCCCCACTGATTCGAGACGATTATCCAGGTCAGCAGGTTTTGAATGTCTCCAGAAACAGGTTGCAGCAAATGCCCTTCACAACTCTGGCGAGGTGTCAGACCAACCGAAATGCCATCCAGGAACTCGTGTTGCCATTTTAGACCATTTCATCGCATGGGCCACAGCACTCACCTATACGTATCCGATTATATGGCTGCATGGTCCCGCAGGAGCAGGCAAATCTGCTATCCAACGAACGATTGCTCAACTTCTGTACGAAAGAGGACTGCTCCTCGCCAGTTTCTTCTTCTTCAGGACAGCCGCCGGTCGAAATAGCGACAACAACTTCATCGCTACCATCGCCTATCAAATCGCCCTTTCCATCCCCGCTACTCGTCCACACATCGAGCAGGCCGTTGCAAGGAACCCTCTAATATTCTCCCTGTCGCTTTGGGATCAAGCGCAGGCTCTGCTCATTTCTCCTATGCTTGCTATCCTCAACGAACCTTCCGTTAACACCAGTCACCACCCACGGATCATCATCATCGATGGCCTTGATGAATGCCACAATCCCGATAAGCAATGCGAAATCCTCGACATCCTGTGCGGCGTCTTACAATGCCTTCCGACCCCTTTCGCTTTATTAATAGCAAGTCGTCCAGAACACCATATTCGTGGCGCATTTGACCTTGGCGATCTCAATAAATGTTCTTCACGATTAGCACTCAATGACTATTATAACCCAGATGCCGATATCAAGACATTTCTCGTCGATCAGTTCAACAGAATCCGGCAACTCCATCCCTTCAGAGCGTACCTCCCGAGATCGTGGCCTACCCAGGAGGTCATTGATAAGCTCGTCGCTAAGGCTTCCGGACAGTTTATCTACGCATCAACAGTCGATAGGTTCATCAGTTCCACTCGACATAATCCGGCTGAGCGTCTTGATATATTACTTGGTCACCTCAATGCCAGGAAGTTGAAGCCCTTCGAACAACTGGACTCTCTGTACTCCGTCATTTTCCGTGCCATTGATGCCATAGACTTAGCCGGTGTGCTTCGTGTCTTAGGAGTTGCCCTAGTGCTTTCCGTTCTTGATGAAAATCATACTCCATCCTGGTCCGGATCCCTCTCCCATTATTCACCGCGATTTATCGAGCGCCTTCTCGGGCTTCAGATCGGTAGTGTTCGGCACTTTTTGTTTGATTTGGAATCACTTCTTACTGTTGACGATGACAATCGAAATATCCGCTTTTTCCATGCCTCTCTTCCAGATTATCTGTTCGACAAATCGAGGTCTGGACAGTTCTGGCTTGATACTGAGATGGTTTACACGGATGTCGCGCAACATTGTCTCTTGATCAAATCTGAAGCAACAGACTGGGGAGGTAAATTCAGGAGCTGTGATCTTCTTTTACTCCATCTAACAAAGTCTTACACATTTTCGTAGAGTTCCATACCTTTTTTGAACGCCATGCGATATATTTCTTCTCCAAGGCGGCGCCAATCCCTACCCTACACGAAGCCATCGAAAATTTTAATTTAACAAAGGGCGTAATTAATTATCTTCAGACACAAGTCTTAGTTATGTACGGAATCCGACACTCGGTGAGGTTCATGCTCAGTTTTGACACTATCCTAATGCCTTGATAGAAATTCTTTGATGCGGAAAAATTGTACCGTGGTCAATTGGCTTTATTTGCTACATTGGTCGGAGAGGAACTTCAATTGTATTTTGAAAATACAGCCATTCGCTTTGCCTTGATCACGGCAATTTCCACAGACTATAGAAATTCTTACGCCATCGGCGATATATTCTCAAGCTTAAAGACACGTGCGGTGGTGGAAGGCGAGAACAGAACTTACGGAAGTGGCTATGAGTTTCTCAGCCAATCGGTACATCCGTTCTGGCGACACCCGTTGAACGATCTCCTTCAGGACCCCCAAGGAGATTTTTTCGTTGATGATAATCAGTTTACAGATATTGCATTACATATGGTGAAATATATGTCTGAGTACGTCCCGCTCACTTGACATTCAAATTTTATTATCTATATTGCATTGCAGCAGATCTGTCCTATACGAACATCTTGAAACCATGGAGTATGTTTTTCCGAGTATCCTAGCCAAGTCCTGCATTCGATCCGACCTCCTCGAATGTATCAAGACCTCCTCGTTGCGCCAATTTTATCTGGATGAGCCCGTAATCGAGAATGCGATATCGGAATATATTTTAGTGCGTGATTCCGACACTATAAATCCAGCATGTCTTACTCATTCCCAGAGGTCCGAAGCTCACCCGATGGGTGGTACCAAGTTCCTGCATGCCGAACACACGGTCAGTGATTACTTCAAGTCCTGGGATTGAAATTCTATCTTCAACCTCTCTCGCAGCATGTCTCCGAAGTAAACCAGGTCCTGAAAGAAAACCCTAAAGGCGCTCTCAGTCTCAAGACTCAGGTTGCTCTTCGTGGAATAAAGGACACTCCCAAAGCTCTGAAATCGAATGTTTCGGTATGTAGTGGTCTTGTCTCTCAAAAATGTACTCTCAACGCGCCACCAATTGCTTTTCAGAGCTCAAAACTCTGTGGAAATTCTGGTAATAACAAATCCAAACCACTGCTTGGTAGTCGACCTTTGGTGAGCGGTTGTATCGGGTTTCGTCTCTCCCAATATCTGAAGTGGGGTTGAGTCCTCGCAGAACGTGACTCCGGCAAATGAAATACCAGGTTCAAGTATTAAGGACGCTCGCAGACCCCCGCATTCAATGGTCAGTTGTGTCGGTTCTCGTCCCTATTATCATTCTTGATGGTGATAATTTTCATCAGAGTCGGACCAGCCAACCCTCGCAAAACGTCACCGTCCTACCGAATCGAGCAGGTAGCTTGAGCACTGTTGGCTCCGGTACCCTCAGAGCTATAACCCCTACTCAAAGACCAAACCCCATTCCCCAGTTCCAGTCAACTAGCATTACGAGACCCACCAGTGGTACCGGCTCTCGAAGCCCTGGTATTCGGACACCTATAAAGAGAAAAAGCCCTGCTCTCATCCAGGAACCGAACACTCAAGATGCCCCTCAGCCACAGGACGCAGAGAGCATAGCCAATCAAAATTCCGAGGACCCTATTGAGGTTGCTCTTGCTCAGAATGATACCGCGCTGGCAAGCACGACTGGGATTCAGAAGTTGTCGAAGACTTCGGTCGCTCTTTCAAGTGTAAAGACGGTACGGGCCAAAAAGCCTGCAGCTCTTAATAATAAACCAAAGCCGTGAGTCGCCATTGACGAGTTCTTCGACCTTATTTGATCCTTACAATTTTACCTCTTCCCAGGTCCTGGAAATGATAGAAAGAAGAAGAAATAAAAAGTTGAGCTTAGTATTTTGGATTGGACGTCTAATATACGCAGATGATAAATTTTTATTGAACGACCTCTCAGTCGGCCACCCAAGTTCTGGGATTGAGTCAGAAAGGTCAATTTGAAGCAAACTAGGGTCGCGTTCTGGGACTCACATTAAGAGCTGGCATCGAGGCACCGATCTGTGTAGGAAATAAGAGATCTTCGAAGCGGATTGGGAGTACTCAAAGGTTTGATAAACTCGATGTGTCGTTTGAGAATATAGAAACTTGAAGATTATAGATTGTCCTTAGCATGAGGCAAAGAAGGGGAATTTATGAGGGATTATAGGCAATCCAGCGAAATAGAAGGGAAACAAGAGATTCGCTGGCGGCCCCAGCCGCCCCAACTGGCTTGGACCTGTGTGAAGCTGGGGAACCTATGTCAATCCTTCTCGTTAAAGTGAACTTCGATTTCAAAAGTATTGCGTTGAGGGTCAAAAATAAACTTGAAGGAGATGCAGTTCACTCTTCGTTTTTGAGGATTTGAGTTGCGATTATAACGGCACCTTTGGTGGGACTGTAGTTCAAGCGCGATATCAATTTAGAACCCTCGCCGACAACCTAACACAGCAGTCGAGGAACATATCATTCTTTGGCCAATGCCCAGGATTCTGCACAAGAAATAACGCGTTTTCATGCGTGCATTGACTGATTTTTTCATGGAGCAATGGATTCAAGAGAGCCGGCAAACAACCCAACAATGATAAGAACGACGAGGAATATCGTGATGTCATCATGCCCGTCCAACAGTACAAACTAATTATAAGACTCACCAGACTCCGCCACTTCATCATATTAGGTGTATCTCTCTAGCTTTCCCACTCCAATTGCCCTGCCGATCTCATACTCTCATTCTGAGCTCCACACCCGCCACAAACATATGCGGGAGGAAGGTCCCAACCATGGGTATATGGGCTTTCAAGGCGAGTGGCGTTGGACACAGTGCAACCCGAGTGTGTAACGCCGGGCGAGGGCAATGTTATCCACAACTGCTACGAGATATGTCGGGGAAACGTCCGAGTCAAAAAGGATATCCAAAGTTATGAAACATCTTCGAACCTGATTGTAGATTTTGGAGGCTGACTCGAGCCAATTTGCAGGAATCAGCTCAAATATGTCAGGTTAATTTCCAGTCACGTCAGCTTCAAAATAACTTTTGATATCTTTTTTGGGAGTTTTTCTGACATAACGAAGTCCATAGGCCAACACCCCATTCTAGCCTCATGACCGGTCACCGGTCTAACCCCATTCAACAGCTAACACGTTCCACAATCCTCTCTTTAGGCCCCTAATTATAGCGATCGAATAACCTGAGGTATGTCATCACCATTGAGCGCTGAGCGTTGACGCGTTGACGAGCAACCGACGTAACTAGACAGGTTGGATCTGGGATATTCCAACAATCTAATCTAATCAGTGCCTCCTAATCCAGCCCGCCTGTTACACGTTGCAAGGGTCTTGACCAAACCATTCGATCACTTCGTTTACTTTCTCCCTTCACATCAGATGTCTCTCTATAACAACTGCGACGTCAACGTTCAGGGGGGCTCTTCAACGATCATTACTGGAGATCAGAATATACACAACCATCCGTCAAGCGCAGGTGCGCTGCAGTTATCCTAGCCCCACTGATTCGAGACGATTATCCAGGTCGGCAGGTTTTGAATATCTCCAGAAACAGGTTGCAGCAAATGCCCTCCACAACTCTGGCGAAGTGTCAGACCAACCGAAATGCCATCCAGGAACTCGTGTTGCCATTTTAGACCATTTCATCGCATGGGCCACAGCACTCACCTATACGTATCCGATTATATGGCTGCATGGTCCCGCAGGAGCGGGAAAATCTGCTATCCAACGAACGATTGCTCAACTTCTCTACGAAAGAGGATTGCTTCTCGCCAGTTTCTTCTTCTTCCGGACAGCAGCTGGTCGAAATAGTTCCAACAACTTCATCGCTACCATCGCCTATCAAATCGTCCTTTCCATCCCCGCTACTCGTCCACACATCGAGCAGGCCATTGAAAGGAACCCTCTAATCTTCTCTCTATCGCTTTGGGATCAAGCGCAGGCTCTGCTCATTTCTCCAATCCTTGCTATTCTCAATGAACCTTCCTTTACCACCAGCCATCACCCCCGGATTATCATCATCGATGGCCTTGATGAATGTCACGATTCCAATAAGCAATGCGAAATCCTCGACATCTTGTGCCGCGTCTTACAATGCCTTCCGACCCCTCTCGCCTTATTAATAGCAAGTCGTCCAGAACACCATATTCGTGGCGCATTCGACCTTGGTGATCTCAATAAATGTTCTTCGCGATTATCACTCGATGGCTCTTATAATCCAGATGCAGATATCGAGAAATTTCTCGTCGATCAGTTTAGCAGAATCCGGCAAGTCCATCCCTTCAGAGCATACCTCCCGAAATCCTGGCCTACTCAGGAGGTCATCGATAAGCTCGTCGCTAAGGCATCCGGACAATTTATCTATGCATCAACAGTCGATAGGTTCATCAGTTCCATTCGACATAATCCGGCTCAGCGTCTTGATATATTACTTGGTCACCTCGATTCCGGAAAGTTGAAGCCCTTCGAACAACTGGACACTCTGTACTCCGTCATTTTCCATGCCATTGATGCCATAGACTTAGCCGGTGCGCTTCGTGTCTTAGGCGTTGCCCTAGTCATTTCCGTTCTCGAAGAAAATACTCGGGCATGGGGTGACAATTTGTGTTCACCGCAATCTGTTGAGCGTCTTCTCGGGCTTCAGATCGGTAGTGTTCGACACTTTTTGTTTGATTTAGAATCACTCCTTACTATTGACGATGACGATCGAAATATCCGCTTTTTCCATGCCTCTCTTCCAGATTATCTGTTCGATAAATCGAGGTCTGGACAGTTCTGGCTTGATACTGAGATGGTTTACGCGGATGTTGTGCAACAATGCCTCTCGATGATATCTGAAGCGACGGAGTGGAGAGGTAAATTCAGTAGCCGTGATCTTCTTTTACCCATCTGACCAAGTCTTACACATTTTCGTAGCATTGCAAAGATTTTTACGCCGCTATGGGATAAAATTATTCAATGAGGCGGCGCCAATCTCGACCCTACACGAAGCCATCGAAAGATTTAATTTAACACAGCGCGTGCATGATCTTGATCTTCTGCCACGGGTTATGTACGGAATTCGACACTCGGTGAGGTCCATGCTCACTTTTGACAATATCCTAATGCGTTGATAGAAATTTCTTGATGCGGAAAAATTGTACTGTGGTCAATTGCCTTTATTTGCTAGATCGGTCGGAAAGGAATTTGGGTCACATTTCAAAAATGCAGCCACTCGCTTTGCCTTGATCGCGGTAATTATCTCAGACTCAGACTTAGACTATAGATACCTGGGCGATATATTCCCCATATCAACTGCGGCGGTGAACGAAAATCACTTTCAGTATTTAATCCAAATGGACAATCCATACTGGCGTCCCGCGTTGAACGATCTCCTTCGGTACTCCCAAGGGGGTTTTTTCGTTGATGGTGGTCAGTATACAGGTATTGCATTACATCTGGTGAAATATATGTCCCAGTACGTCCCACTCAATTGATATCTAGATCTTATTATCTATATTGCATTGCAGCGGATATGTCTCCGACGACCATTTTGTAGCCATAGAGAAAATTTTGCCGATTATCCTAGCTAAGTCATGCATTCGACCCGACCTCCTTAAATGCATCAAGGCCACCTCGTTGCGTCAATTTTATTTGGATAAGCCCGTAATCCAGAATGCGATATCGGAATATATTTTAGTGCGTGATTTCGTCTCCATAAATCCAGCATGTCTTAGCCATTCCCAGAGGTCTGAAGCTCGCCCGATAAGTGGAACCAAGCTCCCGCATCATACCGAACACACGGTCAGTGATTACTTCAAGTCCTGGGATCGAATTTCTAGTATCTCCAACCTCTCTTGCAGTATATACCTAAAGTAAACCAAGCTCTGAAGAAAAACTCTGAAGGCGCTCTCAATCTCAAGACTCAGGTTGCTTCTCGTAGAATGAAGGACACTCCCATTACTGCGAGCACGAGTGTTTCGGTATGTAGTGGTCCTGTTGCTCAAAAATATACTCTCAACGCCAATTGCTTGTCAGAGCTCAAAACTCTATGGAAATAATAATAAATCCAAATCACTGCTTGGTAGTCGACCTTTGGTGAGCGGTTGTATCGGGTTTCGTCTCTCCCAATATCTGAAGTGGGGTTGAATCCTCGCAGAATGTGACTTCGGCAAATGGAATACCAGGTTCAAGTATCACGGGTGCTCGCAGACCCCCGCATTCAATGGTCAGTTGTGTCGGTCCTCATCCATGTTGTCATTCTTGATGGTGATAGAATAGAGAAACTTAAAGGTGATAGACCGTCCTTAGCATGAGGCAAAGAAGATTATAGGCAATCCAGCGAAATAGAAGAGCAACAAGAGATTCGCTGGCGCCAACTGGCTTGGACGTGCTGAGGGATATATCAATGCTTCTCGTTGGAGCGAACTTTGTTCTCAAAGTTGCGATTCTAAAGGCACCTTTGGTAGGATTGTAGTTAGTTTTCAATGCACAAGAATAATTGAGAGATGGAATGATGACCTGGCTCCTGGGAATACCACTGGGGTCTCCCTGATCGTTACGAACTTTTTTTCCAACTCCGCCCATGGAAATAAAAGCACCGTGGCTCTGTTCGTCGCATCGATGGACATTCTAATTATAAGTCTTGGGATGAGCTCAAGGCACTTGAAGCTGAATCTGGCATATCTCCCTCTTGATGTCCAGATACATATCATGAAGTTCCTCGATCCTCGAGATATCTTACGACTACGAACGGTGCGCCTTTTCCGAAGATCTGTCCAAAAAAAGCCGCATACATTGCTAACGCGCCTATTAGACTTGCCAAAATTTACATCAAGCCACGATTCAGCGCATCGTCTGGGTTCAAGCTCTGGAGCGGCTTTGCAGCGCAGACTCAATTTTCCGCCCATCATATCCTACTGAAAAGATGTCGTTGGCTGACATTGAAGACGCAGTAATTGCTCCTGAAAGATGGCTATCGTTGGTTTACAATTGCAAGGGTGCGCCCGATGAGATGCTTATTCCATCACAAACTCGGATTCTCGAACTATCGGAACGGGTCAACGATCAAGATATTATTCCATCACTCTATCTAGTCCCAGGGGGACGCTTTCTTATTATATTAGCGAGCTCCCTGGCCCTCTTCGATGTCTATGACTACGCTTCTCCACGACTTATAGCGGAGACCGTGATCCCCTTCTTCAATCGAGATTTTTTTCTCGTCCACTCTTCAACAGACGGCGAAGGAATTCGCATTTTTGTATCACAGTCTTCTGGCCCATACCTAGATTCTAATGACGCGTGCGTCATTTAACGCTCATCTGAATTCAATTAAACATGATCCGAAATTCTGCATAGACTGGAGACCTACTCGATCTACGAGGTCTTTCCAAACCATGAGAATCCCGCTATTATCAAGGTTGCATCTTTAGAAGGCATTTTGGGACCAATTGTCCGTTTTTGGTCTCTCTCCTTCGATCGCCTCATCTTCCTTGAAGGGTCGACCTTGAAAATATGGGACTACAAAGCGGATACCTGGGGACACTGGAGAGTTAACCAAAAATTTGAGCAGGTATTTTCTCTCGCCGCCTTATTCCTACGCCCTGACCAACAATTCGGACATGTGCTGTAGATTATGGTCTCAGAGGAATGCCCTGGTTCTTCTCTGCCGCACCCAGATATCTATGATATCTATCCAGAAAGTTACCGTGCTCTCGAATCAGAAGCCTCGCTTCAGTGGCGATCCTCCTTTATTCCATCCAGATTTTGAAATCCCTTATCCGCGTCCTGTCTTCAAAGATGGTGAACTGCATGATTGCGCAGGACCTTGTGATTGGTACTCCGGGACTAAGCAACCACTCCTCTACGACCTGATCCACCCACGACCAGATGACGAGTACACTCCTTCTCAACTCACCCGCTTCGAGGTCACCCTTGATACCTCAGGTCATGCCGACCTTCTCGCTTTGGAAACGCTAGACATTCCAGACGAGACGCTGTTCGAACCGCATCGATTTTCTCAGGGTACGTTGACAACATGGTGGTATGACGGCGGACATATACGGGGACAGATAACTTCGAGTAAGGAGTTCCCGATGGCGGAAACAGTTGCGGATGTTTGCTTGTTCGAAGTGGATATGGATGTATATCTCAATCTTTCGTCTTTCTGTCCTTCGTCTGGAAGATTGGTCTTCCTGGATTTTGAACAGGATGTTCATATCGTTGATTTCTTGACTCCACGTCGCAGGCAGGACCGTAGCTTACTCTCGAGTATTTGATCCATTTTATATCCCGGAATAATTCTTACACCGTCAGCACTATTCGTTCTTCATTTAAGTACGCAGTGATTTATTCTTGAACGTGACCGAGCCTAAGTGTCTTCCATTTGTTACCCCCATTTTTTGAAAGAAAAAAAAAACATGGTACATGGACCTTAACGGAAGTCTGGGCTTATCTGGGTCGATATACGAGCTATGTCACGAGACCACCACCATCATGTATTTATGTCATTGACATCATGTCTCCTTGCTTTATCCGAGAACATATCATAACGTTTCACTCAAAAATATAAAATACTTTAGGTGCGTACAGCCCGCCGATCCCATAGAAAAGCTCAACAAGAGCTCATCCTGATAAAGCGATATAAGTATCTTCGATGGCATGGCGTAGCACTGGTAGAACCAATGTGCAACTCATCTCCAACTTGAAGCGGAATGGGATATTCCACTCGGATGAGGTGATGTCGGTAAGCTCCTTATCGTTGTTGTCGTTTAAGCCCGTGGTGCGATGGAAACTCACCGCTTTCCGCCACAGGCTATGAGTGGAGTGGATAGGGCACACTATGTGCTCGATAAGTTGGATGCATACGAGGATGCACCTCAGTTGCGTGTAACGATCGCCTTGTGGAGCATTGTACTCAATCGATCTCTGTATGTTGTCGTGTAGGTCTATTAGCTATGGAGCCACCATTAGCGCGCCTCACATGGTGAGTTTATTCTACCATAAACGTCCATATGATGTACTCATATCCTGGAAAATAGCATGCATATGCCTGCGAGCACCTGCTTCCGTACCTCCATCCAGGTTCAAAAGTTCTCGATGTTGGAAGCGGATCTGGTTACCTCGCTGCCGTCCTGCACAATCTTGTTAGTCCAGGCGGAAAAGTTGTCGGCATCGACCATATCAAAGAGTTGGTCGATTTTTCTGTGGAGAACTTGAAGGAAGACGGGAAAGGTGAGGCCCTCGAGAAGGGAGAAATAATCATGGTTACGGGGGATGGACGACTGGGTTATCCTCAGGAAGGTAAGCCGCCGACATCTTGCTCATCTTTCCTGCCTTTCTTCTAACGATAATGTATAGGTCCTTATGACGCGATTCATGTTGGCGCAGCGGCGCCTACCGTACCCAAAGCTTTAATTGACCAACTCGCAAGCCCAGGGCGGATGTTCATTCCCGTAGGAAGCTTTATGCAGTATATTGAGCAAATCGACAAAGATGCCGAGGGTAATATACATACGAAGAAAGTTATGGGTGTCCGAGTGAGTTTTCTGTGGTGTTTTGTTGTCAAGAGGCCTATCGCTGACATTCCTCCCACAGTATGTTCCATTGACGGACAAAGAGGCACAAGTGGGAGATTGAACGATAATTCGAGTTTACCGGTGTCATATTTATATTCTAGTCGTGTAACTTTATTAGCTTGTCAATGTACAGTATTGGTTGTCCTCAGTTTCGGGTATAACGGTTTCCAACCCCTGCCAATGCACGGATGTTGCGAAGCGATCATGCCAAGATTTCAAAATTCAATGCCGTGGTTGGAACTTGGCCTTGGGCCCTCAGCCATGTTTTGAACTGATTCGAATTAGAAAATATGTATCGCTCTGCATGGATCGATAAGCACTTGATGTTGAAAGGTTTGTTCTCCCAGAGTGAGAAAACATGATACATTTGAAGGAGATAACGACAACCCACCCTGCATCAATATCCAGAAGTTGTCATAGTCCGGCCATTTCCTGCCGCTCATTGAAAAAAACCAACAAACCCACGCCAAGTCACCACCACCCACCACCACCAGTGTGCACGACGGCTGAGAGCGCTTCGAGGACTCACGATGGCAACCGCAGGATTCTACGAGGTCCAACTTCTAGGGCTCGCTGTGATCTGTGCTATTTCACTATCAATCGACAGATACGTGGCGGGGAAGGGCGCGAAACATGGGAAGGAATCGGCCGACGACCGCCTGGAGAGTGGAAAGTCAGGTAGCGCGTCTGCGCTGGCAGCCTTGACGCGTAAATATTTGGTGGTATATGGGATTGTCATGGGTGAGTTTGTGTATGCTCTCAACTTGAGCCAATGTCACTGAAATGATCTGCAGCGGCGGACTGGCTCCAAGGGCCTTACGTGTACTCTCTGTACCGAGAACAATATGGATTTCCGGAGAGAATGGTCGCTGTTCTGTTCGTTACTGGATTTGTTTCAGCGGGCGTGGCTGCTCCTTTAGTTGGAGTTTGGGCGGACCAACAGTAAGCACTTGGTTATTGGTTTTTTCGTTTTCTTACCTCTTGGCTTCGTAGCGGCCGACGGAGACTATGCATGGTCTTCTGCATCACATACACCCTCGCCTGCGTGTGTATTATGGTCCCAGCTATCCCAGTCCTTCTCTGTGGACGGGTTCTTGGCGGCGTCTCGACATCCATCCTTTTCTCTGCATTCGAGTCGTGGCTAATCTCATCGGCAAATTCAGCAGCATTGCCTTCAGCGGACCTCTCAACTATCATGGGTCGAGCTACTCTGATTAACGGTCTGGTGGCAACTGGAGCGGGCGTGGTCAGCAACCAGTTGGTAGGAGCCACCAACAACTTTGTTTCGCCATTCGTTGCCAGTGGTGCACTCCTTATTCTCGGATGGGTGGTCATTCGCGGAACCTGGTTGGAGAACTATGGCGGACGAGGGGCTACTGGAGAAGCCGACGTTTTCCAAGTCAAACGCCTTGGGTCGGCCTGGTCTATTGTCCGTAAAGGTACGTGTTCTCTTCGCGCAGAAAAATGTATATAAAAAACCTGAATTAAAATTTCCCAGACCCACTTCTCCTTGTTCTCGGCCTCACACAGACCTGTTTTGAAGGTTCCATGTACCTCTTCGTTTTCCTCTGGGTGCCATCTCTACAGGAATTCGCCGCTTCCCCCGCTCTTCCATTCGGCTACATCTTCTCCTCCTTCATGATTTCGATGATGCTCGGATCGCTTCTCTACACCGCCATCGTCTCTTCTTCGCAAAAACAGCCCCAAAAACCCGACGCCGACTCCTCGCTCACGCTGCACGCCAAACTAAGCAGCGTCGTCTGTGCGATCAGTGCTCTCGCGCTGGCGACAAGCGTGGCATCCTACAACGAACACGTGAGATTCTGGGCGTTCTGTCTCTTCGAAGCGTGCGTAGGGATGTATTATCCCGTCCAAGGTACCCTCCGAGGAACGCTCATCTCGAACGAGCATCGTGCAACTGTAAGTTCTCTTTTTTTTTGTTCGATCCATCAAGTTTGGCTTATCCCCCATATTCTCAGTTGTCCTCCTTATTCCGCGTACCATTGAACATTTTCGTCGTCATTTCCCTCCTTACCGGTGTCTCGGACGCACGCAGGGCAGTCCTCACCGCCAGTGCTTTGATGTTGGCCCTGTCATCGATGATGACCGCCATCGTCATCGTCGACCGTCCAGAGGAACGTACCAACACGACGACCAACGGTACTGCCATTGACCGCGACTAAAAAGGGTTTACATGATGGCAGGGCAGCAAAAAAAAACTCAAAGAAAAAAAAAACGATACCCATCCGGAACATGTCCACTCCAGCCAGCAGAGAGGACTTGGAGACATCGGAGATTGAGAGACGGAAACGATACAAAAAGTCGAGTTCGCTCCTCCCCAACTATTCGAATCGTAGATCATGACTTCTATACTAACATCTATTTCAAGCAGTGTGCTTGAGTTTCTACTTAGACTTGAATGGTCGATATGTACATATTTATATTTAATAAATAATCGTCCTATCCAATATATACCATGGAAAATTGACATTGACATGGACATGGAAGTTTTTGCGGTTCGAATTTAATCGAGTATGAAGAAGCATAAGATCACAATTTCATTCTGGGTTATTTAAAACGGAAACACGAGAGAGGGGGGGTCGGGAAAAAGATAATTCAGTACATATATCAATAGGCATTTTGGATCGAGAGGATAAGGGTGAGCATATTTTTTTTTGGCTGCGTATCGTGAAACGCGGGCGGCCGAGATAAATAAACAAGCACGACACGGAGTGATGACAGTGTCCGAGCAAGTACACAAGATAGGGGTGAATTAAAGACCCTCCGACTGCATTGGCCCCACTTGCCCACCCTTGGCAGCCGTCGGCGTGAACGTGTGCCAGCGATCGTTGAAGCGAACGTCTATCGAAAGCAGAGAACTTAATCAAACTGACCAACGAGAGAAAGACATCAACATACCCAGTGGTCTTCCTCCATACATGTATTGCTGGAATTTGGCTGTAAAGCAGAGAATGATTATGGGCAGGCAAAGAAGGTGCAAAAGACGTACCAATCGCAGTCTCCGCCTCTGCAGTTTGAGCAAATTGAACGACACCACAACCCTTGGAGCGAGTGCCGTCAAAGAGAATCTCAGCAAGTTCGACCTGGCCGGTCGTCTCGAAGAGTTCGACTAAATCCTCATTGGCAGTCGACCATGGCAACTACAAAAAAATGTCAAGTCAAACCACCTTTCGCTCCAAGGAAAAGAAAACAACATACATTCCGGACCATAATCTGCTGGCTTGGTTCTCCCTCCGCATACTGAGGACCTCCAAACCCACCACCAGCTCCTGCACCATACCCACCTCCACCGTAACCATCCATCCTCAATCCACCACCTCCCGGGGCAGCCTGTTGGTCAGGACCAGAATAGTCGGCGTACAGTTCCGAGTTAGAGAAATCTCGGCCACCACCCGCCTGTGAATATCCACCACGGAACCCTCCACGTGGACCTCCTCGCAAGCCGCGTCCCAGTCCACGAGGACCGCCCCTCAACCCGCCTCGGAAGCCACTGGATCCAGATAGGCCAGCATAACGGTCCTGTAACAGAAAAAGTTGGTCAAAAGGCGGAGAACAAACTACTGGGCAACTTACCTCTCGCACTTCGAGAGTTCGACCATACCAATCAAAGCCATGATACATACCTACGCAGAGAAGGATGTTCAAAAGGAAGCCCTATAACTCTAAAAAACACCTACTGATAGCCTGTTGGGCATCTTTAGGAGTCTCGAAAACAACGGTGCCGGAACCCTTGGGGCGCCCATCTGCGCCAATGTTGATGTCAGCACGAATGATGTTACCAGCAGTGCGGAACAGGTCTTTGAGGTCTTGCCAGCCCGCTTGATAGGGCAGCTACAGGATATCATGTGAAAAAGGGCGAGGCAAGAATCGGAAGGGCGAGAGCCTACGTTGCCAACATAGAGTTGGTTGCCAGGATTCGCCTGAGTACCGAAGTAGTTATGCGAAGGTGGGCGCGGTGGCGGTGCAGCGTTCAAGCCCTGACCAGCCATGGCCATTCCAATTTTACCTGGTACAGGTGTCGCACCGAAACGTGCTTCGTTTTCACGATCCTGCAAAGCGTCAGAAATAAAGGGAAAAATTTGTGGGATTATGACGGACTTCACGGATAAAGACAGGCCGACCGAGCATTGGCTGCTCAGAGAGTTCGCGGATTGCTCTTTGTGCATCTTCTTGGGAAGCAAATTCGACGATTCTGGGGAAAATATTTCGCTGAAAAAGAGAAAGGAAAAAAAAAAGGTGATGGCGCTCACCCGCAACCTTTTGAAACACCCGTGGGTGTAACGAGTACTTCGGCGAAGAGGACCTCACCAGCTGCCAACCAAAAACTTCCCATCAATATCCTTCTCGACAACTCGGCCATTCCATCAAACAAAAAAGGTCAAAAAAGAGCTCTTTCCGCAGCAACACTCATCCTCCCCAATCGCTCATGCTCCAGTTCATCGGAGAGGCCTGCTGAAAAAATCCACAACGGGATCCAAGAGATTCGTGGCAAACACGTCATCGCAACGCCCCCTTTGCCCATGCACCACCAATAATATCAAAAAGGCTAAAATTCCCCCACCCACCTCCCCTCATGAATTCCATTAAGTCACGGTACTTGACGTCGTAACTTAGATTTCCAACATAGACTCGGTTTTCTCTTTTGCTGATCTTTGCAAATTCGACGGCTTCTTCGTGGTCTGCGTTCATTGGTCCTCCAAGGGAACGGGAGAAAGTATCCGCAGGTTTGCGGTCCCGGCTGCGAGAGCGACTCCTTGACCTGGATCGCGTCCGAGAGCGCGTCCGAGAACGACGACGGCGACGTGGAGAAGCCGAACGTCTCGAACGTGAACGAGAACGAGACCTAGAACGCCTGCGGCGCTAAAGGTAGGGAAAATGCATGAGATTCGCTTATTGAAAAATAAATAAAAAGGGAAATACATCAGATCCTCGTCGTTCGGGCTCCCAATGATCACCGACTCTTGGTCGAGGACGACCTTTTTCGCATTGACCTTGTCACCGTTTGAAGACGGAAGAGCTTAGAATGAGCTCACCAGAATCGCGCCTGTCGCGGTCTCTGTCTCTGTCTTTTGTATCCCGGTCGCGCCTGTCGCGGTCGTAATCACGATCCCGACCATCCCTATCCTTGTCGCGGTCATAGTGGTCTCTACCACTCCCACCATTACTTGGGGGTACAATTCCTTTGTCTTCCCCATCGTCCTTGTTCTTCATATCGATATCCATGTTGTACTGGTCGATGGAATTCTTTGAAATATCAGAAAATCAGAGGTGACGAACTTCGCAGATGAGAGTTGGAGGTGAGACGACTCTGACTCGTACAGTTTTTTTTACACAAGCATGTGTGAAAAAAGCGGGGCGGAGATCAATTAATTAAATCTCCGATATATTGCCCGGCCTTCGCTCAATCCACTTACATACATCCCCAGGGGCTAACTATCTGCGAGACGCCATTTTATCGAATATTAAGCCGTTCTATTCGTCACTGCAAAGTCACAATATTTACAATTGAACAACAATCTCTGATTTTTAGACTTTTAGCGATTGCCGTCCTCGGAAACTCCTTTTTTTTCTGCATCGTTCAACGTTCAAACATACATAGTCGTAGTTCAGATTTAAAGCATACAGAATTATATCTGCTTTTTTTTATCGCGGGGCAATGCAACCACAAAGCTTCCAGCGCTATTCAGGGGCATTTCCAGAAATGGATGTTTGGCCTGAAACAGGGTACCAAATACGCGTAACGTTCCCAGAAAAAAATGTTTCCAACCTCTTCATTCTTTCCACGTCGTTTCCATCGTCCTTGACAATCCAAAATGTCTGCTATCGCCGCTCTCCGTAACGTCACACGTGCTGGTCCCGCTCGACTTGTCGCTGGCATGCGCATGTCCTCCATTGCTCGCCCTGCCTTAAGATTCGCACCTTCGATGACGAGGACCATCGGTGTCAGAGCTTTTTCGGTTACCGCTGGACGTTTTGGAAGTGGTAGCAGTGTGTATTCTTTCATTCACCCGACCTGGAATGTATTGCTCACTCGCTCAATTTCTTCGCTTTCATTTGACAGCCGACATTGCGCTTTCACAAAAACTGCAAGAGGAGCTAAACTTCGAGACGCAAAGTGTCAAGGACGCACCTTCCCCACCAGAAGCTGTCACCAAGTTCATCGAACAGGGCGTGTGGACCGTAAGCATTCGTCAATCTGTACACATGTTTCCTCCCTCTTATCCCCGCTTTTCCTTCCACCTTCAGCTTCAGGACACACGAGGCAACGACGAGGTTACTCTGTCTCGTAAATACGGAGATGAGACGTAAGAATTATTTGTTATCTTTTACTTCCGTGAATATCTACTAAGTCCTGTCCAGTATCCGCGTCATGTTCTCAATTTCCGACATTTCCGAAGACGATTTCACCCCTGAGGAGGAAGATGAGGGTGATGATGATACCCCCGTCTCGCTCCCTATCCGCGCCTCTCTCTCCATCACGAAGGTTTGTTTGTCAATTATTTTTTCCACCTATGATCCTAATATCTCCAATTTTACAGACAACCGCCCCAGGGGCTCTGAACGTCGATATGCTCTGTCAAGACGGTACTTTCTCTATTGAGAACCTCTCGTACTACGATGACGCGAAGACGGGCACTGAGCTCACGGCTGATGCTGACTGGAACCGCCGCGGACTATACATCGGTCCTCAGGTAGGCATTTATTTCCATTGTTAAATGTTTACGTTTGCTTATATCTTTTTTCCCAGTTCGATACCCTTGATGTTGGTGTCCAAGATGCATTTGATCAGTTCTTGAACGAGAGGGGTGTCAACGAAAATGTCGCGCAATTTATCCCTGAGTATGCCTCGTACAAGGAACAACAAGTAAGCGCCTCCATTTAGTTTTTTTTTCTTTTTTCTAATTTTCTCCCAGGAATACATCAAGTGGTTGGGCAAAGTCAAGAACTTCGTTGATCTCTGAATACTTGCTCCTTCGCCAAAAGTACTCTGACCCTATGGCACATACAACCTTTTGCATACAAAATAATTTTGTGCTAACCGCTGTCACCTACAACCCCCACTCGTAATTTCATTAATGCATTATTATGAATATTATTGCATAGTTTTCGATATTGAACTGCTGTGCTGGTGTTTGCACTGCTTGGCACTTAGTTTTTTCTTTTCGATTTCCTCAAACTTGCTTGCACTACTTACTTCCCAACTGCAATCTGAGCTGGATGCCAATGGGTAAATGCTCCATTCACCACACACAATGCTTAAGTTTGTGATGTTTTGACATACTTTTTCTGACCCTATTTCCTTCCTTCACTTCGGATTCTGTTGTAGAAACCATTTCTCTGTGTTATCTAATTAAAAGTCACCAAACCTTCCCTCAGTTGTACTCACAAACCCTTGCCGGCCTGAATCGGGTGAGATTCTCGACTCCAACAGCGTAGGCTGGAAAGATCATTACCAAAGCCGGTCAACACTGCAGGGTCCAATCGCGTTGCTAGATGGAAACGTTTCGCTGGAGATCCTTAGCAGTCTAGCCACTGTATAAGCCGTACATACGTCATATCAATAATCAGTACGGCGGCGTTAGAAATCGTTGAACGAGTAACATGTGGTATTCGGAAATTTCCATCCAAGGAGTAGATTAGTCATCAATGCCTAGAGCAGTCAGCACTTTTGAAGCTGTCAATATTTGTGATCAACCCAGGCAAATGTCATCTAATCTAGAACGTCCCAGACAGCAATAGAATTAGACACCCCAAAGTATAGAACTGTTATATCTTGTGAATAATTTTCGCCGGTGGATTGAGATCCGGGGCTCCGAGTCACGTTCGACCAGCATT
>Ga0307509_10004049_pt1 | contig 21516 bp, 26 predicted proteins | sample 10_EM_MG_FD_202245 | JGI IMG/M metagenome (GOLD analysis project Ga0307509, IMG submission 202245) | Populus trichocarpa ectomycorrhiza microbial communities from riparian zone in the Pacific Northwest, United States - 10_EM | ecosystem: Host-associated > Plants > Roots > Unclassified | place... | reverse complement strand
TCGAGAAACTTGCACTCCCACCCAGTCCCGGCCCCCGTCACTAAACTCAACCACGAGGTTTCTTGTTACGGAAACGATACGGTTGGTGACGTGCAGGACCACTGGAGAGTTGAGGTCGTGGACGATGTCAAGAGGGGAGCCAAAAACCACGTTGACAAAATTCACTCTTTGACAACCAGGTTACGGATCCGACACGTGCACCTGGGGTGTTACCTTAGAGCTGCCAACGCAGTCCTGCCTCAGTGGGGGTTCAAACAGATCGAGGTTAGCTGCGATAAGGAAAACAACCCTGAGGATATCCATACGCACTGGAACGTGGAAAGTCATTGGAATGATCGACGTCAGTCCAAGCAGATTGCGTTCCTGTGTGACGGTGCTAATCACCCGATACAGTCCCAGGGGGTAACGCCAAATTCTACCGCTCACCCTTCCTCCGCGATTTCTGGCACCTTAATGTTGCCATGATGACGTCGAACAACGCTTTGATTCCCGACCCAGACAAGTTCGATGTCCTGGCGTCCGCGCCGTTCGATTGGCCATTCCAACACCTTGGACTTCGCATGTGTGGCTGGGGAGATACCCAACTCAAATACTACCTCATCGGCACACCGTTGATCTGGATGGGATCTACTATCAGCTTGTTCATCGCGGTACTTCTCTTCGGGTTTTTCTTGTTCCGACAGCAAAGGAAATATGTTGACATGGAACCTCGTGCGGCCTTTCATTCCTTGATCCCGTCATTTGCAATATACTGACCACTGTATGCAGGCGAATGGGATCACTTCCTCTACGTTGGAAAGATTGCGTTCTTTGGGTGGTTTTTCCATTTCGGTAATCCAGCCTCACCTTTGACTGGCGAGATCTGACATCACCTCCACCTTCACATATAGCCCCGTTCCTCGTTATGGGACGTGTCACCTACATTCACCACTACGTTCGTATACCCTCAACGTCCCTGATATGGCCGAAAGCTGATCTACCTTATCGACTTCATCCCTCCCCCCTTAGCTTCCAACTCTGTATTTCGCCGTTCTGATGTTCGCTCACCTCCTCGATCACTTCTTCTTCTCCACCCGACTTTATTCGGAAAAAACGAAGAACATAATCTTCGGAATTAATGTGTTCCTTCAACTGGCGATGTTCTATTGGTTCAAGGAGCTCGCTTGGGGAATCGAGGGGCCAGTAAACGATTACAAACATCGTGGATGGCGTTCTGTGAGTTATTCCCTCGTGCCTGGACCCTGATAAGAACCAGCCACTGACAAACGCGAACCCTGTTTTCACCTACAGAGTTGGAATCTATACAATTAAATGGACAGCGAACCTATCTAATTCATTTTCTGCTTCTTGATCCTCTTGTTGTCTCGCTTTAGGCATTTTGGGGTGCAGATAAGTCTCGCCCTTGCAGGAGAAAATCAAAAAGACCTCGTTGTAAATCACTATCTACACCCATCATCCTGGGACCCGCTGACATCTCCCACCCCGAGTTATGGTCGTGGTCACTTCGTCCAAGCATTAGCCATCCGTCGATAGAACAGCAGGTATGGACATCTGTGATCCCTATCCGCCTCGAACACATCCTTAGGGAGAACGTCCGAAACGAGCTCGTCGTCGATACGTATCCATGCCTCGCGTGGCTTCAGCGTCATGTCCCGGTTCGGATGGAGAACGTCGAGGGTGTAGTGGCCGCCGGAGGCAGACAGGCCGTGGTGATACAGAACTGTCGGGGGGTCGTCAACCAATCGGCAAGGGTAATCCGGCGGTCACCCACCTCCAAAGAGCTTATACTTGGCTTTCTGCGGATGTCTGCGACTTGGAGAGATCAAACCTAGAAGAAATGGCGTGAGCAAACCCGAAGTAGAACGCCAAACCCTCAGTGCGCACCTGGATCTATTTCCAACTCAGGGGTAAACGAAATTGGTTTCCCAATTTTGACGACATCGCCTACTTGTGTATCATACAAGAAGCGTTTTAGGTGAAGAACCAATATGGGCGGTAGAGACTCGATCAAGACCTGTTGGTGTGCGTCGACCGACACACCAGGCCTTGTTGGCGAGGTCACAGTCACTGGCTGGGGGTTTGAGATGCACTGAAGTGCTTCTCCGATCGTGTTGACTTGTTCGCGCTATCGGGAACAGCGTTAATTGATCCAAGAGGTCATTTTAATCAAGTGATATCAAACCTGGATATCGAGCTGCAATGCCCTCCAACTCTCTACGACAACAGAGTCCTTATGTTGAGGCACGCGAAGTGTAGAACGGAAGGTACCTCCGAAAATGCGGGTGATAGGTGATTCGGTGGCCTTAGACTGGTTGTAACGTTAGGCTTGCAGGTGAGGAGCGAGGGACCACGTACCGTTCGTGTCACCACTGTGCGATTCCTACGTCCAACCTCCATCCATCCATTTTCCTTAGGTGCCTCTTCCTCGCGTTCCTCAACGTGATTGGGGGCCTGGGTGTCAGGCTGAGGAGAAACAGAAGCGAGGAGAGACAATAGCTCGTCCTCCAGCGTGTCAAGGTAAAAGCCCAAAAACTCCTCCGCGTCTTCTTGGTGCCCACCCTAGGACATAAGCTAAGATGAGTGCTCGCGCCCGGGTTGTCGTGCGTACTACTCACCCTCATGTTGTCAAATCGCTTCTTGGCCCTCATCGCGTCGTACACGCTGACCGGGGTAAAGGAGTCGAGGAATAAGTCCTCCCCATCCTCTTCCCGTCGCCTCCTTTCCTTTTCAGAAAGAGAGTTGAATTCTTTCAAGAACTCGATGGTCCCGGTGGTCAGGGAAATTCTGTTGTCGGTGGGTTTCTTAGAGTCAGGTGACGACGGCCCAGGCAGGTACTTGGCCAGCTCGGTAAACAGCCGGTAGAAAGGAGGGCAGTAGACCAGGACCTGGAGAACGGCATTCGCAAAACACATATTTCCACTGTTCACCAGTCCACGAGGACGAAGCTTCGGTACTTGACTCAATCCTGAGGGACCAGTTGTCAGCAGCGCGGTGAGCTCCTGCTTCTTCGTCGAAGGGATAGGAGTTGCTGAGGAGTTGTCAACGAGGCCGCCAGGGATCGAAAATCCAACTACCGTAGACGTGGGCAGAGCATTCTTCCCTGTGGATGTACCATCGCCGTTCTTCAACAGCGAGGCCCAAGACTTCTTCACAGTGGGGGCAGCGGTAGCAGGGACCGGGAGGGCAGGAGGTGTGGCCTCGACTTCCGTAGCATCAACTTGCAGGTCTTCAGCCACTGCAGGTACCTCAGCAGGTACAGCTGTAGATGGCGTTGAAGGGGACTTCACTTTCGAGGGGGATCCATTGGATATCGAGGTGCGAGAGGATATCGGGGAAGCAGGAGTGGCTATATCATGGACAGAGGGGGTAGCGGCTGTCGTTTCCGTGACCGGAGATGAGGAATCCGACGTCTGTGTTTGGACCGTGGGAGGCTCGTCAGGTATTTCCATTCCTTTGTCCCGATCTGGATCTTCAGGTATGTTGGCTGTAACCTGGGCTGGAGTGAGTGGGGGAGTTGGAAGTTTAAGCGCATCGTCAATAACGTGCGGTGGTGGACGTGCTCGCGGAGAGATGATTATAGCAGGAGCTGCCGAAGGATCCGTTGGTCTCCGTGACCAAATGGCGAGCTCGTTTTTGGATTTTTCGACAGATGAAGTGGCCGATTGTTTTGTCACCAGTGGGGAAGTGATGATTGGTGATGAATCTTCGGGTGTTGATGTAGAGGGTACGTCGGAGGGCTGGGGTACAGGTTCTGGGATGGATACAGGTTCTGGTATGGATACAGTTTCGGAGGAAGGCCCCGGTGCGGGCTCTAAAATCGGCTCTGGGGTAGGTCCAGGGACGGGTTCGGATATCTGTAGCACGTCATGAGTCGAAGGACCAGGCTGTGGGGTAGCGGTAGCGTGCGAAGGGAAATGGTTCAGCCCGGAAAGTTGTTTTGGTAGTGGAGAAAGTAGCTCGGCAGGCCAGGGGGGGTGGTAGGGATTAGGCGGGTGAATGGGATAATGCGGGTATGGAGGATGAGTGGGTTGTGGTTTGTGAGGGTGAGGGTGGGCGTAAGTGGGTGAGATTGGTGGTGGACTTGGTGTGGCTCCATCCACATGCTGGAGATGCGGGTTGTAGATCGGATGGGGATGATAAGGTGGGTGCCCACGGTTGGGAAACGATCCTCTACCTGGTCCGTTGGAAGGTCCGGCCGCCATTCGTGGGGGAGTATGAGACGGAAGGTGACCATTCAGGCCGTAGTGTGGTGGCGGTTGAGCATACTGCTGACCATACCCATTGTGATACGGGTACGGATTATAATAACCTGGACCAGGGTAAGGAGGTTGTTGGTTGGCCATCGCTGGAAAGGAGATGATGTTCTGAGCGGATAACAGTGCATATAAGGTGCTCACCAGAATCACGGTGTAGATGGGCGGGATCCAAGTGTTTGCGTTGGCGACCGTGGAAATCGCGAGTAAAATTTGGCAGACAGTTTTCAGTCCGTCGTCGTCAAAGGGGGGGTGAGATTAGCGTTGGTCGGGGCACCGCTCGGATCAGACCTCAAAGCCTCGAGAGTGAGCACGCTGGACGTCGGGGAAGAGGAGGGATTGATGCCGGTGGGCGGATGCACGTGTTCACCAGGACCCCAGCCTGCCTCTCGAGGTCATGAGCGACACGCTCGATATCGACGACGGACATCCTCTCGCTCTTGAACTTCAGAGTCTCCGGACTACAGTCGCGAAGTACCAGGTATCCGTAGTCGTCTCATTCGCATCCCAACCGATTTCCTCACACCTCGAGGTCTGTTTCAAAGCACGAGGCAGCATCCGCGTCCGTGAAGCTTCAAAGACACTCACTCGAGACATCGTATGCTCTCGAGAGGTCCCAGGCTTTGGAAAGGGAGAACGCTCGTCTCATTGAAGAGCTCGATGTCCTTCGAGCCTACCCAAATACCAGCCCCGAGCCTACTGCGTTCCAGAATCCCCAACTGAACAACGCTCTCCGCCAACTGTCCGATAAACTCTCTCAGACCGAGGAACTATTGCTGAAGCGTACGAGCGAATCGTTACACGCGGCCCATGAGCTGGCTAGGGTCAAGCATGACCGGGATGCTGCGTATGAGATTGCCGCCCAGGCTAGGGCCCGCGAGGAGGATTGCAAGGTTCGAGAGAGGACTCTTTTACTCCAGGCCCGCAATGCCAAGGAGGAGAGCAAGATGGCGGATCTTGTCGTTCAGGTCAGCTCCGTCATCCCATTGCCCTTAAAAGGATGCGTTTCATTATCGGAACGTAGGAGTACGCCAATCTGGTCCGAAACCTGACGGACAAGAGCCCCTCACCCCCGCAGAGCGCCAAGTCCGCAGAGATCAATCATTCGCGCCAACTCTCCTTCTCACAAGACCTCGCTCAAGGGAAGATCGGCCTCCAGAAGCTACTCGGTGAATTCAACCAGGAGACCGAGAGGCTACATGCCGAGATACACCATCTGGAGTCTGAGCTCGAGGTTGTCAAATCCCAACAGGAATCCCAGCGCAAGCTCGCCCAACAAGACAGACACGCACTAGCCCATGTCCAGGCTGAATTCGACAAGCTCAATCTCGATGATTCTACAGCCGCAAAGATGGTCTCTCGTTACATGTGTGTCCCTCGTGTCTCACACCTCCACGCGCCTCACACGTGTCTAGGAAATTCTCACAGACATCCAACAACACGTTGCAGAATGCATTGGAAAGCCTCAAGGTTAGGCACGCTGCCACGATTGCCACATTAACCGCCCAGATCGATTATCTCCAACGGTGTCTATTCGCCGAGAAGAGGATGGCCGAAAAACTCCGCATGGCTATGGATGACCTCTCAGAGGAGATCTCTCGGGAGACTTACGGCAGGCGAAGGGAGATCTCTCTCAAGCTGGCTCTCCTCGGGCGGGAAGAAAACCTCGCAGAGCGCCTCCGTCGGTGGCACAGAAAGGCTCACGAACACCACCAGCGTGCATCTTCACTCACAAATGTTGAAGAAGTATTAGATATCTTCCGGAGAACCCTTTCTGAGTCGGATGGTCTTCTTGACGTGTTGGATGGAGAACTCCACTTAGAGGACCTTCCAGCTGGCTCTTTGGCTCGCATAATTGCGGCGAGAGACGCTGCGGGTTTTCTCTCGCTGGAACTTCAGGTGGAGACTGACAGGCGAATGCAACTGGAGCGATACCTGGCCCACATGCAGGAACAACAACCATCGTTGCCACCCTCCACCGAGCAACTCAGCGAAATGGGGGAACCCCCTCCCGGCCACGTCCCGGACCTCTCCTCCTCCGACACCCTGAGCTCTGACACTCCTCCCACATGCCCTGATGCCAATATCCAAGATGCGATCCCTAGGATAGAAGTTGACAAACCTTTACCGTGTTCCCCACAAAGTGCCGTCCCTTCGAAGCCCTCTCCAAACCTTGTGTTATACCACCCGTCTCCAGTGGCTTCTTCTCCACTCGACAACGTTCCATGGCTAGATCCCGACCTCAATGGACCGGACGAAACCGTTGAGAAGGAAAGGAATGTTGATGCAACCTCACCTATCTCCCCTCCCCTCTCAGCAATCGTAGAATCGGTAGAGCCTTCCATACCCTCAGTGCTTGTTTCTCCGGTCGATTCTGAACCCGCCCCAACGGTCAGTGACCATGACATGCCACCCACAGAGGAAGCTTCCCCGCCTGCGCAGGATCCCAAGCTTCCCTTGGCGTCCCTGACCTTGACCCCTCAATCCATGGTCTCTGAAATTCGTTCCCCGATATCCACCGTTCGCGCGCCAACGCCCACAGTTGAACCGGAGGATCCAAAACGCCGGGAATTATTGGAGGGATTGTTGAGTGTCAAGTCACGGTACGACGATCTACAGAGAGGGTTCCGTGAATGCCATGCGTCCCTCAAGGATCTCACGAAGTCGCTGTCGTTGGTCCCTCAGAGCGACACCATTGGTCTCGTCCGGATCACCGTTCAGCGGATGGACGACTTCAACGAGGATACCAGGGTCGAGTTGGAGATCCGTTGTGCAGATGAGGAGAGGGTCGCACAGGCCTTCCAAACCTTGCTAAGGGTCAAAGGTGCCATCGCCAGTGAGGAAGAGATGATTGAACTTGGGGAGAAAGTCACAGCTTTTGTTGAAGGGACGGACAAATCGGTCTCGCGAGCGATACGACAGTTTTCCCAGAAGTTAGACGATCTGACACACGACATAGCTTCTATCAAGGTACTCATCCACGACCTACCGGACGACCCTCCAGAACCTCCGAAGTCCTCGGGGACGTGGTCCACTTTCACCGCCAGTCTCCTTGGTCAACGGCCGCCCTCGCGATCTCCCAGCCCTGCACCAACATTTGGATCCGTGATGACTACACCGAGACTCCGGCACGCACCCTCTCTCCCGCATTTGCGCAAATCGCCCACCCTGGAATTATCTGACCCGCTGGCCGGGCTCAACCTCCGCATACCGATACCTACACAAGCGAGCACGCCATCATCCCCTCCCACCACGAAATCACCATCTCGACAGCAAAGAATCACGTCTGGGATGCACACGCTTGGCTTCGGACGCGGACGTGGAGGTGGTCTGCTAAATTCTCCAAACCCGAGCCGGAGGGCCTCCATGGCAAACGCCCCTGTCTCTTACAAGACGACCGGGGCAACGGACACTGACACATCGGAAGATATAGAATAGCTTAGATTATCATCACTAGACCTTGGTATCTATTTCAAGTTGTATGTCGCGCATCCTAATATTTACCAGCTGGACACGGGATATCTCTCCACGGATTTATCCTGGTGTCGATCGATCCGTCTCAACCAGCCAACCCACCATGTCGACCGAAAAAATCGAGCCTGACTACGATGCAGTCCCATTTCCTTCTGATTCCTCACGTTCGCGGCCGTCTCTTCAGGACGTATACCAGTCCTTCCAGCGTAACCCCGCTTCTTCGTCCTATCCCATTTTCCGCACGCCGATTTACGAAGATCCAACCGGTACCATTCGGGGAGCGAGACGAGCTGCCTCCCCGCACACACTCGTAACCCTTGGACCTGTTGCCGCGCCACATTATTCTGGACCCCAACAACACACAGCCAGACTGAACGCGTTTGACAGCGTGGGTCTCAACGAACCGCGCCCTCAGGGACGGTACATCCCATGGAACGACGATCGTCAAGACAATCCGGATGAAGACTCGGAAAAGCTCGCTCGCCAGAAGGATCCTGTCAAAGAGCAGGAAGAACGGCTTACAGCGGCCGAGGCAGAATACGAACGCTTGGAGGCCATGGACGCGGAGGAACGCGAGAAGTATTTGAAAAAGAAGCGAATCGAATTTCATGTCACCTGTGGGTACTACCCGGCTAACGCTTCTGCATTGGCGTTGACCCGCAAGTCCGACAGCGATTTACAACCGTCACAACTTTCTCCTCCGCCTCGCGCGAGCTCTCCTCACGTTTGGCGCACCCTCCCATCGGATTGAGTCCCAGTTGCAGGATTGTGCGCAGATACTGGACGTCAAGGCGGAGTTCGTACACATTCCGAGTCTCATCATTTGCTCGTTCTATGACCCGGAATTCGAAGGGCCAAACACCCAGCTCGTTCAGGTGAACGGCAGCCTTGATCTCGGAATATTGCACCAGATCCACCTTATCTACCGGGACGTTGTTCACGACGAGATCAGCGCAAAGGTCGGCACTACACTCCTCAATGAACTGCTCGTCTCGAAACCGATATATGGACCCTACGCCTTGATGTCGTTCTCGTTCCTCATGTCGTTCTTGATCTGCCCCTTGGCGTTTGGTGGCTCGCTCCTGGACACGTCCGTGGCTGGAGTTGGCGCGATCATTGTGAGTTTCATGAAGTTCAGGGTAGCGACGAAAAGCGAGGTGTACGGCCACGTCTTCGAGTAAGGCATCCCTTTCCTCTGGTGACTTGGAGGGCGTTGAATTTGTGTTCAGGATTTCTATGGCGATGTTGATGTCTTTCTGTGCTCGGGGCCTGTCGTCCATTCCTGGGGACTACTTCTGCTACATCGCGATCTCGTCCGCAGCCATCGTCGGTATCCTCCCTGGCTATCTCGTTTGTATGTGCGTTCCCCTCCTGCACGCGAAGCTCTTCTCATGGTGTGTCATAGTGACAAGTTCTCTGGAGTTGGCATCGAAAAACATCGTCTGTGGAAGCATCAAAATGGTCTATTCGCTGATCTACACCACTTTTCTGGCGTTTGGTCTTCAAATCGGTTCTGATCTATACCTCCGGATCGACGATAGGGCGCGGCGTCGCCTCGAGGAACTCGCGAATCGACTGTTTACTAGTGTCTCCGTCGAGGCAACTTTCAATGCGACCGACACTTCATCGCAACACGCCTTTCTGAACGGGACTTTCACGGTCACTTTCCAGACACCTCAGGAGAACCTCTATTTGCATGACGGGTGCTACAGATTTCCGGACCGAGAGTGGTACTTGCAACCGTTTCCCTGGTGGACCCAGTTTATCCTCGTGCCCCTGTTCTCTCTGTTCTCGTCCCTGTCGAACATGCAGCCAGTCATGAGTCTTCAGCTCTTCGTGATGGTTTTTATCTCTTGCGCAGCGTACGCCGCAAACAAAGCGGCCAACGTGTACATCTTTCGGCGGTCTGATGTGGTCTCGATGCTCGGAGCGTTTACGGTCGGGATTCTGGGGAACGCCTACTCTCGGAAGATGGGCGGGACGGCATTCACCTCCATGGTAACGGGCGTTCTGTTTTTGGTACCGTCTGGATTGTCGCAGACGGGAGCGTTATCGGGTGGAAACGGGATCGCGATTGGAGGGGCGATGATTGCGGTCTCTATTGGAATTACCGTTGGCCTGTTCATCAGCCAGGCGTTCGTTTACATGTTCGGGTCGAGGAAAGGGGCGGCGATGTTTTCCTTCTGATGTATTGTTACGTTTCTAGGCTGCCGAGGCGGTCAGTTGATTGAGTACACGTGACTAGGATGAGCGGTCGTGAGAACCGAAGCTGTTGGCCCAGCGTCCAGGCTCTGGCTTCGGATGAATCGTCTTTTTGAGGCCGTCTCTGGTCGGACGGGGTAGGTGAGATGGAACGGGGAAAGCGCTGATGTCGTGTGGCCGACAGAGGCGATGAGGACGATTACAGGCGATTATCAGCGGTTAGGCGCGATAATTCGAGATAAATATGAATATTTGTGCGCGTGGTCGTCTCGTGGTTTACGTTTGCTTTTTCTTTCTTCCTCTTCCTCTGCAGCGTAGGTAGGAAATAAACCTGCAACGGGCGAGACGAGAAACTCTTCCCACTCCAAACCGACCCGTTGTCACGATTCATTCTCACCCGCAACGCACCCCAAGGGACCTTGTCCCTCCCAACCCAATCCTGGAATCTTTGACCTCTAATCAGAATCCTCACCCACCCCAGTCTACTCCCCTCTCTCTCTTCCCAACTTCCCCTTCCCCCGCAAGAATCCGTTCTCGCTCCCAGTTCGAAGGCCGTGAACCGGCGTCACCAACCGCAGCGGACCTCTCCCCAACCACCACCGATAGTGAACAAGAGGAACCTGCCAGGAAGAGATTGAGGCTCGGGAACGGCTCTGGCTCTTTCTCCAACTTGCCTCCAGACTCACTGTCGACCAAACCTCTTAGTGCCATGCGACTCCAACCTGATCAAGCATCCTCGTCCTCAACATCCCTCACACTACCCTCAAATTCGCTGGCCGGCCCTTCCACCTCCGTACAACCTTCAAATTCGTTCAGTAGCAACGGCCATACGAACGGGGTTGGCCCTACAACAAACGGTTTCTCGAACGGACTAACAAACGGCTCCGGATCGCCCCCAAACTCGTCCCTCGGCCCTGCTAAGAACGGAGTCAACAAGCACAGTAAGAGTGTGGCACAGGTATCCCTTCCTGGCAGGAAACTTTTTCAAGATTCGGGCGTGGATAGGGAGGAGTTCGTGCGACTGGTTATTCAGAGCCTACGGGACGTGGGTTACATGTGCGCACCCTCCCCATATCTTTACGTGCTGGAAGGCATTCGATTACTGACTGATGAGATAGAGAATCTGCTGTTACACTCGAAGCCGAGTCTGGATACACTATGGAATCACCGGAAGTGGCAGAGTTCAGGCATTATGTGATGGATGCGTTGTGGGACCAGGCCGAAGCCGCATTAATTCGTTTGGGTGTCACTGAAGAAGATAGTTTAATGGTGCGTACGTTTCGCCTTCGCTTAGTCCGTTCGTCTGATAGCCCACAGGAGTCGAGATTCCTCATCAGCCAACAGAAGTATCTGGAATTGCTGGAGAACAGAAAGACCACTGCAGCGTTGACGGTCCTCAGAAACGAACTCGCTTCGGACAATATAGACCCAGAACACCTTCGTTCACTCTCAGGGTTCGTGATCCGGAGTTATTCGCTTCAGGATTTCATTGACTTTTGAAACGCAGCCTTATTATGTGTTCTACGCCTGAGGACCTAAGACGTCGGGCAGGCTGGGATGGGGCGAGGGGCACCTCGCGGACGCGACTGCTGAACAATCTACAGAGTGCGTTTCGGGTTTCACGATCCCATCAGCCTTCGCTAATATCACGCAGAACACATCCCATCGGCGGTGATGATTCCACAACGGCGGTTCCTTACCCTCCTTGAACAGTCGCGGTTATGGCAACAACAACGATGTCCGTACCATAATTCGCCGCCAGACTCCCTTTCCTTTTCCCTCTACCGAGATCACCATTGCGATTCTTCGTGTTTCCCTAACACTACAACCACAATTCTGGAAGTACACACCGATGAGGTGTGGAATATCGAGTGGAGCCACAACGGCGAATATCTCGCCAGTGCTGGGAAAGACAAGAGTGCAATTATCTGGAGGGTCGGAGTGAGTTAATGTTTCCTCTCTCTCTCTCCGCTCACGCGCTGACCACACAGTTTCCTCAGCCCGAGAAAGAGCCAGCTCAGAGGGAATACACCCAACATCTCGTTCTGCGAGACCACCAATACCCTGTGGGATGTATAACGTGGTCACTGGATGACTCGATGCTGTTCACCAGTTCGGACAACCACATAAAGATGTGGAACACCCGTGTATGCCCTGCCCAATGTTTACCTTGATCCCCACTCACGTTGACCGCATAGTCTGGCCTGTGTACGCGGACCATCGAAACCCATTCAGAAACGGTGACCGCTATTAGATGGCTACCTGACAACTCTGGTTTCATATCTGCAGGTTTGGACCGCAGAATTCTCATATGGGTCGGTAGTTATCTCACGCATATCCACAATTACGAAACTTACGAATGGCGCCCAGGATGCTGAAGGTAACCAGAGGGACTCCTGGGGGATGGCTACTATTCGGGTCACCGATTTGGATGTTAGCCCCAACATGGCGAAGGTTGTGGCGGTGGGAATTATTCACCTCCCACCAACACCGAACCCTCCAAGTAGTGCGGGGGCTTCTCCAGCCCCCGGAACGCGTGGGGATTCTTCATCCCAATCATCCCAGTCCCAGCCACATGGGCCTGGTTACTCTTCAAAAGCAGAGAACAGGATGATTGTGTACGACATGATCACAAAGCAGACGATAGCGTGCGTACCCGAGTTATATTTAACTATAACATCTGACGCGAGATCGGTCGACAGGTCACTGAAGCTGGATGGAGAAACAACGAGTGTCAGGGTCTCCTACGATTCAAGATATGCACTGATAAATCATGCACCTGATGTAGGCCTTCGTTCGCTCTTGGGCACGCACACTTGCTAATCCGGAGAGACTGCTCGTAGGAAATGCATCTCTGGGATCTAAGTCTATCACGGATAGCTTGCAAATTTACGGGGCAGAAACAGGGCAGACACGTTATCCGAAGTTGTTTCGGAGGAGTGGATGGAAACTTTGTGGCGAGTGGCTCTGAGGGTGCGTCCCACGATTTATGTGCGATCAAACACCCGGTTTACACCCTGTCCAGATGGCAATGTATACGTGTGGCATCGGGACTCGGGTGCGCTACTCGAGGTCCTGTCTGGTCACGGGGAAGGCAGCGTGAACTCTGTGGCTTGGAATCCGAAGAACGAGCGGATGTTTGCGTCCTGCTCAGACGACAAGACGATCCGCATTTGGGAGGCTGTCACACCAGGAATGTTGGAAGCAGCGGCTGCTTCCGCAGACAAGGACACAATCATGACCGACGGCGCTGGTACGACCGGAAGCTCGAAGAATGAAAAGGGGAAGGGGAAGGTCACATCGTGATCACAACGTTCCCCTCCGACTCGCAATCCGCTTCATCGATCTCGCCATCCCTCGTCACGGCAGACGTACACCTCTCGCTTCGCATCACCGCATCTCACCACACCCCACCTCACGAAACCATTGCCTTAGAAAGAAATGTTGCAGGATCTTGGGACCATGCACGTTGCAATTGACATTCTTTGTATACTTATCTTCGCTCCCCAATGGGCCTTTTCGACCATCCACGTACTTCACTTGCGCGTCGCTCGGACTCATAAGGACTCGAAAGAGGATTACTGATGTTGCAAGAATACGGTACGGATACAGGTACAGGGGGATTACACCAGACATGTAACAAAAAAACAGAACGGAGAGCTGATGGGACGTCAGTGATAAGAGCGAGTGTGCCTCGAGGTGCACAACTCACACAAAGCACGAGGACAACTAATCAGTCTCAGAGCCGGAAGACTCCTTCTCGGCCGCCTTCTTAGAAGGTTTGGAGGCAGTCTTTTTGACCTTTGGTTCCTTCTTCTCCCCGGATTCCTCACCGCCACCAGCATTCTTGGGGTTTTCCGGGGAATCCTTCCACAACACGCTAACCTACACGCATGACGTCAAGACACGCAGGTATCGGCGGTGGATTGAGAACACGTACGGCAGACATGGCGTCCTTGGCGGTCTTGCCAGGGTTGGCCTCCCTCCATATAGGGAGTTGTGCCTTTACAAAGAGGTTGTAGGGACTGGGAGCCTTCTTTGACTTTGGCTCAGCGACTGCGATAGGGAATCAGTAAATAAGATGTCAAAGACCAGAATATATGCGCGCAAGATCGTACCCTTCCTCGTCCTCTTTTCGGTGGTGGCCTTGCGGGCGGTCCTGGTCCTGGTTTCTGTTGGATCAAGATGTGAGCTGGGGGGGTCTGGCGGTGGCGGGAGCAACGTGTAAAAAATAATTTCAGAGGGAAATATCACGAACCCGTTTGTGACTTGCCCATTTCTCGTGGTTTGGAGAGGAGGGGGGATTGTTTGGGGCGAAGGGTAGAGTGTGTGGTGGTGTATGGGTGAGGGAAGGGGAAGGAGTGGACGGCCAGGCGGCGGCTTTTTATTATCAGGCGCGCTGACATCACGTGTGCGGAGACCGTGCACGATCACGTGGAGGTGTGTGCGCCGATCGTTTTTCCCGCGCTTGGCGGCGGTCGCCGAGGTATATAAAGGAGAGGCTCGCTCGGGAGTCAGCCCCCCACGCTCCGCCCCTGCAATGTTGATATCTTTTCGCAACCCCGTATTCTCTGAACAGCTTGATGTTCCTACTTCGCCCGTCCTGGGGCCACCTTTCTCCAGGTCCGGTGTCCTGGCCCTGGTGTTCCACATTTGGAACCGACCGTTCCAGCTACGACGGCGCGTAGGCTAGAGGCGAAGACCCTCTTATGAAATCTTTAATCGATAAGCTACGACGCCGAGCCCAAACCGGTTTTGACAGGTGAGGAATTCACCCGCTTTCACCGGAGATAAGTGAGCCAGGCTTAGTGCGTGAGGTACATCAATGAACGCTCGGATCGCTCGTGCCCATCTTGACAATTTGGGAGGCTTACACAACCCCCCCCCCCCTCGTCCTACTTAAGAACCCCGTACGGCAAGTTCGTCAAGTGGCCTCTCTTTCTCTCTTCCGTGACACCCTCCAACGCTCAGACGCATCCGAGAGTCACTGGAATGGAAACACGTTTGGCTAGCGTCCCATCACCTAGATTCCCTATCTTAAGCCACTACCTTATCCAGGAATGGCCACCCAGGCCGCTCTGTTGACCCTTTGGGATCAGCCAACGCCCAGTGTTGGGCAACCAGGAACCGGTGAGCCCGCCGGCGCCACCATCATTCCGAAGCCGTTGTTGGCCCCATGTGCCATCTCCCCTCTCCCGTCCTGAGCCTGTGTGGTTGCCACAATAACTGTGGCGTCTGATTGATGATCCTACGAACGGGGGTCGAACACTGCTAGTAACTTGGGCTCTCTCACGATCGTGATCCAGGACTAAGGGGTTCCCATGGTCCCAGGTCGGAGGTCGGGCTGGAACGACGAACTCCGGATAAAACGTGTTTAGCGAGTGCCGAGGAGGGATCACCCCCGCCCCCACCTTGGGCCAAGTTCGGCGGTAGGTGATATATAACTCTCCCCCCACTCCCCATCGTTTCATCCATGCGATCTGGGCCGGGTTGGAAAACATCCGGGTTGGAAGGTATTCGTTCAACAGGGTTTTTCCAGGACCCCGGAAAAAGCAGTCCAGATGTCTCTCGACCCTGCTGCGTCATCCTTCACGTCAGCGTGGGAGCACAACAGCCCGTCGACGGAGCAGGAGCCATGCTATGTTTCAACCCTGTCATTCTCTCCAAGTTCCGTTGGGGCGCCCTTCGGTCACGGGTGTCGGTTTTGCTTGTGACCGATATCGAGACACCGTCGACCGTTGGGGTTTAGTCAACTCTACATGCGTTCACGTGGCGATCCGCTGACTTTCGGTCCCCGGCATTGGACAATTGCGATGGACGGGGACCCGAGGGGAGGGGGCGACAGACAAGCGTCTAAGCCAATTGCCCCGCATCCACACTTCCTTCTTCTCGGATCCGCCTGGTGTGATCACACTTGGCGAGGTCGAAACCTAGCCGATGTCACCACGTGTGTCGCCTCTATCTAGAGCCCATGCAGAGCCTCCTCTGCTGTGGTTCGTGTTATCCCCCTTAATCCCCGCACGGGAGTCGGGAAGCCCCTCGGGGTTGGTCCCCTGATCCATCTACATGGACTGTATGGGTTACGAAACCCCGGGATGTGGTGGATAACCTTCCCAAGGCAAAAACACAAACGGTAAAAACTGTGTGTGTATGCATGTGAGGTGATGCGATCCGAAGCCGGTATCGTATCGTCGCGACCCCACTCCAAGCTTTACGAAACCGCTCGGCCGCAGTTCGGTCTACTGTATGCACACGGAATCGTCGAACCGTACCTCACAGCTATCGTAGTTGACCAGGGCAACTCCACATCCAATACAATCCGCGGTGGCTTTTACGTTTAGTGCGTGTACCACAGGGACCAACAACATCTGCCAAGCACAGTGTTGGGCTGTTGGGCCTAAAGAGCGGAATCGTGATCAAACGTGGCAGCGATGGCGATGATGAAGGAACTGGGTAAACAAAGCGTTTGGAGCAACATAATAGCCCCCCCTTCCCGCCCAATCGGCCACTTCTGGGCTTCACGGGGGAAAGTGAGGCTTTGATCAGGTACGGATTGTCCGGTCACGTCGCCGATCTGTTACAGTACCATTTGCCCAGGATCTGGGGGCCCTAGATCCAGGGTTAGCCAGAGAGCCAATCGCAGTTACAAAGGCACCGTGTCCATGTCCAGGAGATCAGGCCACAGATACCACGGACGATCCGCAGACGGTATGACGAAAATGACGATGTATAGCGTGAGATTGGCTATTTAGTGCGCAGTCACAGCCACAAACTCCACAATCCCGTGTCACCATTGGCGAGCAAAAAAAGACGCAATCGATTCAATGCCTCTTCCCAGCTCCAGCGGTTTTCGCGGTTGGTCCAGCCCTGACGTCGACCTTACCGGACGTATCGAGTTCAGGTAGAGTGGGCTCAACCCCCTTGATATCTTTGGTTTGCCAAAAGCCGACAAGCCAGCCCGAGTGACGTGAAGGTTGACGTTCAAGTGATGGAATTCGTAGAAATTACACGAAAATGCTATACGAAGATTGCGTGTCTGATGTTACCCGTACAAGTTTATCCGATAGAGTCCGGAACGAAGAGGTAAAAAAAAAAAAAAAAGAAGCGGAAGGGACCACGAGGCAGAAAGACGAGCCGCTCTCGGTTTGGGGGTGATCCACCGTTTTGAGGAAGTGTGTGAATATGAAATAGAAGATAAGTTGTGATTATCACGAACGCAAGGGCGCGAGAATGCAAGAGGTGCTATGGTAGATTTTTTGGGTGTAAAGTGTATCGAGCAAAGGTCGGAAGATAATGAGATATAGTGAATGTTTGTTACGTGCTTAGATAAAATGGCAAGAGGACGATGAAGGTTGATTCGCGTACTGTGCTGAATGGTGTTGTTGTGCCCGCCTGTCCGGAGAGGGGACCAGGAAAAATGCAAGAAGTGGTGGTGCGGTGATACAGTCGTCAAGAAGATCGTGGGGCCACACATAGAAAGTTTTCGTGTCGTTCGTTTTGTCGTGGGGAAGGCGGATCGAACACCTAGGGAGAGAGACCTTGGGCCACAACTCCTCGTCGTTCCCGGTCCCTCAAACCACTCCTCCCACCGCCGAAGCCGGGACCATCGACGTCGGCAGGAGCGGCGTCCAATTCATGGACTCTCCGTCGGCCCCTTCGTTCGCCGCCGTTACCGGTAGTGGCATCCCTCAGCCTCCAGTTGCGATCTTCACCCTCGTCGGACTCGTTCGAGTACCTGCGAGACCTTGATCGTAGCCTCGGCTCGGGGTCGACGCTGGTAGAGACCCAGTCGGAAACCTTTTCGTGACTTTCGACCCGTCGGCCACGATGTCGCCTCCTCGAGGTGGGCTGAGCGGTTGTTGGAGATCTTGAGGGTGAAACCACGGTACGTAGCCTCGGGGGTGACCTCTTCCGAGAATCATTCCTTACTCCAGGCGAGGTAGAAGAGCCAGGGACCCGGTGCCTCGATCGTCCTCGGCCCCTCGCCGATGCCTCCTCGAAGGCAGAGGATGGGGAGTCTGACTGATTCGCGTGGACCGTTGTTGGGGTAACGGCGCTAGTAGAAGGGGCAGTCATCATATGGGAGGCCGACTTGGGAGCATTCCGTGATTTGTTGACGCCGGTGGATGATGGGGGGCGCTGGGAGGACGGTCTTCCCGGAGAAGTGGTCAATGCTAACAGAGAGAAATAGCCGGGAAGACTGGCGCGGTTCCTTTTCTTGGATGCTGGTGATTTTGTGGCCCGGAGAGTTTTCGTCGTGTCGGGACGGAGGGAAGATTCTTTGTCGTTTGTGCCGTCAGATAACTCGTCGTCCGCACCGGAGGAAGGGGGGGTCGGAGGGAGAAGGGGGAGGGTGGGAACGCTTCGGGGGGCGCCCACACAAGAGCGGACCGGTGAAGACGCGCCTGACTCGGATGCCCGGGCAAGGCGGGGGTGAGGAATGGTGGAGTGCCAATTGGTACTGGATGGCCTCCGAGCGTAATTAAGACCGGATGATGGGAGGTGCTTCTCGTTTGAGTCGTAGAAGGTGGTGTGGTCCGGATGATCGTTTTCATCCTCCATGTACTGACCGGAGGACCAGTGAGATAAGGCCGAGTAGCGGGGGATAGCAGTAGAGTGGTTGTTTATATTCCGATAACGGGAGTAATTTTGTAGAGGACCGCCGCTGCCCCCGAGAGCGATTGGGAGGAGTGCAGGTATCTCTCTATCAGGGGTAGGAGCCATGGTGAAGCCTATGTTAGGGGAGGGAGAGTTGCTGCTCGAGGTAGATATGGATGGGGAAGTGGCGTCGAGACTTTCGCAGTCGTAGCTGCAATATGCACGTCTATCGGGGGTGGGTAAGAGCGAGTTGGGGGTGGGAGGAATGACGTGAGATATATACCCGTCGGTTAGAGGCTTGCCGCACTGCAAACACACGTCCTCATACATGACGGTGGCCGGGGGCGGAGGAGAGTGTGAAGGAGGGAGGGAGGATGAGAGAAGGACAAGGAAGGTGCGGATTAACGGAAAATATAAGTAAGGAGGGATTGACTAGGTTTTATTTATTTTCTTTTATCTGTCACGGGTAACTGTACAGTAACATCCGGGTGTGACGCGTTCCTCGTAAGTGCGCCCCTCGTCCTGTGGCTGGACCCCCGCAGTGGTCGCGAGAGTCAGTGAAATACTGACAATTATCCTACTCTCTCTCCTCATCCGCCATGTCCTCCCCACCCAACTCGAGAAACAACTCGCGTTCGGTGTTCTCACTCAGCGCCTCAACATCTGCGTCTAGACCGTTCTTGAACGTCCTGAACCCAATGGCAAGAAGCAGGGACTACAAGGGCTACATCCAGGCCAACCAGTCTGTTCTCGAAGAGGCCGAGGAAGACGAAGTCGATAGCACTTCCGTCTTCGCTCTCCAGAACTCTCCCCGCCACCGCGCACAACAAGATCTCGCTAGCACTCCCCAATCTGGTTGGCGCGGTTTTGATGCCCCAGCTACGACCGTACTGCGGCCAAATATCCAAGAAGAGGATCACAAGCATGTCCCACTAGATCAGTCTGATTCCTCCGACGACCAAATCCCCCAAAGTTTCCTGATCGAGGCCTCGTCTTCGAAGCCCCGGAGAAAGTCTTCGAAAGCCAAAGACAAGGCCAGGGCAAAGGAGACTCCCCAACAGCCCCCACGTCCTCCCCTGCTTTCCAGAGGCGGCTCCACGCGTCCTATCCTCCCCACCACCACACAGGACGTGAAGGCGATCCATGCCGGCTCTCCCCCAAAACCTTCCGAGATTGACCCCCCAGATCAATCTTCACATGGCCATTTTCGCCCCCCACAACCGAAGCAAATGCGCGGTTTAGACGCCTACGAACGTGCTCTCTGGAGTTGGGTCAACGTTTATAACCTCGACGCGTTTTTACAAGAGGTCTACCACTATTACCAGGGGAAGGGGATCTACTGTATTGCCCTCTCACGTGGTTTAAATCTTCTGTCAGTCCGATCCACTTTCTCATTACGCGTGCGTCTCACCCATTTCGCGTAGCACAGTAGGATTTGTCATTGGTTTTTCCACGTTCCTTTTGGGATGCGTCGAATATTCCCGCATCCGACCTGAACATATCACACGGTTGTCCGATGTGGTTGTGGACCACTGTGTCTCCAGGTAAGTATGACGAAATCACCCGCCTCATACTCCACTCACGCCATCACAGATTCTCCGGATTTACTTTCCTCTTTTTCCTCCTCTTTACCGCGTTCTACGTATGGCGGATTGTGACCTTCGTATTCGAGGTCAGGCGGTTAATGGACATGTACCAATTTTACACGCATCTCCTACGAATCCCAGACGTACGTGTCTCCACCTTTCTCCATCACCGAGGGGACTCAATATACGCTGTCATCTAGGCCGATATCCAGACAATCGCCTGGCCAGAGGTTGTCCGCAGAATTGGTGCTATCCGTGAAGAGAACCCGCTCACGGCACTGTCCTCCAATTCCGCTTCTGATAGCACAACCGCTACCGCCAAGCTCGATGCCCATGACATCGCCAACCGTATCCTGCGGCAAGAAAACTACCTCATCGCCCTTTTCAACAAGGAATTGGTTGACCTACGCGTTCCCCTCCCTCAAGTTCTCCAGCGCTTTGTTCCTCCTGAGGAGGGAAAGGGGCGCATGCTCACCAAGGCGCTAGAGTGGAATTTACGGTTCTGTCTGATGGAATACTTGTTTGACAAGAGTGGACGTGTGAGAAAGGTTTTCTTGAAATCAAAGAATAGGCCCGCGCTCGTTGAGGGGTAAGTCGGCCAAGCGGTTTCCCCATCGGCACAGAACGGTTCTTTTTCGGGTCAGACAGCTAACACCTTACCACTTTTGGCAGACTGAGACGAAGACTTGTGTTCATGGGTATTCTGAACGCGATTTTTGCGCCTTTCATCGTGCTCTATCTCATCATGTATTCATTCTTCCGCTACTTCGATGTTCGTATCTTCACTTCCTTCTCTCTCCCGCCTTGTTCCCATCGCTTACCGTTCGTCTCCTTCGCCTATTACAGGAATACCACAAGAACCCCTCTTCCATCGGCGGACGGAAGTACACCCCATTCGCAGAATGGAAGTTCCGCGAGTTCAACGAACTTCCACACCATTTCACTCGACGGCTCGATGAATCGTACCCGACCGCTTCCATGTATATTGGCCAGTTTCCGAACGAGAAGCTGACGATTATAATGCGCTTTGTTGCATTCGTCGCGGGATCCTTTGCTGCGGTGTTATTGTTGGCAACGGTGATCGACCCGGACCTATTTCTCGGTTTCGAAGTAACACCCCACCGCACTGTGTTCTTCTACGTCGGCGTGTTCGGGACGGTCCTCGCTGCCGCCAGGGGGATGATTCCGGAAGAGAACACGGTATTCGACCCAGAGCTGTTGATTGTGGATGTCATCCAGCACACCCACTACATGCCGGACGACTGGAAGGACCAGTTACATTCAAAGAAAGTACGGTCAATTCTTCACTACCGGTGTTACGTTAACTGATTTTCATCTCGTGAATTATAGGTGCACCAGGAGTTTGGCCAGCTTTTCGCGATGAAGATCATGATTTACGCACA